>WNFD01004028.1_pt1 | contig 14739 bp, 20 predicted proteins | sample 5400491 | NCBI WGS metagenome assembly WNFD01 (sample SAMN13153343, study PRJNA577476) | soil metagenome | isolation source: 120 cm saprolite under Douglas fir tree site 2 hole 2 replicate 2 | place: USA:California | collected 2015-04-18
GCTCCAGCTCCAACTAAGGCTGACTCTCTAGGTTGCTCTTCCCGGTCACGTACCGGGTCAACGCCGCGGGCCACATGGAGGTGGGCGGCTGCGACCTCGTCGACCTGGCCCGCCGACATGGCACCCCCCTGTACGTCTACGACGAGGCGACCGTCCGGCATCGCGCGTCGGAGTACGTCGCGGCGATGGGCGATCACGGGCAGGTCCTGTATTCCGCGAAGGCGTTCGCGTCGCCGCAGTTCCTGCGCGTCGTCGCCGAGGAAGGCCTGGGCCTCGACGTGGTGTCCGCCGGTGAGCTGCACCTCGCGCTGACATCGGGGTTTCCACGCGAGCGAATCCACTTCCTCGGCAACAACAAGAGCGTCGATGACCTTCGGGCTGCGTACAGCGCCGGCTCGACGATCGTGATCGACGGCGACCACGAGTTCGAGCTTCTGCGCCAGATCGTGCCGGAGGGGCATCGCGCTGTCGTGATGCTGAGGATCTCGCCCGGCGTCAAGCCGGACACGCACGACCACATCTCGACCGGGCAGCTCGATTCGAAGTTCGGCTTTTCGGTCGAGTCCGGGGCGGCGCGGAAAGCTGTGGAGACCGCGCTCGGCCACTCACGCCTGGACCTTGTCGGCCTGCACTCGCACATCGGCTCGCAGATCTTCGCCCTCGGCGCGTACGAGCAGGCGATGGACACCATGCTCGGCCTCCTCGTGCAGCTGCGCGACGAGCTCGGCTTCGAGCCGCGAAAGCTCGGTGCCGGCGGTGGGCTCGGCATCGCGTACACGCAGCACGACGACCCGCCGACACCGCGCCATTTCGTGGAGACGGTGCGTCACGCGCTCGAATCGGGCAGCGCGCGGCGCGGCCTGCAGGTGCCAGAGCTGGTGGTCGAGCCGGGACGGTCGATCGCCGGGCCGGCGGGAATGGCCATCTACACGGTGGGATCGATCAAGGACATTCCGGGCGTGCGCCGCTACGTCGCCGTCGACGGCGGCATGGGCGACAACATCCGGCCGAAGCTCTACGGTGCCCGATACGAGGCGTTCCTCGCCTCCGACCCCGACCACGCGCCGGACGGGAAGGTCACGATCGCGGGCAAGTACTGCGAGTCGACGGACATCCTGATCTCCGACATCGAGATGCCGCCGCTGGAATCGGGTGACGTGATCGCCGTGCCCGCCGCGGGCGCCTACTGCCTCGCGATGGCGAGCAACTACAACGGCATGCCGAGGCCCGAGGTCCTGATGCTGCGAGACGGCGAGGCGCGCGTGATGCGGCGGCGCGAAACTCTCGACGACCTGCTGGCGGCCGAAGTTTTCTAGAGGACGATGTTGACCGTCACGCTTACGCATCCTTTGACGACGTCACATGCGGTCACCCTGTCGCTGCGGATGATCAAAGTCGGCTTCGTCGCGAAGGTCTGGGTTGGAAAGGACCCGTCGCACGCCGCCTTCACAGACCAAGTCTTGTAGGCCGAGGTCGATCCAGAAGGCGCGTAGTAGCTCAACGTGACGTAGTTGTACGGCGTGAAGTTCGTGCCCGAGACGCTCGCGTTGCCTCCGCTCAGGACGACTGCTTGCGATGACGGCGACAAGACCGGAGCGTTCGTGTTCCCAGGGCAGGGATTCTTGGTTGGTGTCGGGCTGGGCGGCGGCGGAGGCGGGGGCGTGGGGCTGGACGGCGGCGGGGTGGGGCTGGATCTCGGCGTGGAGGTGGGGCTTGGAGTGAAGCCTGGCGGCGACGTTGGGGTGGATGTGGGATGCGGCGTCGAGCCGGGAGACGGGCTTGCGTTCGGCGTGGAGTTCGCGACCGGGGTGGGAGCCAGCGCCGCTCCCGAAGCCACCAGCAGCGGGGCCTGCTTGTGGCAGGTGCCGCTCCAGCAGATCTTCACGACGTGATTGCCGAGCGCGATGTCGTGGGGTATCGAGATGTCGACGGAAACGTCCCCGTTCGAGTCGGCGCGGAACGGAGTCCTGCGCAAGACGCTCCACAGCTGGACCTCACCAACCTGACCGGCCGGAACATGCGTCGCGCTGACCGCGACCACGCCGCCGGGCGCGACCCTATCCGGGTTGAGCGTGAGAGTCGTCGCCGAGGTGGCAATCGCGCACACGCCCAGGAGCAGCGCGAGGACGACGATCGCGGCCAGTCCGATCAACCAGCGGCGATTGAAGCGCCGTTTTGGCTTCGCGCGAGCCGCGGCCAGCGGAGCCGCAGGCGCTGGGAACGCCATCGCGACCGTGGCGGGCGAGGAGTACGCGGCCAACCGTTCGGCGACGGCAGCCGCCGTGAGGGGCACCGTCGATGCCACGGCGGGCGGCATCACCATAGTCCTGGCCGCGGCGGGCGCCGCCGCGTCGCCCTTGAGCGCCGCCTCGAGAGCGTCGACGAACGCCATGCTCGAGCTCCAGCGGGCGGCCGGGTCCTTGGCGAGCCCGCGCATGACGACCGCGTCGACGGCAGGCGGCAGGGAGGGCTCGCGCTCGGTGGGCGTCATCGGCTCACGGTGGACCTGCGCGTAGAGCAGCTCCATCAGCGCCTCTCCGTCGAACGGGATGACGCCGGTAAGCATCTCGTAGGCGATCGTGGCAAGCGAGTACCGGTCGGAGGCCGGTCCGACCTTGCTGCCGGTCACCTGCTCCGGCGCCATGTACGCGGGGGTCCCGGTGGTGACGCCCGTCATCGACTTCAGCGATGAGCCCTGCAGCAGCTTCGCCAGACCGAAGTCCGCGAGGACCGGCGAGTCCTCGGCGCTCAGCAGGACGTTGGCCGGCTTGACGTCGCGGTGGATGATGCCGTGCTCATGCGCGTAGTCGAGCCCGGCGGCGATCCCGCGCAGGTACTTCATGGCGGTCGCCTGGTCGAGGCGGCCATGGTTCATCCGGCCCGCCAGGCTGCCGCCCGGGACGTACTCCACGATCATGTAGGGCGTCCCCTGGTACTCGCCGAAGTCGTAGACGTCGACGATGTTGGGGTGGCGGAGCTTGGCGATCGACTGCGCCTCATGTCGGAAGCGCGCCACGCTGTCCGGGTCAGGCGTGATCGCCTGCATCACCTTGACGGCGCCGGTGCGCTCGAGCTCGGTGTGATAGGCGCGATAAACCAGGCCCATGGCCCCCTGGCCGATGAAGTCCTGGACCTCGTACTGCCCGAGCTTGATCCCCGGCGCGACTGGCACGACCGCTGATTATGCGAGTCGACCGGTCGAACTCAGTTCGCCTTAACCAATCCTTGATTTACCTACTCGCGCGGCAGCGGTGCTTGTTTCCAGCCTCCGTGTCCGCCGCGGCGAACGGCGACCAGGCCCGCGAGGATCGAGAGCGCGATCTCGGCCGGAGTCCTCGAGCCAAGGTCCAACCCGACTGGGCTCTGGATCCGGTCGATCACCTCCTCATCCACGCCTTTCGCCCGCAACGCCTCGAGGTGGTGCCCGGTGTGGCGCCGGCTGCCGACCAGCCCGATGAAGCGCGGATCGCGAGGGAGGACAGCCTCGAGCGCCTCCACGAGGTCCTCCGCGTCGTGGTTGGTGTGCACGACGTACACGTCGGCGCCCGTGTCCGCCGGCAGGTCGGCCGCAGTGGCGGCGAGCACCGGCCTGAATCCCACCTCCGGCGCCCAGCGCACCAGCGCGCGCGCGACGGGCGTGTCGGCGAACACGACAAGGACCGGGGAGGCCGCATACGGCTCGAGGTAGACCTCGATCGAGCCGAGGTCGTGGCGGTAGGTCCGCATCTGCGGAGCGCCGGCTGCCGCGACCACGTCCGAGTCGCCGAGCGCCGCCGAGTCGAACTCGCTGCAGCCCAGGGTGCCGGCGATCGAGGCCGCGCCCGACATCAGGAGCTTGGCCCCAGGCTCCGAGGGCGGCTCGCCGTCGAGCTTGATCACGGTGGCGAGCACGACGGCGTCGCCTTGCGCGATCCGGCTGGCCAGCTCTTCTTCGACGCTAGGCATGGGAGGGCGCTCGAGTCAGGACCGAACGCAGGATGCCGATCGCTTGCGTGATGTCTTCATCGGTGGTCGACCAGCCCGTGGTGAGGCGCAGGCTGCCGAGTGCCCCCTCCAGGCTCAGCCCCATCGCGAGCAGCACGTGCGACGGATCGAGAGATCCCGACGCGCATGCCGACCCGCTCGACGCCGCGACCCCCGCGAGGTCCAGGGCGAGAAGCATGTCCTCGCCTCGCCGCCCGTCCACGACGCAGGTGGCGAAGTTGGGCAGCCGCGGCTCGCCGCCGGTGAGAGCGGCGCCCAGCTCCACCAGGGCCGCACGCAAAGTCTCCCCCTGCCGTCCCGCCACGCGCGCGTGCTCGTCGCGCTGCGACGCCGATGCGGCGAGGGCGGTCGCCATCGCCACCGCGGACGGCACGTCTTCGTGCCCGGCCCGCCTGCCCCACTCCTGCGGGCCTCCGAACAGCATCGGCTCGATCCTGACCCCTTCCCTCACCAACAGGAGCCCGCCTCGACCCGCGCCAAGCTTGTGGCCGCTGAGCGAGACGAGGTCGGCTCCGGGCGGAATCGGGAGCCAGCGCGGCCCGGCACACGCGTCGACGTGGACCAGGGCGCCGACCTCGTGCGCGCGCTCGATGACGTCGGCCACCGGCTGGATGGTCCCCACCTCGTTGTTGGCCAGCCCGACCGACACCAGGCCAATGCCCCGCTTGATCGCGTCGACGTCGACCTGGGCATGGCCGTCCACCGGGGCGATCACCGCGTCGCGTCCCATGGCCTGCATGCGACGCGCCGCTCCCAGCACAGACTGGTGCTCGGCCGCCCAGGTGAGGAGGGTCCCTGCGATTCCAAAAAGCGCCAGGTTGACCGCCTCGGTTCCGGACGACACGAAGGTGACTTCGGTCCGTTTGGCGCCGAGAGCGATTCCGGCCGCATCGCGCGCGCGGTCGAGCGCGGCGCGTGCGGCGCGCCCTTCCGAGTGCGGGCTCGATGGATTGCCGTCCGGGAGGTCTTGCAGCGCGGCGCGGACCTCCGGCAGGACAGGGGCCGACCCGGCGTCGTCGAGATAGATCCGCGTCATCGGCTTGACGAGCCGAGATCAGCCGCGGGTGCGGTCCGGCTGGTGGATCAGCTCTGTGAGCGTGCCCTGGAAGCTCTTGAGCATCAGGTGAAGGTCGAGGATCTCGTCGACCGTGATGGGCTCCGCCTCCGCCAACGGCTCCTCGATTAGCTCCGTTGCGCCAAGCGCCTCCTCCACCGCGCCGCCGGCGATCGCGAGCACGACGACGAACGTCACCTGGCATTGCGCGCACGTGACCTGGAGATGAAATCTCTCGTCCTCGTGGCTGAGGACCTGGACGTCGCAGCCCTTCAGGCTGCGCCCGCAGACCGGACAGTTGTAGAAGCGCGCCCGGTCGCGAATGAACTCGATGATGCTCATCGCAGCGACCCATATTACGCCCCGAGGCTTGGACCGAACCCTTAACGATGACCCTCGATGCAGGTGCAACCGGCGGGCCCCACGACGGCCGAATGCACCGTCCCTGCGGGCAGCTCCATGCGGTCTCCCGGCTTGAGCTCGAGGCGCCGGCCGTCGCCCTCCAGGACGAAGGTGATCGACCCGTCGACGCAGTAGAGGACCTTTTCGAAGGTGTGGCTGTGCGCGGCGTAGCGGTCGCCCGGGCCGTTGGACCACGAGTAGCACCCGCTCGCCTCGGTGCGCAGCCGGGCCATGAGGTCCTCGAAGCCGGGCATCCGCCGATTCTAAGATGACCTCGGTGAGCCCCCGCGTCCGACCACGATTCCTGGCCGACTGCAACGTCGGGCGGCTCGCGCGCTGGCTGCGCGCCCTCGGCTACGACGCGTCGTACCACGCGCGCATCGACGATTCGGAGCTCGTCCGCGAGGCCGCGGCCGAGAACCGCGTGGTGCTCACCCGCGATCGTGACCTTACCAAGCGCCGCGTCATCCAGACCGGGGTGGTGCGGGCGATCCTCATCCGCGACGACGAGGTGACCAAGCAGCTGCGGCAGGTGTTCGCCGAGCTCGGCCTGGAGCTCAAAGAGGCGCTGACACGGTGCATCGAGTGCAATTCCGAGCTCGTGTCGCGCATGCCGGCGATGGTCGCCGAGCGCGTGCCGCCGTACGTCCGGCAGACCCAGTCTCGCTACTCCGAGTGCCCCGAATGCGGGCGCATCTATTGGGCCGGCACGCACTGGCAGCGGATGCGCGAGGTTCTGCTCGGGCTTTGAGAGACGTCCTGCGCCGGCTGGTCGCCGGCGAGGTCAGCGAGGACGAGGCGCTCGGCGAGCTCCGGCGGATGCAGCTCGACGAGCTGGGAGGCCGCGCCAGGCTGGACCTGGGCCGCTACCTGAGACGCGGGATCCCGGAGGTGGTGCTGTCCACCGGCAAGGCGCCCGCCGAGGCGGCCCGCCTCGCGGTGGCGATGGCCGAGAAGCAGGGCCAGGGCCTGATCAGCCGCATGACCGAGGCGCACAGGTCGGCACTTGTCGCCGCGGCCGACCGAGCGCACATGGACGTCGCGGCCTATCACGATTCGGCACGCGTCGTGCGCCCGGGGTTTGTTCCTGAATCGAACGGCGGCAGAGTCGCGATCCTCACCGCCGGGACGTCCGACCTGCCTGCGGCCGACGAGGCGCGGATGGTGGTCGAGTCTTGCGGCGTCGAGGCCAGGCTCGAAGCGGACCTCGGCGTCGCCGGGCTGCATCGGTTCGTCGGCCCCCTCGCCGCCGCCCTTGAGTGGGGCGCCGACGTGATCGTCGTCGCCGCGGGCATGGACGGCGTGCTGCCAGGGTTGGTCGCGGGCCTGATCGACGTTCCGGTGATCGGACTGCCGGTCTCGACCGGATACGGCCGCGGCGCGTCGGGTGACGGGGCTCTCACCACGATGCTGCAGTCGTGCTCGGCCGGGCTGACGGTGGTCAACATCGACAACGGCGTCGGGGCGGGAGCCGCCGCGGTTCTGATCGCCGCGCGGGCCGGTCAGCGGCGCCGGCGAGGAACGATCGCGGCGACCACTGCCGCCACCAGCGCGCCGACGAGCAAGACTCCGAACAGCACGGCTGCGATCGCGCGCGAAGCATCGGCTCCGCCCGGAAGCGCGAACACCAGGGCGAAGAGAAGGATCACCGACAGGACGCCGACCAGCAGCCACGGAAAACCACGCCGCCGGCGCCCATAGAACAGCATCCACAGCGCGCCTGGGCGCTTTTTCGGTTCGCTCATACGAGCGAGCGCAGCTCCGCGAGGGATCCGATGGTGGACACGTCCGGGGGCGGGGTCTCGTCTGCGTGCGCGATGACGATCACGGCGCGCATCCCCAGCGACCGAGGACCCTCGTAGTCCTCCCGCACGCGGTCGCCGACGAAAAGGGTTCGCTCGGCCTTGGTCTCGATGGCGTCGAGCGCCGCGCGATAGAGCTCGGGCGCGGGCTTGCGGCGGCCGACCTCGCTCGAGAAGACGATCGCGTCCACGTTGGGCGCGATGCCGTTGGTCTGTACCTGGCGCCGCATCATCTCGGGCGGAAACGGGGCGTTGGAGCAAATGCCGCGCTTGATGCCGCGCTCGCCCAGCCACGACAGGATGGGCAGCGCGTCGGGGTCGACTCGGACGGCCCGGTCCCAGCACTGCTGCTCCGCGTCGAGGATCTCGTAGAGCAGCGGGTCCGAGAGCCTCAGCCCGGCCTTGCGCCAGGACTCTCGATAGACGTCCATGTAATCGACCTCGTCCTCGCTCGTGCTGCTCACGTAGGCCTCCATCGGCATCAGCACCTCGTGGAGGATGGTGACCGCGTCGCGGCTGCCTTCGCCGAGCTCGGCTTCGATTCGCGACCGAAACCTGCGCAGCACGCCGAGCAGCTCCTCGGTCGGGTACTCGAACGTGACCAGCGTGCGGCCATAATCGAACAGCATCCCGTCGATCTCGGGCATGCGCATATCCTGATGCTCCGTGGCAAGACGACTGACGCACCTCGACGAGAAGGGCGCGGCCCGCATGGTCGACGTCGCCGACAAGGAGGCCACCACGCGCGAGGCGGCCGCCGAGTGCATCGTGCGGATGGCCCCCGAGACGCTGCGCGCGGTGCGCGAAGGCACCGCCAAAGGCGATGCGCTTCAGGTCGCGCGCGTGGCCGGCATCATGGCCGCCAAGCGCACGCCGGACCTGATCCCTCTGTGCCATCCGCTGCCGCTCAGCAGCGTCAGCGTCGACTTCGAGTTCGTCACCGGCGGCGTGCGCATCCTCACGAGGGTGCGGGTCATGGCACAGACGGGTGTCGAGATGGAGGCGCTGACCGCGGCCGCGGTCGCGGGGCTGACCCTGATCGACATGGTCAAGGGCGTCGAGCGCGGCGTGTACCTCGAGTCGGTGCGCCTGCTCGAGAAGTCGGGAGGCCGCTCCGGAACCTGGAAGCGCGGGGCGTGAGCGACCGGGCGCACGTGATCACCGTCAGCGATGGGGTTTCCGCGGGCACCCGGATCGACGCGAGCGGTCCGGCGCTTGTCGAGATGCTCGAGAAAGCGGGCATGGAGGTCTCGGGTCCCGAGGTCGTGCCTGACGAGCACGCGCTGATCACTGACGCGATCATCACCGCGGTCGTCGCCGGGGCCGACGTGGTCGTGACGACTGGCGGCACGGGTCTCGGACCGCGCGATGTGACGCCGCAGGCCACGTCGATGCTGATCGACTACGAGGTTCCGGGGATCGTCGAGCTGATGCGGCGCGCCGGCGAGGCCAGCACGCCGATGGCTGCGTTGTCTCGCGGGGTCGCGGGTGTACGCGGCCACGCGCTCATCCTCAACGTGCCGGGAAGCAAGAAAGGCGCGACCGAGTCCCTCGCCGCCACGATGCCGGTCCTCGGACATGCGATCCAGCTCCTGCACGGCCAGACCAAGCACGAATGAACGTCAACGCGGACATCGCCGAGGGCGCGGCCGAGGACGAGGCCGTGCTCGCTTCGGTCGACAGCGCCAACATCGCGTGCGGGGTCCATGCGGGCTCGGCGTCGATCGCCATCGCCACGGCCTGGCGCTGTCGCACCCTTGGATTGGAGGTGGGGGCTCATCCCGGTTACGACGACCGCTCGGGATTCGGTCGCATCGAGCATTCGCTTGGCGCGGAAGAGATCGAAGCGCTCATCGCGTTTCAGGTGGCGAGCCTCGCCGCGGTCGCTCCCATCGCGTACGTCAAGGCGCACGGCGCGCTGTACCACCGATGCCAGCGGGACGCCGCCGCCGCCGACGCGCTGGCGCGCGTCGCCAAGTCGCATGGAGTCGGGGTGATGGGCCAGCCCGGCTTCGAGATCATCGCGGCCGCGGAGCGGGCCGGCATTCGCGGCTATCGCGAGGGGTTCGCCGACAGGCTGATGCTGCCCGACGGCTCGCTGGCGCCGCGCAACCAGGCGGGAGCGGTCCTCCACCCCGACCTTGCCGCCCAGCAGGCGGTGAGCCTGGCCCGTTCGGGCCGCATCGACACGATCTGCGTCCACGGCGACACCCCAGGCGCCGGCCAGGTCGCGGCCGCCGTCCGCACGGCGCTGCGCGACGCCGGCATCGAGACCGCGCCCCTCGCGAGTTGAACCCGGCATGAGCGCCAGGATCTCGGAGCTGGGCGACCTCGAGGAGCTGCGGCAGCTGGCGGAGCTGTTCGCGGTGGTGTGGGGCCGGCCGGGCAAGCCCCCCATCAGCTCCGACATCCTCAAGGCGCTCGCGCACTCGGGCAACTACATCTCCGGTGCATCCGTCGAGGGGCGACTCATCGGCGGGCTCGTCGGCTGGCTTGGCGGAACGCCGCCCCACGAGCTGCTGATGCACTCTCACATCCTCGGTGTGCTGCCGGGCAGCGAGGCTCGAGGTCTCGGCTTCGAGATGAAGCAGCACCAGCGGCGGTGGTGCCTCGCCCGAGGGGTGAAGGTCATGGAGTGGACGACCGATCCGCTCGTCCGCCGCAACGCCTACTTCAACCTGACCAAGCTCGGCGCCGAGGGGTCGGAATACCTCGTCGACTTCTACGGCCAGATGGATGACGGGATCAACACGGGTGACGAGTCGGACCGGCTGCTGATCAGCTGGCGGCTCGACTCCCAGAAGGCCGAGGCGGCCGCGGCAGGCGAGCTGGCCGAGCCGCACATCGACAAGCTGCGCGAGTGGGGATCCACTCCGATCCTGTCCGCCGGACCGCGAGGCGACCCGGTGCTGCAATCGTCCTCGGCTCGCGTCCTTATATGTCAGGTACCCGACGACGTCGTCGCCCTGCGTCACAGCGCGCCTGGTCTTGCGCGCGAGTGGCGCATGGCGCTGCGCGACGCGTTGGGCGGGGCGCTCGGCCGTGGCTACGCGATCACCGGCGCGACGCGCTCCGGCTGGTACGTGCTCGAGAGGCAGTAGGGAGAAGCAATAGACTTTTCGCGTGCTGCAGGTGGGGGACAAGGCGCCCGATTTCAAGCTGCCCACGACCGCCGGCCAGGAGCTGACCCTCGGCGACGCGCTCGAGAAGTATCGCGCCCTGATCTTTCTCTTTTACGTGCTCGACTTCACAGGTGGCTGAAGGACGGAGCTGACCGAGTTTCGGTCCAGGAACGATGACGCGGTCGCCAACGGAGTTGGCATCTTCGCCATCAGCGTCGACTCCGTCTTCTCGCACACGGCGTTCGCCAAGGAGCTTGGCGGCCTGCCGTTCGACCTCATCGGTGACTTCGAGCGCAAGATGGTGACGGACTACGGTGTCCGGCGCGACGACGTTGCGGGCTACTCCGGCATGGCCCGCCGCACAATCTTCATCGTCGACCGCGCGGGAACGATCCGGTGGACCTGGGTGGCCTCTCGCGAGCGGCCGCAGCCGGACTACGACGCGGTGGTCGCCGAGGCCAAGCGGATCGCAAGCGGAGCATGACCGCGCCGAACAGCGTCGTCGAGCCGATCGAGAAGTCCTGGCAGCGGCTCAACACCATGGTCGAGTCGCTCGGGCCGCACGGTCTCACCGCGACCGGCGCGGACGGGTGGGCGGTCAAGGACCACCTGGTGCATCTCGCCGCGTGGGAGCACTCGCTGATCGCCCTTCTCGAGGGTGCGGATCGGCGCACGGCCATGGGCGTCGCCGGCAAGGCCGAGGACACAGACTCGATCAACGCCGCGGTCTGGTCGCTCCACCAATCGAAGACGCCCGAGCAGGCCCTCGCTTACTTTCACGACACGCACGCCGCGCTGATGAAGCTGCTGCGCCAGATGAGCGACGCCGACCTGCAGCTTTCCTACAACCACTACCAGGCGAACGACCCGCGGAACACCCACGACGACAGGCCCGTTCGGGACTGGGTCGCCGGCAACACTTACGAGCACTACGCCGAGCACACCGAGTGGATCGATCAGGTGGTCAAGGATTCGAGCGCGGCTCGCTGAGCCGCACGCATCGTCAGCGCGGCCCCGATCGACGTCTCGGCAAAGCGCAGCTCGTCGCCGGGCGCGAGCTGGGCGGCAACCGGCATGGACGCGCTTGCGAGCGTGGCGACGATCGGGTAGCCGCCGGCGGTCTGGTGGTCGGCCATGAGCAGGATCGGCTGACCTCCCGACGGGAGCTGCACGACGCCGGCGACCAGCCCGAACGAGAGCAGCTCTTCACCGGCCGCCTCGAGACGCGGGCCATCGAGCCGGTAGCCCATGCGGTTGGAGTCGTGGGTGACGTGGTACGGCGCTTCGAACAGGGCCCGCCGCGACTCCGGCATGAGGCGCCCGAGATGCGGTCCGGCGATCGCGTGCAGCGTGCGGTCGGCGTAGCGCGGCCGCAAATCGTCCGGCATGCTGCGGCCCAGCGTGGGTTCGCCGGACGGCTCATCGGCTGAGACGACGTCGCCGGCGATCAACGCGCGGCCGCGCATGCCGCCGCGCCCGCACATCACGTTGGTCGACGTCGAACCGAGCCAGCGATCGCCGGCGACGCCCCCGGCAACCGCGATGTAGGCGCGCGCGCCCACGCGCAGGCCGCCGAACGTCAGGCGGTCGCCGGCCGCGAGCGCCACACCCGTCCACACCGGCGCTGAGGAGCCGTTGATGCGCGGATCGAAATCGGCGCCCGTGATCGCGATGACGCAAGGAGCCTCGGCGGTCAGGTGAGGGCCGGTCAGGGTGCACTCGAGCGTCGCCGCGCCGCGCTGGTTGCCAACCAGGAGGTTGGCCGCGGAGTGGGCGAAGCGGTCCATCGCGCCACCCGGCGGCACGCCTGATGCGCTCACCTGCGGCCGCCCAAGATCCTGGATGGTCGTGAAGAGGCCCGGCTGCACCACGCGCATGACCTCCGTCATTCGGAGACGGCGAAGAACTTCACCCGGTCGCCGGCGCGAAAAAGCGACGGCGGATCGGAGTCCGGCAGGAACGGCCGGACCGAGGTGCGCCCGATCAGGTGCCAGCCGCCGGGGCTGGCGAGGGGATAGATCCCCGTCTGCCGGCCCGCGATCGCGACCGATCCGGCCGGCACCTGCGTCCTTGGTGTGGCGCGGCGGGGCAGCACGAGCTCGTCGGGGAGCGGTCCGAGATAGGCCCAGCCGGGAACGAAACCGACCAGGAAGGCGCGATAGATGGGCTTGCCGTGGAGCTCGATCACCCGCTCGGTCGAAAGGCCGAGGTCCGCCGCAACAGCGCCGAGGTCTGGTCCGTCGTAGACAACCGGTATGCGGTGGAGACGGCCGGGCTCCTCCATGGGCGGGCGCTTCGTCGCGAGACGGCGGATCGCTGCCGCGAGCGCCTCGTGGGTGACCTGGTCCGGGTCGAACTGCACCGTCACGCTGGCGTGGCCGGCCACCGCCTGGCGGACGTCCCGCCGCTTCTTCAGCGCGGCCGCGAGCGCTATCGCCCGGGTGTTGAGCGCGGTGTCGAGCCGGGTTCCGAGCTCCGCCAGGACCGCGGCATCACCCAGCGGATGGACGCGGACCCTGACGGTGGAGCGCAGCGGCGGCATGTGCGCTGACAAGGATGGCGTAGAAGACCCCGGGCACGATCCCGACGCAAAGCAAGCCCGCGCACGCGAGCCCGATCGCCCAGCCTGTGACGATGGCCGCGGCGGCCACGTTCCACGTGATGAAGTCGCGGCGCAGCCGGCGCAGCGCGGCCGCAAAGTTGAACATGTCCCGCGGGTTGCCGGTTCCGGCGAACGCGGCCGTGCAGTGCGGCATCAGCAGCAGTGACACGAGTCCCCAGGGGAGCGCGAGCGCGAAGAACGCGACGACGTGGGCGTTCGGCTCTCCCAGCGCATGGAGCGCTGAGGCAAGGGGATTCAAGACCAGCGCAAACGGCAGCGCGACCAGCAGCACCGCGAGCGATGCCCAGAGCCCGTCGGCCAGCAGTCGCACCGAGAGCCGGAACGGCGGCGGACCCTGCGATGGATCGGTCTCAGCCGCGCGGGTCGCGGCGATCGCGTAACCCAGCAGCGGAAGGAAGAGCAGCGGCAGGAAGAGGACCACCACCACCCCGGCGACCCATGCTGATCGCCAGGAGCCGCGAAACGGCCAGGCGAAGGATTCGGCGACCAGCCTCACGCGGCAACGATATTCGTAGGCCGGGCGCTACTGGGCCTGGGCTTCGAGCTCCTCGCCGACCTCGTTCTCCTGCAGCATGTACGCGCACCCATATGGGTCGCGAAAGCCGAGTGCCTTGACGCTGATGTTGATCTCGGTGTGCAGGAACAGGCCCTCGATCACGCCGGCGTGAAACCGGCAGATGACCGGCGCGCGCCGGCACACCTCGGCGAACAGGCAGTTGGTGCACTGGACGATGCCCCCGCGCTGCATCTCGTACTCGGCGCCCATCTCGAGCATCGGCTCGAGCGCGGTCATCGGTGATTTGGCGCCGGGCGCCGCGATCGCCTCGCCGAAGCCGCGACCCGCACGCCGCACGGCGTGGCTTCCCACGTCGCCCAGCTCATCGAATGCGCGGGCGAGCGACTCGGCCACGATGTCGTACCGGCGCATCGGATGGCTGATCTGCACCGGTCCGCCTGTGAGCTTGTAGATCTTCGCCGGCTTGCCGGGGAGCCCACGCCGGTGCGCCACCTCCAGGTAGCCGAGGGCCACCAGCCGTTCCAGGTGATCGAATGCAACTGAGCGATGCACCCCCGCCTCGCGGGCCACGTCTTCGACGCTCCGCGGCTTGCGGTCGGCGTAGAAGCGGAGAAGGATGTCGCGTCGAGTGAAGTCCCGCAGCGCCCCCAGGGCGCGCTCCATGTCCCCGGTCATCACTTTGCAGCATAAACCTCGAATGGAAGGTTTGTCGGGGACAGATACAGGAATGAGACGGCCCGAACGTTTGATAATGAATGACGCCCGGCCGGGCCGCGAGGGCTCGACCGTGGGGGGTGAATTGAGATGACGGCGACCGGCTGGTCATTCAGCAAGCAATTGGCCAGGAAATTCAGAAAGGTCGGCGGCGGGGTGGCCGCGGCTTTCCTGGCGCTGCCCCTGCCTGTGCCCTTGCCTTCGCCGACCCCGGGCCTGGTCCCGGCGGTGCACATCCCGTCGCTCTCGGTCACGGTGATCTCGACGCCGGCTCTCCCCACGATCGACGCCACGCCCGCCAGCCAGGCGCAGGCGTCGGCCGCTCCGGCGCAGGGCACCAACGCCGGTGCGTCGGACCGTGCCGTGAAGCCCACGAGCGCGCCCGGCGACCGCGGACGTGGCATACCGATCCCGTTCACGACGATCTACATCTCGTCGCCCCTGGATGTCGCCCTGCTCGGGGCGGTGGCCAGCCTTCCTCTGCTCTTTGGGATCTGGCTCCTGCTCTTCGGCCGGACGCT
>WNFD01009649.1_pt1 | contig 14739 bp, 10 predicted proteins | sample 5400491 | NCBI WGS metagenome assembly WNFD01 (sample SAMN13153343, study PRJNA577476) | soil metagenome | isolation source: 120 cm saprolite under Douglas fir tree site 2 hole 2 replicate 2 | place: USA:California | collected 2015-04-18
ATCGGCCGTCTACGCTCAGGACCATTGGATTCTCAATGCTCATGTTGCCGCAGACACCGGGTTGCGCTGGGAGACTCAGTCTCTTACCCATACAAGCCGGCTCGCGCCGCGCTCCGGGTTTACCTGGACGCCCCGCACGAATAACGCCACTGTCATTCGCGGTGGTATCGGGGTCTTTTATGACACCCTGCCACTCAATACTTATGCGTTCAGCAGCTACCCGGAGCAGATCGTCACGACATACGACGGTAGCGGCAATGTTACCGACGGGCCACGACGCTACAGGAACATCACCAGCACCGCATCGAACTCCGGGTTTCCATTGATCATTCAGCCAATCAAGAGCGGAAATTTCGCACCGTACAGCGTGGCCTGGAATGTGGAGGCCGAGCATGAGGTGAATGAATCTCTCATGCTCAGGGTCCGCTATATCCGTGCGGACGGACAAAATCAACTCACTCTTGCACCTGAAATCACGCCGGCCTGGAGCGCTCTGGTACTCGGCAGCTCGGGTACTCTGCAAAGCAGTCAAATGGATGTCACGGCGCGAGTCGGAGCCAGTAAGCAGCGCCAGTTCTTTTTTTCTTATGTCCGCCAATCGGCCCGCGGCGACCAAACCGATGTATCCAGTTATCTGGGTGACTTTCCCTTTCCTGTGGTAAGTTCGCCGATCATCGCCAGCACCCCCGGAGAGGTCCCGAACCGCTTCCTGCTGTGGGGAACCTCGGTCTTGCCAAGGCGAATGCGAATCACACCGCACATTGAGTATCGCGACGGGTTTACCTGGCAGCCCATGGATGCCCTCCAGAACTACATTCCGCCTTCCTCCTACCAACCGCGCTACCCGCGCTATTTCTCGGCAGACGTACGGGCCTCCAAAGATCTCAATGTAGGCGCGCATCATGCAGTTCGCCTCTCTTTCACGGTGCGGAACCTGACGAACCATACCAACCCGCTGCAAATTCACAACAATGTAGCTGACCCGCAATACGGCATGTTCTTCGGCAATTATGGGCGACATTATTTGCTTGACTTTGATTTTCTCTTTTGAACTGAAGTCACGCCACCGAGCTGGTTAAGACTGCCTCGACGCGGCCTGCAACCGTTATGGCAGTTCGCGGTAATTCAGCAGAACAACGCCGACCAGTGCCAGACATATCGGCCATAGGTAGCTAGCAATGCTGGCCATGCGGCTTCTCGGTAAACGCAGCTCCAGCCATCGGCTACAACCCGCCGTAATACCAAGCAGCGCAATAGGGGTGTGGCTCAACTCTGCAAGCATTGCTTCCTTCACGTCCCTGGCCGAATGCTCGTGTGTCAGCAACAGCGCGGCACCGAGAGCACACATTGCCGGAAAAACGTAACTGGCCCACCGCGCTCTCAACTTGCCTGCCTGCACCGCACATTCGAATGCTGCGAAAACCACAATCAAAAGCGCCCCGACACGATGTTGCAGCACGTCGGGCGCAGCAAAACTCTGCCAGAAGGGACGCGGCCCAAGGGGCCAGTTCTCCGGGTCGGCGCGCAGCACGATGAAGACGGCTAAACCAGCAAAGCTCAGCGGCCAAAAGCGTGCCCAGCGCATGGTGCGGTGCCGGCTGAACAGCGCCAGCAACCCGGCGATGAGCACAATCAGCCCTGCCCAGTGGTGGTTGTACTCCGACCACGCTCTGTCTGTGTCGTCGCTCCCGACAGTAGCAACGAACTGGCTGTCCTGGACCGCCACTACGAGTGAACTCGGAGGAGTCAGCGCCGCTAACGGCGGACTGCTCATGCGCGGCGATTCCGGGTGCAGGCGCACGTAGATCTCGTGGGATGTCAGCCTATACTGAGCCGTAACATCGACAGCGGGTGCCTGTGCGGTCAGCGAAGCGGCTGTCAACACTGCGAGAAATCCCAGGCAAACCTCCGCCTCGACGACCCGGCGCAGCCGCGCCAGCAAAGGTTCAGGATCGCTGGCCAGACGCCGCACCAGGAACCAATTTCCCGCGCCGAGTGCAATCATCACCAGCAAAAGGTAGATCTTGGCAACCAGCATAATGCCGTACGCAGTGGTGTATAGCCCGCTCCACGATCCCACGTAGAACCAAGCCATGCCCACTCCAGCCAACACGAGCGCCGCCGCGCCCAGCAGCGCCATCCTGGAGTAGCGCTGGGTCAAACGCCGTGCCTCGTACAAGTCTTCGACGCGGCCTAAGGAAATCAACAGATAGGCCATTGCGCCAACCCAAACGGCTGTGCCGAGATGATGTGCTGCAGTGAGAATCGCCAACAGAACGCGATGCTCGATGCGTGCCGCTGCATGGCTGGTGGAGACCGTGGCCGCCAGCAGCAGCAGCCCCAGGGGAAGCATCGCGATCATCGCTTTATTGCTTTTGACTCGTGCGCAGATCCAGAGTCCAATCGCGAACAGGATGGCGAAGAAGTCGGCGCGGAAGAAGCTGGTGGTCGCTACATCCTTGAGCGTCAAATCAGAGCCGCTCATCAGGAGGGCGCCGGATAAGGAAACCAGGGCAAGCTGGCCAACCACGAACGCGAGTGCCGTTATCCTGATGCCTCTGCGGCAAAAATCTTCGACGGCCGCGCTCGCCCTCGCCGGGCGTACCACAGCCAGGAGAAACGCAACGCCTCCCAGCAGCAACGCTTCGAAAGCAAGCGTTGCCGCGCGTGCTATCACACTCAGCAGATCGATATCGCGCAGGAACCAGATCAAGAGATTAGTCTCTACTCTACTTGGAAGGGAACTTTGCCGCGCGTGATGTGTCCATCCGTAGCCAGGACCTGCCAGCGCAACACGTAAGCTCCCTTGACGAGTCTGGTCAACTTGGCAGACAGCAACCCGGGCTCGGGCTCGCTCTCGATAGTGATCTTCTCCACTCTTCCGCTAGGCTCGAGCAACGTCAGGGTCGAGTGCTCCATATCCACCCGTGAATTGTATTTGAGCAGGACGGCGACCTCTGGTCCTGAGACGGTACTGTTCACTCCTGGCTGAGAGCTCACCAACACGGCGTGCGCCAATGCCGCTCTGGGAGCAAACAGCGCAATACCGGAAGCGACTACGATGGCTGCCACAAACCAAGGCGTAAACATCCGAGTATCCCTGCGCATATCCTCTTCTCCTTCAGCAAATAAGTCAGTACCTTAAGCACGACGCGTTGCCCGAAATTGGTGCCCTATGACGATATCATCGGTGTATGTAAAGGTGTATGTAAATATGAAACGCAGTCGACAGAGCAGAGGTCAACCGAAAACTGTTTCGACAACCTTGGGATTGACGTAATTGCCGAGGGGTCGGGTCGAAACCAGGGGAAGAGCAAGCATGCCTAGCGAAGAAGGCGTGCCGCTGCTCCAGGGCGGTCTTTTCCCAAAGTTCGCTTTTGAGTCGTTCCGGGCGCTCCACTACCCCGAACCTGAACTTGCCTATCCCGGAAGCCACCATGCAGGATGTTGCCGAGTCGGGACAACCATGTGGTACCCCCACTCCGGTCCAGGGCAAAATCCTGAGCGAAAACATTTGCCCGGCTATTGGTTCCAACGATCAGAATGTGTCTGAGGTTGTGCCCGCGGGAGCGGAGCGCATGCATCGTGACTCGGCCAGTGAGACGAGCAAGCATGAGAGCGGTCACGGTCAACCCGCAGAAGAGTATGCTGACGAACCCAAGCCCGGCGAAACTGCGCGTGGGGAGGGGAGGCAATCAGCCATGGCCACAAGAAGCTGAACAGAGCGCAGATAACACTGGCTGAACAGACATCGCGCGTTTCTTTGAGATAACCTTCCACTCTGCGGGAGCGGTAAAAGTCATTGGATCGCAGCGTTACATGCCATCCGAACGCAAGGAAGATCGTTGCGATGAATACCTGAATGGGATGCCGGGTTTCGAGGGAGTTCAGGAGATCCAAGAGATGGCGGTGGGATGTCAATCCATACCCGATACCGAGGCAGGAAAAGAGCGGACCTATATCACTGATTTGAACCAGCTGTAAAATTGTCTTTCTATTTGAAGGGGTCATGAGGATAGCCTCCTGTCAGAGAGCCTTCTGGATGTACGAGTTGAAAACTGATGCAACGAATTTCAGGTTTAGACAGGCACGATCGTAGGACCTGCTTCACCACCTGACAACGAAGGGAAGGAACTAACTCCTATTTCTCATCCTCGCTGCGTGACAGCCTCATGAATTGTTCAAGCACGTTCAGTGATCGACGTGGCGCGGATGGTCTGCCCGATCTTTTGTGCCAGGTGGATAGTTAGTGTAACGCAGCGAGTTGGTTAGTTATCTCGTCGCAGTCGGGGGTGTGGGGAAGTGGGAAGACTTTGCTTTCCACTTCTCCATACCCCCGTTTTGATTTCGGGGTGCCACGCTTCCGGGGCTGGTGGTCGATAGCCCAGCGAGGAGTGTGGTCTGACGGTGTTGTAGTGGATACGCCAGCGTTCCGCCAGAACCTGTACCTCTTTCAACGAATAGAAGATTTCCCCGTTCAAGAACTCGTCCCTTAACTTCGAGTTGAAGCTTTCGCAGTATCCGTTCTCCCATGGACTACCGGGCTCGATATAGAGCGTCTTCGCGCCTGTGGCGGCCAGCCATTTTCGCAGGTCCCTGGCGACGAACTCAGGGCCGTTGTCGGAACGGATGTGCTCCGGCACACCCTTCATGACCATGACATCGGCCAACGCCTCTATCACCTTGGCACTGCTCCAGCGCCGTTCCGGTCGCACCAGCAGGCTCTCCCTAGTGTGTTCATCGATCAGGTTCAGCATCCGTACCGTCCTTCCGTCATGGGTCTTTCCACTGATGAAGTCATAGCTCCAGACATGGTTAGTATGGAGCGGACGCAGCCGCCCGCATGACCCGTCATTGAGCCACAACCGTCCTCTCGGTTTCTGCTTCTGTGGAACCTTCAGCCCCTCGCGACGATCCGCTCGACCCGATCCTTGCCCACCTGCCAGCCTGCCCGTCGCAGCAACGCCGTAATCCGGCGATAGCCGTAGCGGCCATATTGGCTGGCAAGTGTGACGATGGCCTGGGGGAGTGTATCTTCGTCGTCCCGCTGTGTCGGCCGGTAGCGCTGCGTACCGCGTGGCTGCTGCACCACCCGGCACGCATGCCGCTCACTCATGCCATGCACCTCGCACGCATGGCTCACCGCACAACGCCGTCGTTCAGGGCTTAGAAGTTTCCCGAAGCGATGTCCTTCAACACCAGCTTCTCCAGGCTCAACTCCGAGACCAGCCGCTTCAGCTTCGCGTTCTCCTGCTCAAGCTCCTTGAGCCGCCGCGCCTGGTCCACCTTCAGCCCTCCATACTCCTTGCGCCATCGGTAGTACGTCTGCTCGACGATTTCCATTTCCTTGCACGCCTGCGGCAACGTCTTGCCATTCGCCACACCAACCTCAACCTGCCAGTTTGTCTCATCGCAACTGGCACAAAAGACGCCGGGCACTCCACATCGCGATAATGTTATTGGCTGAAGTTAGTTGTCATCACCCATCTCGATCTGGTCTTCGACGTCGTGATCAATTTTCTGGGTGTTGAGGTCAAGGAGTGCAAGATGTTCGCGTTCGAGTTGCTGGTTGAGCGCCTTCAGGTCTGTCTGCTTGAGGTGCTGCCACTGATCGAGCAAGCCTGCAAGCGGCTGAGCGGTGATGTGCCATGCCTCCACCTGTGCTTCGGTGGGTGCCTGGTCGGCGTCTTCAATCTGTTTCTCTATCCGAGCGAGAGCCAAGCGCACTGTGTTCAGGTTTGGCGGCCCTGCTGGTCCTCCACGGCCACCACCACCACCACGACCTCCGCGGCCGCCTCCACCGGCGATCGCGTCGAGCTTCGATTCGATCGAATCGCCGGCAGCGACTATAGGAGCCTGGCTCGCTCGCGCTTTGAGCTGGTCGTGCAGCACCGTGATCTCATGCATAGCGGCGGTTGCGCGCATGCTGTCGTCGTAGATGGACTTAGCCACGGTGAACTGCTCTTCGAGGTCAGCTCTAGGCGTCTTCACCCGCGGATCCATCACGATCTTCAGCGGCTCGGAGAGCGCCTTGCCCCTTGCAATCAGGCGCACCGTATACGTGTCGGGCATCACCCACGGAGCGGTCGAGACCGACGGTGTGTTGTACGGCACAGCCTGATCCGCATCCGGCCCGGTGGACATACCTGGCACCTGCGGATATTGCATGTCCCACAGAAAGCGGTGATGCCCCGGCGAAGCCGAGAGCACGCGAGGCGGGCGCGCCCACAGCGTTGGATCCGGATAGCGCGGGTCGATCGGCGGAACAGGATCGTCGCTCTTTATGCGCGCAATCAACTGGCCCTTGCTGTCGGCGATCTCCAGCGTCACCACGCCCGAGATCTTTGGGCCGAGGTAGTAGTCGATAATGGCGCCGTCAGGCGGGTTCTCGCCAGTAGCCATATCAGGGGGCCACGGCGTGGGCGGGTTCATACCGTTGCGGATGCGAATGGCCGTCTGTGGTGCGTAAAGGTGTGCATTTTCGGCGGCGAGCTTCGCGGCAATCTGTCGCAACGGAGTGACGTTGTCGAGAATGAGGAAGCCGCGGCCATGGGTTCCGGCGATCAGGTCATCGTCCTTCACCTGCAGGTCGCGGACAGAGCTTGGGGGCATGTTGAGGCGAACCGATTGCCAGTGGTCTCCATCATCGAACGAGACATACACCTGCGTCTCCGTGCCGGCATAAAGCAAACCCTTGCGCTTGGGGTCTTCGCGGATGGTGCTCGTAGCCGCGCCGTCAGGGATGCCGTTGTTGATTTGCGTCCATGTCTTGCCGCCGTCGTGCGTGCGGAAAAGATGCGGGCGCATGTCGTCGAGACGGAGCGTGTTCACCGCGGCGTAGGCCGTCTGTGCGTCGAAGTGGCCAGCGTCCATGTTGAAGACCTTCCAGAAGGGCTTCAGCTCAGGCGGTGTGACGTTGTTCCAGTGCGCGCCCGCATCGGACGTGGTCCAAATGAGACCATCGTCTGTGCCCGCCCAGAGGCGATCGCCGCTTACTGCCGACAGGCCGAGCGAATAGATCACGCCGCGGCGAGTTGGCTTGGCGGCCGGCATATCTTTGTAGTCTGCAACCGCGGGCGGAATCTCCCACGTCTCACGGCTCAGGTCAGGGCTCACCTCTTTCCAGTGCTTGCCGCCGTCTTCGGTCAGCCACAACGTGTTCGTAGCGAAGTAAAGCTTGTGGGGGTCGGCGGGGGAAAACTGCAGCGGCTGCGTGCGCAGAACACGGTAGCTGCGCAGTGGCTTTGGCTCCACGCTCTGGATCTGGCCGGTGCGGCGGTCGTAGCGCGTAACCTTGCCGCCGTATACGATGTCTGGATCGAGCGGGTCCGGGGCGGCGTAACCATACTCCTCGATGCCGGCCGGATGCCAGTCATGGAAAGTGATGCGGCCGTCATTGCTGCGGCTGTCGACGCAGGCTGAGCCGGAGTCCTGCTGCCCGCCGCAGACGCGGTAAGGAAATGCGTTGTCCGCAGTGACGTGATAGACCTGCGCCGTGGCCTGGTTGAACCACTGCGTCCACGTCTCGCCGCCGTTCTGCGAGATGATGACTCCCTGGTCGCTGGCCAGCGCGATGATTTTGGTATTGTTTGGGTTGACGAAGACGTTCTGGTAGTCGTCGCCGCCCGGAGCTCCGCGCAGGCCGTACCAGGTCTTGCCAGCGTCGGTAGACTTCCACGTAACGACGCTGGCTACGTAGACCGTGTCGGGATCTTTGGGGTCAACCTTTGGCACGGGGACATCGCCTCCGCCGATGCGGGCTTCTGGGCGCGGATCATTGACCGGCGCATGGATCCAGTTCACACCCCCATTATCCGACCGGTAGAGGCCAACCGTCGCATGCGTGGTGGCGACGGCGGCGTAGATGCGACGCGAGTCGCTGGGTGAGATAGTCAACTGCACCTGCAGAATGTCGTCCGGCAGGCCGCCCCCAGTAAGTTTGGCCCAGGTGTCGCCACCATCGGTGGAGCGGTAGAGCCCACCCTCCGAGCCGATGAACGATCCGTTCTCCCACGGAGCTTCCTGCCGTTGCCACATGCCCGCGAAGACGATGTTGGGGTGCTGCGGATCGATCTGCACCTCAGATGCGCCAGTGCGGTTATTGGTAAACAGCACGCGCTTGAAGGTCTTACCGCCGTCGAGTGTGCGGTACAGGCCGCGCTCTTCATTGGGACCGTATGGGTGGCCGGTGACAGCCACGAAGACGCGGTTCGGGTCCTTCGGGTCGATGGCGACCTGGCCGATCTGCTGGCCATCGCGCAATCCTTCGAGATGCGTCCACGTCTTGCCGGCATCGGTGGATTTGTAGACGCCGTCGCCAGTCGAGAGATCAGGCCGTTGCAGGCCCTCACCGCTGGCCACGTAGACGATGTTTGGATCGCTCTCCGACACGGCAATCGAGCCGATGGAGCCGCTCGGCTCACTGTCCCACACACTGTGCCACGTCGCGCCGGCATCTGTCGTCTTCCATACACCACCGTTCACAGCGCCGAGGTAGAAGGTGGCTGGCTCGCTGGGTACACCAGCCAGAGCGCGCGTACGACCAGCTCGCATCGGGCCGATCTCGCGCCATTTCATGTCCGAATAGAGCTTAGGATCGACCTGAGCGTGTGCTGCTAGTGCGACTGACATGACAGATACCACGAGAAGGAAGATGCGACGGCGTACGATCATGACTCTCCTAAGAAACCTTGGCATAAGCGGGATTCGGACTTTGTAGATGGTTGCGGATACAACGGTGACGAATGAGGCCGGACAAAGGTCTCAGCACCAGAAGCGAAAGGTGCAAACGGTAAATGCGCTGGCGAAGTTCTAGGTTATAAGGGATACCCTGCTCACGGCAAAAAGAAACTTACACTGTGCCGACGCCGTATAGTATGCATACCGGCATGGCGACCCCCACCGAGATGACTTTGCTCGATCTTTGTTCGTATTTTGGACTCGGCGCCGTCGGTGCAGTGACCGTGAACTTGCTGCTCGGCATGCTGATGTCACTGCGTTATAGCCCAATGCGGCATTGGCCGCACCTCTACATCAACCTCTTCGCGCTGCATCAGTGGACGGCTTACATCGCTGTCTTCCTCACCCTCTCACACCCAGCGGTACTTCTGTTTCTGCATACGCCACATTTCGGTTGGATGGATGTGCTCTGGCCCATTCACTCGTATCTGCAGCCGAAATTGAATATGGCCGGAGCCGGCGCGCTTTATCTCATCGTGCTGGTACTGGTCTCTTCCTTGCTCCGAGCACAGATCGGTCGGCCTTTGTGGCGTAGCCTGCACTACCTGGTCTTTCCTTGTGCCGCGTTGCTGTTTCTGCACAGCATCCTCACCGACCCCAACCTGAAGGATGGACATCCCGATCTTCTGGACGGAGGTAAAGTCTTTGTAGAAATTTCGTCACTGATCAGCCTGACTGCGACAACGATCCGCATTCGCTTGCGCGGAAAGGGATTTCGCTACAAGTGAATGGTATGGTTCAGTTCACGAGATGGCGATTTAGCTTGCAGGTGATGAGATTATGCTGAATCTGATCGGCTTTCGACCTCCGCAGAAAGCGATTCCAGGAGATGCTTCGTATAAAGACCGGTCGCCACGAACTTCGCTCCATCTCGGATCATCATCAGGAGGACTTGTTCGCCATCTTTGTCGATGGAAGTGATCTCGTTAAGATCGACGATGCAACTCTGAGCTGGCGGACGATCCCGTTGTTTGATGCGCCAATTTGCGGTCAGCTCTTCAACTGAGGACCCAGCCAAGCGGCCTTGAAGAACCCAACGTTGCTCCGATGCGCCTTCGGTCACTGTGATTCGTAGCATCTTGCCTATCCCTTGCAATCCGACATTTCGATATGTTTTCCGACAGCAGCCTCCCAATTCCTGGCATGTTCCGTTAGTGCAATCGTCGTGCCTAAGGACGGAGCCGATTCTCTAAGCATTTAACTCCCGCAAAAATGCAAGATTTCACGGCGAACGAATCCGAAACGAGACATTCCCGGGGATGCTCACCGGTTGGCAGTGTGCCAAATAGTTGGCACCTGGGTCAGGTCAACTTATTCGTGGGGAAATCCTGGGGTTCAGGACTTCTGAGGACGGGAGATTCCGAGCTTTTGCATGCGGAATTGGAGCGTGGGGCGTTTTATCCCGAGTCGTGCAGCCGCTCCATTGGGACCGGCGAAGACCCAGTTGGTTTGCTCCAGAACCGACAAGATGTGCCTTTTTTCAATCTCCTCGAGGGTCGCGGCTCTGTTCAAGTCACCGTTTGTATCGGGAGTCCTTGCTTTCAGATCGGCCAAGGATACTTTCAGCGCGGGACCCCGGGAGAGAATGACCGCCCGCTCTATCACGTTCTGTAGCTCGCGAACGTTCCCAGGCCACGGATAACTGACCAGGGCATTCATGGTTTCAGCGGAGATCGAATCGATCTCCTTTGTCATGTCACGAGCAAAATGTTGAGCGAAATGTCTAACCAGGAATGGGATATCTTCCTTCCGCTCCCTGAGAGGAGGGACGTAAATTGGAAATACGTTCAATCGATAGAACAGGTCAGAGCGGAACCTCTGCTCTTCCACCATGGCGTGTAAATCCCTGTTGGTTGCGGCGATGAGGCGAGCATCTGTACGAAGCGTGCGTGAACTGCCCAACCGTTCAAACTCCCGTTCCTGCAGGACGCGCAAAAGTTTTGGCTGCAGATCAATGGGAATTTCACTGATTTCATCAAGAAATATGGTTCCTTGCGACGCCAGCTCAAAACGGCCTATGCGCTGCGCGATCGCTCCGGTGAACGCCCCTTTCTCATGCCCAAATAACTCGCTCTCGAGCAAACCGGTTGGAATCGCTGCACAATTCAATTTCACGAATGCATGGTTCCGTCGCTGGCTGAGATTGTGAACAGCACGAGCAATCAACTCTTTTCCGCTACCTGTCTCCCCTTGAATCAGGACAGTTGAGTTGGTTGGCGCGACAGCTTCGACCTTACGTAAAACCTGGCGGAGCACAGGACTGTTCCCTATGATCTCCTCGAAATTCATCTCGCTTCGAATCTCGTCTTCGAGATAAAGCTTCTCCTGGGTGAGCTTATCTTTGAGCTCGGTAATCTGGCGGTAAGCGAGAGCATTATCGATGGCGATCGATACCTGTCCGGCGATCTGGGACAAAAACTCCAGATCCTGGGGTGTGAAGGCGTTTTTATGCAGGCGCATCAGGCAGAGCACGCCAAGGACGCGATTGCACCGGATCAATGGGAGCATGCACATGGTTTCAACTCCCTCTTCGGCAGCGATCCTGTGATCGAAACCCAATCTTTGCAATTCGCCGATATTCCCAACCCATGGCTTTCCGGATCGAAAAACCTGGCCGGGCAACGAGCCTTCGAGCGGGCTGGACATGTCCTGACGGACCAATCCCTTACCGAGGGGAAAATCCAGTGCGTGCGTCTGAAGGCGTTTGTTTTCTGCGTCGGGCAGGATGAGGGCAACGCCGTCCAGATGCATCACGTCACGAATACTGGGAGAGATGGACTGCAGAACTTCGCGTAGTTCCAGGTTGGACACTACGCTGTTGTTAAGGTCCAGGATCAGCTTCAGTTTCGTCCGCTCGCTCTCCAATTGAATTCGCGCGCTCTCAGAGCGGGCAAAATTCAGCCGATCGTCGATTGCCAGGCCGGCATAGTCAGCAAGCAAAGAGAGGAAACAAACTTCGTCTTCAGAGAAGGCATTCTTAGACTCCCGGCCAAAGCAGATCGCTCCCAGACGATGAAGAGCGGTGTTCAGAGGAAGTACGCAAAGAGATTGGTTCCCAAGTTCACGGAAAAACTTTGTAGTTTCAAGGAAAGGCGTCTCCTCATCCAGGAATGACATGACGAGTTTTCGTTGATGCCCATAAACCAGGGGAAATATCGTTTCCTGCCACTCGGCAATCGAAGGAAGCGGTGGGGATGCATTGTCTCCAACGTCAGCCACATGCCACGAAACGATCCCCTCATATTGATAAACGAGCGCTGTTGTGTTGCAGACAGTGATACTGCCCAATTCTGTCGGCAGAGCTTGCAATAGCCGCTCAAGATCGTGATGCATGTCCAATCTGCGCGCAAACCGGAGAACTTCCTCGTCGTGCTCTCCATGCACAGCGTTGCGGTTCGAAGGAAGACTGTTCTTGGTGTGCTGTTTTTGCATCTTCTGAGGGGGACCGCCTCCGCTCCGGATGTCTCATAGATGAAGATTTAGAGCGCAAGGTAGCAGAGATTGTGAAATCAACGTTTCTCTGAAAATTGCGCTTTCCCAGGCCCGAGAACTTCTTCGTTGAATGCCAATAGGCTGGCAGATGGCCAATTGACTGGCACTTCGTGCCTTCATGCAGAGGAGTATAGACAGAGATTTTAGAGATTTCCTCTTTTATTTTCAATTGCTTATTTCCACCAAAGGACGGCAGCCGATTCTGGCAAGCTGATTGCAATTGAAGGCGCGAAAGTGCAACTGATCCAGCGTTCCAACACGACAATATTACATTTTTTGGGAGGTCTGAATGCACTTGGAGCAGCACACTGAACAGTCCCAGAGCTTCCGGCTCGATGTTCCGCTGCACGATCTACTCACCAAATCGAGAACCCCTCTCCCCGGTATGCAACCAGTGGGCGAACCCGAGAAACTCCCTGATCCGATCTTCCCGGAACACCCAGAGTTATTGGGGCCGATCGACGAGGATGCCGAGTGGGTTCCTCCGGAAAAGCGCAGGTGGACGCCTGGGCAGATCTACCACGCGATGCAGGGCTGGTTGTTTCCATACGCCCGCTCGCGTGTCACGGCGGGCGATTTCCATCCGCTTATTTCCTATCTGTTCACCGAGTTCAAGTGCAATCTGGACTGCCACTACTGCTGGGCCTTCGACAATAAAGTGAAGGGCATGAGCGAGGATACGGCGAAACGCTCTGTTGACTGGTTGCATGGCACCGGTTGCCGTGTGCTCGCCTATATGGGCGGCGAACCGTTGCTCAGGCCCGACTTCATTCACAAAATCACGTACTACGCCGCAAAGAAAAACTTCTGGATATACCTGCCGACGAACGCCCGGCTGTTGCGCACCGACGTCATCGACAAGCTGGCCGATGCAGGCATGTCCACCTTCAATATTGCTGTCGATGCCGTTGATCTGAAACCGGGTTTGCCCAAGGCACTGGCGCCCATCCGCAAACAGTTCGACTACTTGATTCGCAAACAGTATGGGTATGGCTATTCTGTCTTCCTCAATATCAATATCTGCCGCAATAATCTGGACGATGTGCGGGAGCTTACCGAGATTGCCCATGACAACGGTATCGCAACCGACTACCACATCAATGAATCTCCGCTGCTGGAGCAGGATGAGCACTTCAAACATGCTGATAACAACGTCACCTACATCACCCGGGATGACTGGCCTGCCGTCGAGGAGACAATTCAGTGGCTGACCGAGAAACAAGATGCCGGCTACAAGATGGTCAACTCAAACGCCCGCCTCTGGCAGATGGTGGACTTCATGAAGGGAAACCACTTTCCCTGGAACTGCCGCGCTGGTCAGAACTCTATGATCATTCGCGTTGATGGCACGTTGGCTCCGTGTTTCCCCATGTATACGGCGAGCTATGACTGGGGAGTGGTCGGAGATCACAAATTCGACACCAAACAATTGGATCGTCAGAAAGAGACCTGCCAGACTCACTGTTTTTCAACGCTCAACCACATCCTCGGCTGGTGCTACAACGACCAGCGAGTCATCAAGTACTTATTCAAGCAACTCGCGCACGGCTTCCAGGGAATGAAGGGGCAGATGTCGCCCGTCATCCCCGATACCAGATTCGATCGCAACTCGCACGCAATTGAATACAACTCGCACGCAATTGAATACAAGGAGACGCAAATGCCTGAAATAATTGAAGAGATCGTTCAGACAGATTTTGAGGTAGAAGTACAGGCACGTATCGACGCCGAACGGGCTCGCCTCCGAGCCGCGGCTGGATTGGCACGCATGCGCGAGTTTAAGAAGCCTGTTGAACGTACGTTCACAGCCGCGGAACGCGACTACGTAACGATTCTCTTTGGTGGTCTGACCTGGAAGCACGAAGAGATGATCAAGGCGGTCTTCCATGGCAGCGGCTACCGTTGCGAGAACATTCCCACCCCCGTGGTCGACGACTTTCAAGCGGGAAAGGAGTTCGGCAACAACGGCCAGTGCAATCCCACCTACTTCACTGTGGGCAATCTCGTCCGCTACCTCCAGAAGCTCGAACAACAGGGCCAGACGCGCCAGCAAATCATTGACAACTATGTCTTCTTCACCGCCGGCTCCTGCGGACCATGCCGCTTCGGCATGTATGAAGCTGAATACAGGTTTGCGCTCCAGAACGCCGGTTTCGAGGGTTTCCGTGTGCTGCTGTTCCAGCAGACCGACGGCATCAAGGCTGCAAGCGGCGAACCCGGCCTGAAGTTCTCGGTCGACTTCGGCATGGGCATGCTCAACGCCCTCAACCTTGGAGATGTCATCAACGAACTCGTCTACCAGGTGCGTCCCTTTGAGGTGAACAAGGGTGTGACGGATCGCGTCATTCAGGAATCGGTGAAGACACTGACTGATACGCTACGCGACCGGAAGCGCTGGCACATTATGGACGCGGCTCCGTCATGGGCGAAACCGTACCTTGAGAAACATAAGAAGCTCGAAGGGATTGGCTGCACCCTCGGAAAGATCGGTAACAACTTATATGGCAA
>WNFD01007072.1_pt1 | contig 14738 bp, 11 predicted proteins | sample 5400491 | NCBI WGS metagenome assembly WNFD01 (sample SAMN13153343, study PRJNA577476) | soil metagenome | isolation source: 120 cm saprolite under Douglas fir tree site 2 hole 2 replicate 2 | place: USA:California | collected 2015-04-18
AAGCATTCGCTGCCTTCCACGAGCATCTGGCTGCGCAGAGCCGCCTGCAGGCTGGCCATCAGCAGCGCGGCGGAGATTCCCTTCCCCGAAATATCCGCGATCGCGATAGCGATATGCGTTGGACTGAGCTGGATGAAGTCATAGTAGTCGCCACTGACGGAACGCGCCGCCTTGCAGATGGCTTCAATCTCGACTCCCGGCACCGATGGCAAGGTGCTCGGAAAGAGCTGGTTCTGAACTTCCCGCGCGATGGAAATCTCATTCTCGAGTCGCTGCCGCTTGTTTTGCTCTTCGATGAGCGTGCCAATGGAGTTGGTCATCTGGTTGAACGATTCACCGAGCTCGCCCAGTTGATCGCGCTGCTTCATTTGTATCCTGCGCGAAAAATCCCCTGCTTTTACAAACTGGGTGGCCTGGTACAAGTCTGCAACAGCATTGGTGATACGGCGGGTCAATACAACACCAGGAATCAGCGCTACCATTCCTATGAGAACAAAAAGAACGAACATCACGATCGCCATCAGCCGGTAGGTATCACGCAGCTCACCAAATGAGGTGAACATGCGTGCGTTCAACTGTGACGGCCGGGCATTAAACACCGCCAGGACAGGCCGGAGCGGCTCGACTCTTCCATCCGGACCCACATATACCGAGTCCAGCCGCGATACCACCTCCACCGGCACGTCAATCCAGATCAAGGCGGGCTGCAGCGACCGATTCCGAGCCACGATGCGGCCAGCGGTCACATACTGGCCGCTGGCAGTCGGATAAATAATTCCCGCGCGCGCTCCCGGCGTATACTTCTCCGTCAAACTGAGCTGGATCGCGCCGAGATCCGGTGCAATTCCGCTGAGAAAGTCAGGCGTGATGGGTACGCGCAAGGTCACCAGTCGGATGCGGCCGTGCTCTGGCATCGCCCGTATGCTCATCAAGGAGAGCTGTTCGCTTTCCTGCACGATACCAGCAAAGGATAGGGCCCCAGGCACGCTCACTTTCCGAAGCAAGCTTGCATCGTTGGAAAAAACGATGCTTAATCCCGGAAGCTCGCGGTCGTGCACTAAATGAGACTGCGCTGCTAGTACGCGCTCGGACTCCTGCTCGTCGATTCCCCTGGGCAAGTTCGCGTGTGCCGCGGCGATGTGTTCCGCTATATCTGCGATCATGGCGATACGTTGCTGCAAGTCTTCGTGCAAGAGATAGGCGCCCAGCTGGGAATACAGAATGCGGCCCGCAAGAACGGCCAGTGTCACGATTGACAAAATCGGAACGACAGCGATAAACAAATAAGCAACCATCAGGCGGTTTCGCAGACTCCACAGCAGCCGGTCTCTCCACCACCCGATCAGCCGGAACAAAAGGTAAACACCGGCAAGAACCGCCAGATATTTCAAGAAGCGGAAGGGCCCTCCGCTGAATCCGAAGAGAGTGGCCAGTAATCCTCCGGCTGCCACTGCCGTGGAAACCAGGTCTGGCCATGTGAGACGGCTCCAGGTTTCTTTGAGGGTTGTGCGGAATGGTGTCATCGCGCCGTCAATGGGAACAATACTCTACCTGTTATCTGGCGACTGTAAAACAGTCGACAAGAAGTGCCGCCCGCGGAGGAGAACCACGAGGGAGAAATAGGGCCAGGCACCGAGGGCCCGGCCCATTGAGAACTACTTTAGGCCGTTGCGAACTCTGCTGTATTTCACGCCGTAGGTGGAATAAATGACCAGCCCGATGATCAGCCAAACAATCAGCCGCACCCAGGTAACTCCGTTCAGACTAGCCATGAGTCCCAGGGAGACAATAATTCCCATGATGGGCACGAAGGGAACCCAGGGTGTCCGGAAAGGCCGCACGAGGTCCGGCCGGCGAACGCGCAAAATCATCACCGCAGCGCAAACAATGACAAAAGCCAGGAGCGTACCGATGCTCACCATCTGGCCCAGGCTGCCAATGGGGACAAGCGAGCCGAAGATGGCGGCCCCTAAGCCGGTAACTGCCGTGGACTTCCAGGGAGTGCGGAAACGGGGGTGGATATCGCCCGCCCATTTCCAGAGCAAGCCGTCGTGGGCCATCGAGTAAAACACGCGCGATTGCCCCAGTAACATCACCAGCATTACGGTGCTTAGGCCGGCCAGCGCGCCGGCGTTTACGACGTAGCTGCCCCATTTGACGCCCGTTTCGCGAATGGCCAGCGATACCGGAGCGCCGATGTTAAGGCGCGAGTAATGAACGGTTGCGGTCAGCAGCCCAGACACCACGATGTATAAGAAAGTGCAAATCACAAGCGAACCAAGAATGCCAATGGGCATGTCCTTCTGCGGGTTTTTTGCTTCCTGAGCGGCGGTGGAGACGGCATCGAAACCGATGTACGCAAAGAAAACAACTGCGGCGCCTCGCAGGACGCCAGACCAACCGTAGGAGCCGAATGCGCCTGTGTTGGGAGGCAGGAATACCTTCCAGTTCGCGTGCGCGATGTCCGCGTGCTTCAGAACGAAGGGGAGCGCGACGGCGATGAAGGTCAGAACAGCGGTAAGTTTCACGAAAACAATGGCCGTGTTGAAATTCGCGGATTCCTTAATTCCTATGATCAAGATGGTGGTAACCCCAAGGATAGCTAAGAAGGCAATCAGATTGAATTTAGCCGTGGCGTGCGGCAGCGCAGCCAGTTGATCGGCCGGCAAATTGAAAGTGGCCGCTGGCCCCCACCGGCCATCGACCATGACCCAAAGGGCGCCCGGGACATCGCAGATCTGCGGCGGCAATTTGAGGCCGTAGTCCTGCAGGAACGCTACCAGCGTGCTGCTCCAACCACTGGCAACGGTCGCGGCGCCAAAAGCGTATTCCAGGATCAAATCCCATCCGATGATCCAAGCAATCAGTTCGCCGAGCGTGGCATAGCCGTAGGTATAGGCGGAGCCGGCGATGGGAATCATCGAAGCGAATTCGGCATAACAGAGACCAGCAAACACGCAGCCCGTTCCGGCGAACACATAGGAGAGCATGATAGCTGGGCCGGCATAGAGAGCAGCCGCCGATCCGGTCAGCACAAAGATGCCTGCGCCGATGACAGCCCCGATTCCCAGGGTGATCAAGTTTATCGGTCCCAGGGCGCGCTTCAGACTGTGCTCTCCCGTGTCGCCTGCTTCCTTCATGAGCGTGTCGAGCGACTTGGTTGCAAACAAGGGGTTGCCCATGCAACTCCTCCTTTTGGGGATCTCCCCGCCTTCTCCATTTACCTGGGTACGTCCAATTTGGCTTTAAGCATTGTAGGGGCGCAGCATGCTGCGCCCCTACAAGAAAATTTAGTTTATTGCGTGGAACGAAGTTTAGCGGCTCGCCGCGACCACCACGACCAGATCACGTATACCGGGACACCAATCAAGACGATCTCCAGCCCCTTCCCCGCGGTTTGCGTCTGGTAGAGCAGGAGCACAAGCATGATCGCCACCGCTGCCACTATGTATAGAACGGGAACAAACGGATAACCGAAGGCGCGATACGGACGTTCAGCGTCTGGCCGCTTTGCTCGCAGCACAAAAATCCCAACAATCGTTAGTACGTAGAAGAGCAACGCGGCAAACACCACGTAATTGAGCATTTCCATAGGTCGCTGCTCCGGCTGCGTCCACACGCCGTGTGCGCAGTAGAATCAGTATCGTGATCCAAATCCCTTGGTACATTAACGCCGAGCCAGGCACGCCTTTCTTGTTCAGTGTGCCAGTGGATTTGAAAAAAAGCCCATCTTTTGCCATCGCGTAAGAGACGCGTGCGCCAGCCAGGATCAACCCATTATTGCAGCCAAACGTGGAAATAATGATGGCCACGGCCATGATCATCGCGCCCGTGGGGCCAAAGATGGCGTTCAAGGCCGCGCTGGCCACGCGATCGTCGGGAGCGCTCTGAATCTGCACCAGCGGCAGGGTGCACAGATAAGCCAGATTCGCGAGGCAATACAACGTGATCACGATAATCGTGCCGAACGCCATCGCAAGCGCCACATCCCGCTTCGGATTCTTCACCTCCGCGGCCGTGAACCCGATGTTGTTCCAGGCGTCCGCGGAAAACAGCGAACCGACTTGCGCCACGCCATACGCCACTAGCAACCCAAACGCACCGCTCGCCGCGGTGATCGTCGGCACAAAGTTTTTCAGGAAATTAGCGCCGGGTTCGATGGACTGGGCGTTGCGAATCTCCCAGAAGTGCCCGAAATTCTCGGCAAGGGCCCCGGCATTTCTCCCCACAAAAATCCCCAGGAAAATCAATCCCAGGAGGGACAAGGTCTTCGCGCTGGTGAAAACATTCTGGATCATCTTGCCGAGCCGCACACCAAGCGTATTGATGAAGGTCAGGAACACGATCATCAGCACGCCCACCAACTGCTGCACCGAAAGGCTGATCGCGTATTTCGAACCCAAGGCGATGGGATGAACGATCCATGTGTTTGGGGAAATGGAAGGCAGCAAGACACCCAGATAGCGCGCGAAGCCCACGGCTACCGCCGCGATTGTCCCTGTCTGAATCACCAGGAAAAGCGTCCAGCCGTAAAGAAATCCCCACAGCGGCGAGTAAGCTTCACGCAAGTAAACATATTGACCACCCGCGTGCGGGAACAACGCGGCCAACTCTCCATAAGAAAGCGCCGCAGAAATCGTCAACAGCCCGGTGAGAATCCACGTGAGCAGCAACCCGCCCGCTGAACCGGTCTGGCGCGAAATATCGGCAGCCACAATAAAAATGCCCGATCCGATCATCGAGCCCACGACGATCATCGTGCCATCAAACAACCCGATCGCGCGCACAAAGCCCGGCTCGCTTTTGGTCATGCCTGGTGGAACGGGAAGCGTCGTATCAGCCATTGGCTCCGTGCCTCAATTGACCGCTGCGTGCTTCGCGGCCGCAAGTACATCGATGTAATTACGCGCGCGCTGCCCTGGATTAGGCGCGAGGAGAATATTGCTGACCACTGCAACCGAATCCGCGCCCGCTTGGATGACTTCACCCGCGCGCTCCAGCGTGATCCCGCCGATGGCCACAATCGGTTTGTCCGTCAAGACCCGAACCCGGCGAATCAGTTCGATTCCAACCACCGGATCAGGGTTGGCCTTCGTGGACGTCGAGAACACCGGCCCTACTGCAATATAGTCCGCCGAGCTAGCTGCGGCCCGCTCGAATTGCTCTAGAGTATGTGTCGAAACACCAAGCAGTTTCCCTGTCCCGATCACCGCGCGTGCTGCTTCCGCTTCCAAATCCTCTTGCCCAACATGAACGCCACTTGCTCCCGCCGCCCAAGCGACATCCGCCCGGTCATTCACGACAAATGTCACGTCCTGTGGAGTCAGCAACGACGAAAGCCGCTTCGCGCCTTCGTACAACTCGCGCGCGGACGCCTTCTTGTTCCGGTATTGCAGCAAACGGACACCGGCGTCGACGAGCTCTTGAGCGCACTCTGATTCGGGAACGGTAAGCAATGCTGCGTCTAATATCACATACAGCCGTGGTAGGACAAGGCGCTTCAACGGTTTATTTTCCGTTCGTTCCGAGCAATCTTTCGATGAAATGGGTATCGAAGTTGCCCGCCGCAAACTCCGCATCGGCCAAAATCCGGCGATGCAGCGGGATCGAAGTCTTTATGCCTTCGATGACGAACATCTCGAGCGCCCTCTTCATGCGCCCGATGGCCTCTGCGCGGTCGCGCCCCTTGACGATCAGCTTGGCGATCAGCGAATCGTAGTACGGAGGAATGACCGCATCAGCATGAGCAGCGGAATCCACGCGCACGCCCGTGCCACCTGGCGCCTGAAACGTCGTAATGCGTCCCGCGGACGGCACAAAAGTCACCGGATCTTCCGCATTGATGCGGCATTCAATGGCGTGCCCGGAATGGTGAATCTCCCCGGTGGCGTCCTCCATCTTTTCCCCAGCGGCAATGCGCACCTGCGCCTTGATCAGATCCACCCCCGTAACCAGCTCCGTCACGGGATGCTCCACCTGAATACGGGTATTCATCTCGATGAAGTACATCGCACCGTGTTCATCCATCAGGAATTCAACGGTTCCCGCGTTGGTGTACCCGATTTTTTCAAGCGCCTTCACCACGCGCGCCCCGAGTTCTCTCCGCCGCCTGGCGTCCAATGCCGGCGATGGTGATTCCTCCACAAGTTTCTGATGGCGGCGCTGCACGCTGCATTCGCGTTCCCCCAGATGGATCACTTTGCCATGCTGGTCGCCCAACACCTGAAACTCGATGTGCCGGGGATGCTCGAGGAATTTTTCGGCGTATACGTCCGGCGTGCCAAAATTTTGCTGCGCTTCGCTGCGGGCTGTCTGATAAGCCGTCAGGAGCTGGTCCTGGCTGCGCACAACCCTCATGCCCCGGCCCCCGCCCCCCGCCGAGGCTTTGATAATTAGCGGATACCCGATGTGTGCCGCTTCTTTCGCGAGATGCTCTTCTCCTTCAATAACCCCGTCGCTCCCGGGAATGGTGGGCAGACCCGCTGTCTTTACTTCCCGGCGTGCGCGATCCTTCTCTCCCATCATTTCAATGATTTCGGGCCGTGGGCCGATAAATGTGATTTCCGAGGCTTCGCATACTTTGGCGAAGTTGGCGTTTTCAGAAAGGAACCCGTAGCCCGGATGGATGGCATCCACATTCGTGATTTCGGCCGCGCTGATCACCTGCGGAATGTTCAGATAACTTTCGCTGCTCCGCGGCGGCCCGATACAAACGGCCTCATCGGCAAACCGGACATGGAGCGAGTTTCGGTCCGCTTCGGAGTAAACCGCGACCGTCGATATCCCCAACTCCTTGCAGGCGCAAATGACCCGCAGGGCGATTTCCCCGCGATTGGCGACTAGGATTTTCTGGAACATGGGCTGGCGCGCCGACTACTTCTTCCGGCTCGGCCGGATGCCAAAGAGGGGCTGCCCGTATTCGACCGGCTGTCCGTTTTCCACAAAGATGCGGATGATTTCTCCGGAGACTTCCGCTTCGATCTCGTTCATAAGCTTCATCGCTTCCACGACGCAGAGTACCTTGCCCGTGTCGACATGCGTTCCCACCTTCACAAAAGGCTCCGCGCCAGGGCTGGGAGCCTCATAAAACGTCCCCACAATCGGGGACTTGACCAGGTGTAGATCTTCGGAGGAACGCGCGTCCGCAGCCTGAGCGGTGCTAGGCTGCTCCTGGTGAGTCTCTGCCAAGCCGGAAACGATAATCTCGGGCGCGACCATGGCGCGCGGAGCGGCAACTACCACCGCAGCCGAGGGCTTGCGCAGCCGGATTCGCAGGTCTCCGTTCGAGTACTCGAACTCCTCTAAATTGTGCTCGCTCATGAACTGCAAGAGCTGTTCGATGTGCTGAATTTCCGGATTGGCGAACGACGGACTGGACTTCGTGGGCTTTTTGCGTTTCATGCCGGCTCTAGATCTCGATGAGATCCCGCGGTGCGCGGGTCAGTACTTCCGTTCGGTCGGCGTGCACTGCAACATCATCTTCAATACGAATTCCCCCGATACCCGCCGAATATACACCCGGTTCGATGGTGATTACGTTCCCGGGCTCCAGGCGTTTCTTCTGCCCGCGCGCCACCCTGGGGTCCTCGTGCACTTCGAGCCCCAGCCCATGACCCGTGCTGTGAACAAAGAGATGGTCGAGGTGATACCGCGTAAGGACTTGCCTCGCCGCCCCGTCTACGTCCCCGCAGGTCGCGCCGCACTTCGCAGCAGCAATCGCCGCCCTCTGGGCCTCTAAGACCGCTTGGTACCACATCCGGATGCGTTTAGGGGCCCGCCCCACGTACACAGTGCGGGTGATGTCGCTGCAATAGTGGCCGAGTATAACACCCAGGTCCAGCACGACCAACTCATTTTTCCTCAGCCGCTTGGCCGTGGGGCGGGCATGTGGAAGGGCGGCCCTCTCTCCAAAGGCGACGATGGTTTCGAAGGCCGGTCCCGACGCTCCCTTCCTTCTCATTTGGTATTCGATCTCCGCCCCCACTTCAAATTCTCGAATTCCCGGTTTCAACAGACCAATCGCCTGTTGAACCACCTCGTCCGCTAGCATGGCCGCTCGCCGCATTTGCGCGAGTTCTGCCGAATCCTTGCGCATCCGGAGCGTCTCAGCCATGCCCACAGCAGGGACCCAGCGCACGCGTCCGCCGGCTCCTTTTCGAAGGGTTTCTAGCTGCTGCACAGTAACCTGCGAAGGATCGAACCCCATGCGCTTGAATGGCGAGCTTTTCAAGAACAGGCCGACAGATTCAAACAGGGAACCCTTCTGAGGAACGAGCCGAACCCCAGATGTCTCCGCGCGCGCCTGCACCGTAAATCGTCCATCGGTGATCAGGCTGGTGGCTTTCCTTGACACTACCAGCGCGCCGGACTCCCCCGTAAACCCCGCAAGGTAATACCAGTTAGCAGCGCTGTTTACAAGCAACGCGTCGATTTTTGCATCGCGGAGACGCGCCTTCAGTAAGCCCCGGCGGTGCTGAAATGGAGTCTTCATAAATGAAACGAGGAGACCATAGTCTCCTCGTTTCGAACCTCGTTTGAAAGAATACTTCCTGAATTATCCCGGGAGAATCCTCGGAGTCAGGAAGAAGAGCAGTTCTTGCGACTGCGTGTTGACGCTGGTGCGCTTGAAGAGGTGTCCGATCAGCGGCAAGCTGCCGACGAGAGGCACCTGCTGAATATCCACGCGCTGCGAGGAGATGATGATGCCGCCGATTACCACTGTACCGCCATCGGCTACCGTCACCTTGGTTTCCGCCGATTCCGTATCGAGAGCAGGAATTCCCTGCACTCGGGGAATACCGGTGTCGATCTGTGTGTTCTCCACCAGCACGTCCATGAACACCGTGCCTTCGGCGGTGATCTGCGGTGTCACCTCAAGCCTCAGCACCGCGTCGATATACGTCACCGAAATCGTGTTGTTGATGGTCGTCTGAATCGGGACCTTGGTTCCCTGTTTGACGGTCGCCTTCTCGTTGTTCTGCGTGATGACCTTCGGCTTCGACAGCAATTTGCCGACGCCCTTCGCTTCAGCCGCAGTAATGAAGAAGTCAACCGCAAAGTTCGGCGAACGGTGCGCGAGGAATAATCCGCTTGTCGGGGCAACAGCTGGAAAGTTGGTGTTCAGCGGGATGGTGCTGGTTCCCGACGTCGTATAGAAGGGAGGGGGGGTATTGCTGACGTTGCTGCTGCCAACCGCCGAATCTCCTCCGGCGATGGACCGCCCGCTCGAGGCTGCTCCCTCAAACCCTAGTTGCGTGCCAATATCCAATGCAAAGGAACGCGACGCCGATACCACGCGCGCTTCTATTTCCACCTGCTGCGACTTGCGGTCGAGCTGGCGGATCAGGTTGTCAATCACCGGAAAGGTAGAAGGAATGTCACGAATGATGATCTGGTTTGAACGGTCATCGAACAAAATATCGCCGCGCGAACTGAGGAACTTTTTCAGCGTGGCCGCCATCACAGAGGCTTTGGCGTAGCTGAGCACGCGGGTCGTGGTTACTGGAGGAGTCGCTTCGGCCTGCGCCTTTTCCAGGTCGCGCTGGGACTCGGCTTCGTTCTTCATTGTGGCGCGAGTCGCAATCCGCAAAACGTTGCCGTTCAGTTGTTTGTCCAGGCTGTTGTTCTGCATTACGATGTCGAGCGCCTGATCCCAGGGCACTTCATCGAGAACAATCGTCAGGGTACCCTTCACGGCCGGATCCAGCACCACGTTCAGTCCGCTGATTTCATGGATCAGCCGGAAGAAATCTTTCAGGTCCACATCTTTCAAGTTCACGGAGATCGGCTCACCGGTGTATTTTCCGGCCGGCGCCGCCGCCGCAGGGGTCTGCGATGCGGACGTTGCGGCCATCGTCGTGGCCGCTATATTTGCCTGCTGTACCGCTTGTTGAGCGGCCGCCTGTTGCGTCGTGGAATCCGGCCGGACGGGCTCCTTCTTTCCACTGTACGATGCCAGAATGACTGAGGGCTGGGTCAGTTCGCCTGGCAATGCGAAGCGAGGAGCTGTAATCCGCAAATCCTTGGAAGAATGCCTAGCAACCAGGCGCGGCGCAGCTGCGCTGTAATGGAATTCCGGCCGCGTCTTCTCATTCTGTTCCGAGGTCGCTGTCGTCATGCTCGACCCGGAATCAACCGGAGCCGCTACGGGGGCCTCGAACGAGATGACCACTGTCTCTCCGTCTCGTGAAAGCTGGTAAGGCGTCGCCGTTGTAAGATCGATCACCACGCGCGCAACATCCGGCCGGTATTGCCCGATGCGCACCCCGCGCACGGGAGCGCATAGCCCCGGGATTACCGTCTTCTGCACGGCCAGCCGAGCGCCCGCGAAATCCAGCACCAGGCGATCCGGGTTTTGCATCCGGGCGGCGTGCGCCTCAAGACGTCCCTCGCCTTCCACGCGCACGGTCGCGCGTTGCGGCGCCTGGGTAATGGCGACGCTGGAGATGACCGCTGCGGTCGCCGTTGCGCCAGCAGGCTCCTGCGTCTGAGCAAGCACTGGGCTCACCGCCAGCGCCACGCTCGCAAGCATCAGGTAGCCATGCCGAAGGGCCGGCCAATTCGTCTTCATTGCTGTTCTCCTGGACTGGAGTAAATTCGTTTATTCACCTGGCGTTCCACCGGTTTTCCGAAGGCATCTTTGCCTTCTTCATGGAAGGAAACGCCCTCCATCGAAATCTTTTCCACGCTTCCATCGTACAGACGGTCGCCTTCGCGAAGGAAATAGGTGCGTGCCTGGGGATTGGAAACCACCGCGATCATGCCACTCGGTGCACTCACGATTCCGTCAAGACGCAGCGTGCTTACTTGCAGGCCTAATTTACCGGGAGGCAGATTCAATTGCGTCTTATTGTTCCGGCCAATCAACGATTCAAAGGGATCTCTGCGCGCCTGTTTGACTTCGCTTTCCGCGGCCGCTGGTTTGCTGCCGGGAGTGCTGGGCTTCTCGACGGCCTTAATCGCAGATTTTGCCGGCGCCTTACCCGCCTTCTTCCTCGCAGTCTTTCCTGCGGGTTTTCCCGCCGGCTTGGCGGTTTGTGCCGTGGGCTTGGGCGCTGCTGGCGACGCCGGCTTGGCCGCCTGCGCGGGCGTGCCCGCGCCCAGTGCGGCCTTCACACTGTTGGGCGTTGAGGGGCTCACCTGCGCGCCCAAACCTGGCGCTGCTGCTGCCATCCACATCCCTAGTCCGAGAGTTATCGCTGAACGCATAGTTCGCTCATTCCCGCTCAGGGTTTCCCAGCCGCGCCGGCTGCTGGCTTGGCTCCAGATGCAAGAGCCACACCCGCATCGGCAGGCTTGGTAAAGTATGTTGTTGCGGTGAAAATTCCAGCAACCGTTGTGCCGGGGCGCACCACGTATTTCACGCCTTTCGGCTTATCCGGATCATCAAAAGTTAGGTCGCCCACATTGATGATCCTCGACAAGCGGCTCAGCCTCCCGAAGAAATCCAGGATATTGAAGTAGGGTCCATCCGCCTGCACCTCAAATGGCATTTCGTAGTGGTATTCCTTGGGCACGATGGCTTGCGAAGTCAACCGCCTGAGCTGCACGCCCGATGCGCTGGCCGCTCCCTGCAACAAACGTATAAACTCGTCGGTTTCCTTCTCTTCGGGCACGATGGTCTTCAGCGTGTCCAGTTGCTTGGAAAGCGCGTCCATCTGCTGCTTCAATTCTCCATAGCGCTGCTTGTAAACCTGGAGTTGCGTGACTTCCTGGTTTAGCTTGGCGCGCGCCTGCACGGCGCTGTCCACCTCGTCCCGTTCCCGCGCGATCGGCGAACCCGGCACATAAACTCCCACCAGAACCAGCACCACCGCAACCGCCGCAGCCACCAGGGCTTGCATGATCACGGACATATCTCTGAACGGATTGGCCATGGCGCCCCCCTACCCTTTCTTCGCCGGCGCCTTCGCAGCCGCAGCGGGAGCCGGCGCATTGGCCGGCCGTGTCTGCGCCGCGGGGGGCGGAGTGATTTCAGCGGATATCTGGAACAAGAAAGCTTGTATTGCCGTGTTCTTCTCGTCCTGCCTCGTTTCCTTGATTTCGATTTTCTGGAAATACCCAGAGCGCTTCAAGGCGGTGATGAAGTTCGCCACCGAATTGACCGATGCGGAGGATCCTTCCATCGACAGCGTGTTGCCTTTTCGGGTCATGTCCGTAAGCCACAGGTTTTCGGTGCGCGAAACGGTGTTGGCCACCATGTCGAGCAACTCCTGCCCTCCGGTGCGATCGCGCTGCAACTGCTCAATCGTCGCGACCCGCTGTTGTAAAACTACCTTTTGCTTCTCAAAAGCTTCCACTTGCCGCTTGGTCTCTTCCAGATCCGCCTTTTGGGCGGTCAGTTTCTTGATGTCGGCATTGAGCGTGTTCAGCTGGGTCTGCCACGTGTAATAGAAAAATCCCAGAACCAGGGCCCCGAGAACCAGTCCCGCGCCAACGAAGACCACCGGCATCGCCGCTCCCGTGTCCACCGGACGCCGCGCGGCTTTTGGTCGAATTTGTCCAAGCAGGTTTATGCGGATCATGGCTAGTCAAAGCTCCTCAGCGCCAGACCTACGGCAATGGCCAGCCGCGGCGCCATCTCGCGGATTTGGTCATCGCTGTGCCGGCCGGGATTGATCAGCACCTTCCGGAACGGGTTTAATTCCTCCACCGGCATCGCAAATTCTTCCCGGAGCAGATCCACCAGGCCGGGAACACGCGCTGTTCCACCCGCCACTACGATGCGCTGAATATTCTCGCCGCTGGCGGTCGCTCGGAAGAAGTCAAACGTCTTTTGAATTTCCAGTGTCAGAATGTCGGAAACGCTCCGCAGAATCTGCTGTTTCTGTTCGTCGGTCACGCTAGGCAGCGTGTCGCCTCTCTTCAAGCGCTCCGCGTCTTCAAAGCTCAGGTCCAGTTCCTTCTGCAGCGCGTCGGTGTACTGGTTGCCGCCTACGCTGACATCACGCGTGAACAGCGGCACCCCGCCGCGCACGATATTAATGTTCATGACGCTTGCGCCGATGTTCAGCAGCGCCACCGTCTGCCCCGCATCAGGCTCGTAGTTGACTTCGAAGCAGTTCTGCAATCCGAAAGCGTCGATATCCACTACCACCGGCGTCTTGCCCGCTTGCGCCAAAACGTTGGTGTGGTTCAGAATCTTGTCCTTCTTCACCGCCACCAGCAGTACGTCCATCTGCGCGTCCATGGATTCCAGCAGTTGATAGCTTAGGTTCACGTCGGCGATGTCGAAGGGAATGTGCTGGCTGGCCTCCGAAGGAATGCGGTCGTAAAGCTCATCCTCGGTCATCAATGGCAGCGGTACGCGCTTGACGATCACCGAGTGCCCCGATACCGATGTCGCCACGTTCTTCGTTTTCACGCGTTGCACGTCGAAAATCTTGCTGATGGCATTGGCCACTTGCGGCGCGTCCATGATCGCGCCGTCTACCACCGTGTCCGGCGCCAGTGATTCCATCCCGAAGCTCACGAGCTCATAGCCCGCCTTCGTCGATTTCAATTCCACGGCTTTGATAGAGCTGGAACCGATGTCCAGTCCCACCAGTTGCCGGCTCTTTTTTCCCAGTCCCAACATGTCGCGGCCCCCTTTCTCGCCTGCGTCCCTGTTTCCCGCCCCAGACTAATGGCGCCTCGCCGTCGTTTGGGTCATCTTGCGTTCCATCCATCGGTCGAGAATTGTCTTACGGAGTTTCCACCGGTTGCCCAGCTTGAACGCAGGTATTTCGCCTTCGGTGATGTAACGGTACAGAGTATCCGGAGAGATACCCAGATATTGCGACGCCTGCCTTACATTCATTACTTCGCGCGATTCGCTCACGAGTAACGCCACCCCGGCGCCTTTGGCACACACCCAAATTCACGACCGCCCGCCGCTCCCCTCTGCGCTGCGGACTCTCGGGGATACGGCCCGTGGAAGCTTTATGACATTCAATCACTCCGAGCGTCAAGGGATTCTATAGGCCTGTTGTCCTAACAATACGGGTAGTTCTAGGGAGTTGCGGGGTATTGACGGCAAGCGCCCTGTTATCTTGTATAGACCACAACTAGAAACCACAAGTCCTTGTGGTTTTGCGTATCAATCACCTGTCCGCAAGGACGGTTATTCTTTGAGTCCAATTCTAATTCTTGGAGCGGGTATACTACTGGTCATTCTCAACCCTCGGACACAATTTCTTCTTCTCCCTTCGCATCAACAAAAACTTCCATGCGCCGCGTCCGCTGTGCGTTCTATTTATCGCCGCTTGATTCCTTTTCAATCCACAATGACTCCCAAATAGCCTCGACCCGCTTCTTTGTGGCCTCATCCATCAGAATTTCATCCGGCCACGGCCTCGTAAATCCTTCCGACGCCCACTTGCGCGTCGCGTCGATCCCCATTTTCGAGCCAAAGTCCTGCATCCGCGCCGCATGATCCAATGTGTCCATCGGGCCCAGCACAAACTGCACATCGCGCTCGGGATCGAGCGCGCAAAGCGTCTTCCAAACCACTTCCCCGTAATTGTGGATATTCACGTCGTGGTCCACCACCACGATCACCTTCGTAAACATCGCCTGCCCCAGCGACCAAATCGCGTTCATGATTTTTCGCGCATGCCCCGGATATGACTTTCGAATGGCCACAATCATCAAGTTGTGAAAAATTCCTTCCGCGGGCATCGCCACATCCACGATCTCCGGATATTGCATTTTCATCACCGGCAAGAACACGCGCTCCACCGCGTATCCCATATAGAAAT
>WNFD01008104.1_pt1 | contig 14735 bp, 11 predicted proteins | sample 5400491 | NCBI WGS metagenome assembly WNFD01 (sample SAMN13153343, study PRJNA577476) | soil metagenome | isolation source: 120 cm saprolite under Douglas fir tree site 2 hole 2 replicate 2 | place: USA:California | collected 2015-04-18
ATCGTCGTCACGGTATCGCGCAGCGACCCGTTCTGCGCGAAAATTCGTGTCGTTCCATTGTCGACGGCGCGGATGCGGCCCGCGGGGGTCACCGATGCGATCGTGGCGGCCTCACTCGCCCAGCTGATCGGCACCCCGCTCAATGGATGTCCGCGCGCGTCGAGGGCGCTGACCACGACAGTGGATTCGGCCGTCAACGCACTCAACACGAGCATGGACGGCGACGCCTGCAACCGGGCGAGCCGCTGCGCGATCATCACGCTGCCCGTCCCCGTGTCGTTGTCGACCAGCGCCCGCACCATCACTTGGCCGTTGCGCCGCGCGACCAAACGGCCGGGGGCAACGCCGCCGATCGGGAGGCCATGCGCGTCGAACGCCGGCGCCGCCAGGACCAGCGTGTCCTCGATGCTGGTGAGGGTGTCGTTCGCGGGAACGACCGTCACGGCCCCGACCACGACGTGGAGGGCCACGGTCAACGTTGGCGGTTGGGGCAACAGCGGGCTAGTCAGCGAGACGATGAGGTGGGTGCGACCGCGCCGCCGCGCGACGAGCGAATCGCCGGCCGAGGTGCGGGCCGCCACGAGTGTGTCCTCGATGATGTACCGGAAGCGCGGGCCCGCGAGCGGCGTTCCATCGATTGCCGCGGAGACGCCGAAGGCGACGGTGTCCCCGACCACGAGCACGGAATCGCCGGTAAACCGGAGCGCGACGGCGGCGGTCCTGGGGCCGGTCAGGGCATCAGACAACGCGCATGCGAACGCTGCTCCACAAAGGAGCAGCGCGATGACCGCGAGTCGCCATGTATTGGGTCGCGTGGGCGCGACCGTACCACTGCCGTGCATGCCAGCCCCGATGCTTGACGTGGGCCGGCAGCCGTATCGCGGGGGGTGCGAATCCCGGGTCGGGCGCCGGAGCCAAAGAGGGACTATTAAAGATGCGAAACGGGGACAATCGTAACGCTATTCGGTCCCCGGGGGAGTGACACATCGCACACTCTGTCGCCCGTTCCCGGAGCGCTCGCGGCATTGGGCGGGAGTATGAAGCCGCTTCGGTAGCCGCCCGGCAGCGCGGCGCGTATGCTTGTCCGGCGCCCATGGCTTCCACCACGCCTCACGATTTCACCCGCACGGCCCGAGCGGGGCTCGTGGTGCTCACGCTGATCAACCTGTTCAACTACCTGGACCGGTGGATCGTTGCGGCGCTGGCCGAAAGCATGAAGCACTCGGAGCTGCGGCTCACCGATACGCAGCTCGGGTCGCTCATGACCGGGTTCATCGTCGTCTACATGCTCGCCGCGCCGCTGTTCGGCGCGCTCGGCGACAGGGCGCGACGCACGCGACTGATCGCCCTCGGAGTTGCCGTCTGGAGCCTGGCAACTGGGGCCGCGGGCTTGGCGTGGAACTACGCGTCGTTGTTTGCCGCCCGCGCGGCGGTGGGAATCGGCGAGGCGGCGTACGGGACCATGTCGCCGGCCCTGCTCGCCGACTACTTCCCCCGCGAGCGTCGGGGGCGGGTCTTCGCGATCTTCTTTGCGGCCATCCCGATCGGATCGGCGCTGGGTTACGTGGTGGGCGGGCTGATGGACCACTACTTCGGGTGGCGGCCGGCCTTCTGGGTCGCCGGGATCCCGGGTCTGGTGCTGGCGGTCCTGGCCTGGCGTTTGTACGAGCCGCAGCGCGGCGCCCAGGACCCGGAGAGCGCTGCGCTCCCTGGTGCGCACAGCCTGGCATTCGGGGGGGCGACGCGGGCCGTGTACGCGGCGCTGCTCCGCAATCGTCCCTACATGTTCGCGGTCCTGGGTTACGCCGCGTACACGTTCGCGATCGGCGCCCTCGCGTTCTGGATGCCGTCGTTTCTCGAGCGGGTGCGCGGCATCCCGAAGGCGCAGGCCACCGTCCAGTTCGGCGCGATCGTCGTGGTGACGGGATTTCTCGGAACCTACGGTGGCGGCTGGGTGGGTGACCGGCTGCTGCGCGTTTCGCAGCAGGCATACTGGTGGGTGTCGGGCATTGTCACCCTCGTCGCGGCGCCGCTCACGCTTGTCGCCCTGGCCGCATCCGCGCCCGCCCTATACTGGACTGCGATCGTGGTCGCGGAGCTGTGCCTGTTTGCGTCCACGGGACCGATCAATTCGGCCATCGTGAACGCGGTGTCGCCCCACGTGCGCGCGACCGCCCTGGCGTTGAGCATCTTCACGATCCACCTCCTGGGCGATGTCCCTTCGCCCGCGCTGGTCGGCGTGATCTCCGACGCCCGCTCACTGGCACAGGCGGTGCTGATCATTCCCGTCGCGATCTTCGTCAGCGGTCTGATTTGGTCGTACGCGGGGTGGCGCGAGTCGCGGACCCCAGCCGCGGTGGTCGCATGAGGACGCTGCTCACCCCGCTGCTCCGGCTGGTGCTGCGGATCTTTTTCCGCCGCATCGAGGTCACTGGAGCCGAGCGTGTGCCACGCGACGGGCCCGTCATTTTCGTGCTCAACCATCCGAACGGGCTCATCGACCCCGCGTTTCTCCTGTGTCTCGCGCCGCGCCGCGTATCCTTCCTCGCAAAGGCTCCGCTCTTCAGTATGCCGGTGATCGGCGCGATCGCGCGCGCATTCGAGGCGATCCCGGTCCACCGCCGCCAGGATGCGGGGTCCGATCTTGCGAAGAACGCGCAGACCTTCGAGGCGGCGCGTGCCGTCCTGGTGCGTGGCGGCACGATCGCCATCTTCCCCGAGGGCACCTCCCACAGCGACCCGAAGCTACGACCACTCAAGACGGGCACCGCCCGTATCGCGCTCGGCGCAGCCGCGGCGTTGCCGCAGAGCCTGGCGCTCGAGATCGTGCCGGCGGGACTGTATTACCGGGCCAAGCAAACGTTCCGCAGCGCCGCGCTACTCCATTTCGGAGATCCGTTCCCGGTGCAGCGAATCGCGATACAGCCGGGAGCCGAGCCGCCTCCGAGTCCGGTGCAGCAACTCACCGAGCGGCTCGGGAGCGCGCTGCGTGTCGTCACGCTCGAGGCTGAAGAAGCGGAGGTGCACGGGCTCATCGCGCGCGCGCAACGCATTTTCAGCGCGGCGGACGACGCGCCGCCAGCGCCGGTGTCGCTCGAGGACGAGTTCGCGCAACGCCGCCGGCTCCTCGCGGGATACGAGGTGGTACGTCACCGTTGGCCCGAACGAACCGCGGCGCTCCGGGGACGGCTCGAGCGCCATGCAGCGGCACTCGTAGCCGCGGGTCTGGACCCAAAGCAGCTCGCGCCGCAGAGTTACGAGTGGATACGCGTTATCGGGTACGCCGTGAAGAGCGCGCTATTCCTGATCCTCGGACTCCCTGTGGCCCTCGTGGGGCTGTTGGTGCATTACCCGGCATACCGGGTCGTTGGTTGGGTTGCCACCGGCATGACGAAGGAGAAGGAAGATGCGCTCGCGACGGTCAAGCTGCTCAGCGCCGCCTTGCTGTTTCCCTTAACCTGGGGCGCGATCGCCTTCGCGGTGTGGCTGTGGCGGGGGCCGTGGGCCGCGGCGCTCGTGGCGCCGGCGCTGCCCCTGACGGGGTACGTGGCATTGCAGTTCGCGGAGCGGCTCGATCGCGTGATTGGCGCGACGCGAGCGCTGAGCATCTTCCTCTTTCGCCGCCGCGCGTTCCTGCGCCTGACGGCTGAGCGACGAGCGATTCGGGAAGAGATCCTGGCATTGGGGCGAGAAGTGGATGCCGTCGGTGGCTCAGTTCCCGCCGCGCAGGCATAATTGTCAGCTCAACCCCGCATCTCAGGAGACGCCATGAAGAAACCGACCTGGTCTCGCCGTGAATTCCTCGAGATGAGCGCCGCTGCCGCCGGTGTCTCGCTCGCTGCCCAGCCGTTCAAGTTCCGCGCTGTCGCCCCCAGCGACACCGTCCGCTTCGGGATGGTGGGTGTGGGGATGCAGGGCTCCGGTCTTCTCGGGACGTCGATTCAGCTGCCTGGCGTAACGTGCGCCGCCGCGGCCGACCTCTACGACGGCCGCCACACGTTGGCCAAGGAAATCGTGCGGCCCGATCTCCCCACCACGCGTGAGTATCGACGACTGCTCGACGATAAGAACATCGATTGCATCGTCGCGGCGGTCCCCGATCACTGGCACCGGCGCATGGTCGTGGAGGCGGTGAGCGCGGGGAAGGACATCTATATCGAGAAGCCGATGTCGCATACCCCTGCCGACGGCGTCGCGATGGTGGATGCCGTGAAGAAGAGCGGGCGCATTTTGCAGGTCGGCTCGCAGCGGGTCAGCTCGCAGATTTGCGCCAAGGCGAAGGAGATGATCGCGCAGGGGATGCTGGGTGACCTCACGCTCGTCGAAGGGTGGCTCGGCCGCAACGAGCCGACGGGCGCGTGGGAGTATCCGCCGCCGCCCGACCTCTCACTGAAGACGCTCGACTGGGATACCTGGCAGAACGACGTGCCGAAGCGCCCACTCGATCCGAATGTCTTTGCGCGGTGGCGCTGCTGGAAGGAATACGGCACGGGCGTGGCGGGCGATCTGCTCGTCCACTTGATCAGCGGCATGCAGTTCATGCTCGGCATCAACGAGGCGCCCAAGCAGGCGGCGGCGGTCGGCGGCATCCGGCGCTGGAAGGACGGGCGCAATATGCCCGACGTGCACGCCACGATTTACTACTACGGCGCCACCGATCTGCCCGTGTACATGCGGCTGAATCTGGGAACGGAAATGCCTGAGCAGTACCGCATCCAGGGATCGAAGGGAGTGCTCGAGGTGTCCGGCAATACGCTGACGTTTTCGCCGCAGAGCGGCGAGGACCGGTGGCCGAGCTACTACACCGGCAGCTATCCGCACGCGCTCCGCGATGCCTACCAGCAGCAGTGGCATCGAGAGCATGATCTGAAGCCAGGCCAGCCGGTTCCCCTGGCGGAAACCGTGACGTTCACCAGTCCCGACTTCGACGACACCCGGCCGCATCTGTGGAATTTCTTCGAAGCGGTCCGCACGCGGAACCCGGTGGTCGAGGACGTGGTGTTCGGGCACAACGCCGCGCTGGCGTGTCACATGGCGAACGAGGCGTACTTCCGGCGCACGACGGTGACGTGGGACGACGCGACCAAGACTATTCGCTCGTGAGCGTGACCTTGAAGCCCTTCGCCTTGAGACTGGCAACGAGGCCGGCTTTCTCGACAGAACGCATGTAGGCCTCGTCGGGCTCGATCACCTTCTTCTCGACGAGCTCGAGCAGCGCGTCGTTCAGCGTCAGCATGCCCAGCTTCTTGCTGGTCTGCATGATCGAAGGGATCTGGAACGTCTTGCCCTCGCGGATCAGGTTGGAGATGGCCGGCGTCGTGAGCAGGATTTCACGTGCCGCGACCCGGCCACCGCCCACTCTCTTGCACAGCGTCTGCGAGATCACGCCCTTGAGCGACTCCGAGAGCATCACGCGGATCTGCGCCTGCCGGTCGGCGGGGAACTGATCGATCATCCGGTCCACGGTCGACGCTGCGGTGGTGGTGTGCAGCGTGCCGAAGACCAGATGGCCCGTCTCCGCGGTCTCGATCGCGATGGCGATCGTTTCGAGGTCGCGCATTTCGCCCACCAGCACGATGTCGGGATCTTCCCGTAGCGCGGCGCGCAATGCGGTCTTGAAGCTGTCGGTATGGAGGTGCACCTGGCGCTGCGTGATCAGGCACTTCTTGTTCTCGTGCACGAACTCGATCGGATCCTCGATCGTGATGATGTGATCGGAGCGCGTGCGATTCACGAGATCGATCAGCGCGCACAGCGTCGTGGACTTTCCCGAGCCGGTGGGACCGGTGACCAGAACCAGCCCCTTCTTGAGGTGGCACAGCTTCTGCACCTCATCGGACAACCCCATTTCTTCGACCGTCACGACCTTGGCCGGGATCACGCGGAACACAGCGACCGGTCCTTTGCGGTCGCGCGCGGCGTTCACGCGGAAGCGGGCGACGTCGGCGATCTCGTAGGCGAAATCCGTATCGCCCGTTTCCTTCCACTCGCCGCGGTTGCGCTCCGGCATGATCGAGAGCACGAGCAGCTCGAGGTCGTTGACGTTGAGGGCGGGGCCGGACTGTCGCTTGATCTCGCCGTGCGTGCGAAACAGCGCCGGCTCGCCCACGCGGAGATGCAGGTCCGAGCTGTGCGACTGCACGAGCGCGCGCAGCAGCTTGCCGAGACGTTGCTCGGCCGCCTCGTACTCGGACGACGCAAACTCCCCCGGCAGCTCGCCCGGCGCCGCCAGCGGCGTCTCGACCATGGGCGCGGCAGCGATAACGGATGCCCGCGGCGCTTTCGCCGGCGCAGTCGGCTTCGCGGCCGGCGGGGGGGGGAGGGCCGCCGGTTGTACGATCGGACGCTTGGCCGTCGTCTCCGCGCCTGATGATTGGGCAACCGGCGCTGGGACTGCCTCCGGCGATGCCCGGCGAATCGCGGAGATAACCGCGGTCAGCCGGCCCGCCTCGGGCACGATTCTCACGCGCACCAAGCCGTTGCCCGCGGCGTAGTCGAACTCCGTCTCCGAGTGCTGGTCGATCTTATCCGCCGACTCCGGCGGTGCGACTTCGACCATGAGCGCGTAAATGTGCTGATCGGTGAGCGGCTGCTTGGAGACTTTGCGCGGCTTGCCGTCCTTCACGAGAGTGACGGGCTCGTCGGGCAGCAAATACAGCTGATCGGCGCGCTCGCGCAGCATTACCTCGAGAAAGGGATCGAGCCGTGCCGCCATGAATCAATCCTCCGGGCGCGCGTACAGGACGTGCGCGCGGTTGACGAGATGCACCCCATCGTCGGTCGTGATGGCGAAGAACGGCTCCGCCGCGGCATTGAGATAGTCGAGCACCCGCGAATGGTGCTGGGGCAGCTCCAGCGTCGCCCGCCCGTTCAGCTGCGTCCCATCCGCCAGCGTCACCTCGAGACGCGCCTGTTTGGCCGCCGAGAGTCGAGCAGCGTCTTCAGGCTCGGTCAGGGGCACGGTGAGAAAAACCGTGCGCGCCTTCGCCACCAGCAGCACGCCGGCGCCGTTCCCCTTGGGCCGGAAGGGGAACCATCCCTCCGCGCGGTTCAGCATATCGAGCGGGGTTTCCTGGCCGGCATGTTGGGGCACGCGCTCCATCACGTAGATCTCGCCTTCACGTTTCCCACCCGCGGTCTGGAGCAGCGTGGCAGGCATGGCGACACGCGGAATCGAAAAACCGCTCACCTAGCCTCTCCGGCTCCTGCATTGGACCGACACGGGTGCGCGGTTGCCGCAGGCGATGGTCTCGTTCATCCCGTTCGCCACCGGACCACACGCGGTGCGCTGTGCCGTCTCGGTGGCCTCGGCGGCCGTGGTTCCGGCCGCGGTGGCGCAGTTCGAGCGACCCTGGAAGTCCACGCAGACGGTGCATTCCTGGTTGGCGCGCGCGGTGGACATATAGAAGAAGAGCGCAATCACCGCCGCGACGACCGCTATCGTGATCAATCTGGAGCGCTTCATGTGCCTGTTTTCGGTTCGGTGAGCCGAACAAGGTGGTGCGGAGGCCGAATTCGCGCCAGAGGCAGGTCACACATAACGTGTAGGGTATGACTGGCATCGTGCGACTCGTCATGATCGCGTTCACCCTGTTCGCCGTCGCGCTGATCTACGTCTCGGCATCCGCGTGGCGGAATCGTCGCCGCCTGAGCTCTCTCGTTGGGTTTCTCACGTCGGCGTTATTGCTCACTTCCAGCATGCTGCTCGGCGCCATTGCGCTCGGGATTCAGGGGTATCGCGCATTCACCCAGGAGGAGTGGGCCGCGACGATCAAAACGGAGCCCGTCGGGCCGCACCGGTTTCGCGCCACGGTCACGCTGCCCGACAGCAGCCTGCACATGTTCGATCTCGCCGGCGACGCGGTGTACGTGGATGCCCACGTTTTGAAGTGGCGCCCCATGGGGACACTGCTGGGATTGCGGACGGCCTACGAGCTGGACCGCATCGCGGGGCGATACCAGGCACTCAGCGATGAGCAGACACGCGAGCGCACGGTGTATTCGCTCGCGGTCAAGAAGCCGTTCGACGCGTTCGATCTGGCGCGTCGCTACTGGATCCTGCGGCCGTTCGTGGACGCCGAATACGGCTCGGCGACGTTCATCGGCGCAACAGCACCAGGTGGCGCGACGTACGAGGTGCGCGTCTCGACGACCGGACTCCTGGTAAGGCCTTCCAGGACCAGGTAAGCTTCTCGCCGTGGCGGACAAGAAACCCAAACCCAATTACGCCAACGCGTGGCGCGAGGCGCGCCGGCTCGTCTGGCAGCATCGCAACCGGCTCGCCATCGGGCTCGGGTTGATGCTAGTCAGCCGGCTCGCGGGTCTCGTCTTGCCGTGGTCGTCACGCTACATCATCGATGAAGTCGTCGGGCAGAAACGCGTCGACCTCCTTGGCCTCATCGCAGCTGCGGTCGGCGTCGCGGCCGTCATTTCCGGGGTGACCTCGTTCGGGCTGTCGCAGATCCTCGGCGTCGCCGCCCAGCGCGCCATTACCGACATGCGCAAATCCATACAGTCGTTCGTGTTGCGCTTGCCCATCTCGTACTTCGATTCTACCAAAACCGGAATCCTGATCTCGCGGATCATGACGGACGCCGAGGGCATCCGAAACCTGGTTGGCACGGGACTGGTCCAGCTGGTCGGGGGCCTCGTCACCGCGACCATCGCGCTGGGCGTGCTCTTCTGGCTGAACTGGAAGCTCACGGCGATCTCGATCCTCGTGCTGGCGCTGTTCGGCGGAGGAATGGCGTACGCGTTCGCCAAGCTGCGCCCGCTGTTTCGTGAGCGCGGCAAGCTCAACGCCGACGTGACGGGCCGGCTTGCCGAGACGCTGGGAGGTATCCGGATTGTGAAGGCCTACCGGTCCGAGCGCGGCGAGCGGCTGGTCTTCGCGCGCGGGGCCCACAAGCTGTTCCGCAACGTCGCGACGACGATGACCGGCATCTCCGGCGTCGGCGCATTTGCGCAGCTGGTCATCGGCGCGATCTCGGTCGTCATGATTCTCGTCGGCGGCCGGGCGGTCCTGTCGGGATCGATGACGCTGGGGCAGTTCGTCCAGTACGTGTTCTTCGTCGGGCTCGTCGCGCTGCCGCTGATCAACATCGCATCGATCGGCACGCAGATCACCGAAGCGTTCGCCGGGCTCGACCGGATCTACGAGCTGCGCCGGATGACGACCGAAGACGCCGAAGATGCCCAGCGCGCGCCGCTCGGTGCGGTGCGCGGCGACGTCGCGTTTGAGCACGTGACATTCGCGTACAAGCCGGGCGTCTCCGTCCTCAAGGACGTCTCTTTTCACGCGCGACCCGGCTCGACCACGGCCCTCGTGGGGTCGTCGGGGTCGGGCAAGAGCACGCTCGTCGGGCTGGTGCTGGCGTTCCACCGGCCCGAAAAGGGCAGGGCGCTCGTGGATGGGCGCGATCTCGCGACCGTGCCCCTGGCCGACTATCGCACGCAGCTGGGCGTGGTGCTACAGGACAACTTCCTGTTCGACGGCACGATCGCCGAGAACATCGCCTTCGCACGTCCCCACGCGACGCGGCGGGAGATCGAGGCCGTCGCGTGCATCGCACATTGCGACGAGTTCGTGGAGCAGTTCGAGGAGAAGTACGACACGGTGGTGGGAGAGCGGGGCGTCAAGCTTTCGGGCGGCCAACGGCAGCGCATTTCGATCGCGCGCGCGATTCTCGCCGATCCCCGGATCCTGGTGCTGGATGAGGCGACCTCGAGCCTCGACTCCGAGAGCGAAGCCAAGATCCAGGACGGCTTGCGGGCGCTGCGCCGCGGGCGGACGACGTTCGTGATTGCGCACCGGCTCTCGACGATTCGCAGCGCCGATCAGATTCTGGTGTTGGAGGGGGGGCAGATCGTGGAGCGCGGTACGCACGACGAGCTGCTCGCCGCGAACGGGCGGTACCGGCAGCTGTACGACAAGCAATACAATTTCGAGCGAGATCGGTTCATCAATCCAGGCGAGGATTTCACGCCGGAGCCGGAGCAGGTTGTGGTCCCACCAGTCGGGCCACCGGGTCGCCTCTAAGCCGCAAGCCAGAAGCTCGAAGATTCCAGAAAAGTTGCGCAGACGGCGAAGTTGCAAAGTGGCTTCAAGCTTCGAGTCTCGAGCCGCAAGGAAAGGCACCACTTGGCGGGTTTCTGATGCCGCGTGGATGCTTCAGTCAGTCATTTTTCCCCCGTGGGTCATTTCAAGAATCTCAAGGCATGGCAACATGCCCGAGCGCTCTCAATTGTGTCGAAGCCATGATCGATCGCTTGCCATCGACTGAGCGCAGTGGGTTGGCCGACCAGTGGCGTCGGGCCGCCTCGAGTGTGGTTCTCAACATCGCCGAGGGTGCGAGTCAGTCGTCGTGGCAAGAAGGAGTTCTGTAAGCATCTCGGGATCGCCCGCGCATCGCTCGACGAAATCGAGGCTATCGTCGATCTCGCTTTAGGCTTGGGGTACTTTGCCACGGAGGAGGTGGCTAAGGTCATCGCGATTCGCGACGAATGTGCGCGCACCGTGTATGGTTTGATGAGAAAGCTAGGCGAGAACCCGCCGTAACTCTGGCCTTGCCGCTCGGCGCTTGGAACCACTCGCAACTTCGCCGTCTGCGCAACTTCTCTTGGAGCTCGATTACTTCCGGCTAGGAGCCCAGTTTGCCGTATGGAATTGGGATGAGCGAGGCGCCAGCTCGCCCTTTCCCGCAACATAGTTCTTCCAGCTTACCGGAGCGTAATCGTTCTTCACCTGCCGCATCGTAATGCAATCCTGAACCGGGCACACCGCGGCGCAGAGATTACACCCGACGCAGGCCTCTTCGATGATTTCGACAACGGGGCCCCCGTTGTTGCGCGGCAACCGCCGGATCGCCTGGTGCGCGCCGTCCTCGCACGCCGTCCAGCACAGCTCGCACTTGATGCACTTGTCCTGATCGATGTGGGCGAGCAGGTGGTAATTCAGATCGAGGTCTTCCCACTTGGCGACGCGCGGGAGCGCACGGCCACGGATGTCCGCGAGCGTGCGGTGCCCGCGCTCGTCCATCCAGTTCGCCAGCCCGTCGATCAGGTCCTCCACGATCCGGAACCCGTAGTGCATCACGGCGGTGCACACCTGCAGCGAGCCGGCACCGAGTGCGATGAACTCGGCGGCGTCGCGCCACGACGCAATCCCGCCGATCGCGGAGACGGGAATCGTCACGCCGGGGTCGGCGGCGACCGCCGAAACGAGGTGCAGCGCGATCGGCTTGACGGCGGGCCCGCAGTAGCCGCCGTGGCTCGACTTGCCGGCGACCGAGGGTTGCGGCTCGAACGTCGATAGATCGACGCCGACAATCGAGTTGATCGTATTGATCAGTGACAGCGCATCGGCGCCGCCCTTGACGGCCGCGCGAGCGATGTACGTGATGTCGGTGACGTTAGGGGTGAGCTTCACGATCACCGGAATCGTGGCGACTTCCTTGACCCATTCGACGATCTGGCAGGTGTAATCGGGCACCTGGCCCACCGCGCTGCCCATCCCGCGCTCGCTCATGCCGTGGGGACATCCGAAGTTCAGCTCGATGCCGTCGGCGCCCGTGTCCTGCGTCTGTTTGACCATCTCATGCCAGGCTTCCCGCTTCGACTCGACCATCAACGACGCGATCACGGCATGCTTCGGGTAGTTGCGCTTGACCTCCGCGATCTCCTTGAGGTTCTCGACAATCGGCCGGTCGCTGATCAGCTCGATGTTGTTGAAGCCCATCATGCGGGTCTGACCGAGATCGACCGAGCCGTAGCGCGAAAAGACGTTGATGATCGGCTCGCCGATGGTCTTCCAGACCGCGCCGCCCCAGCCTTGATCGAACGCCTTCGCGACCTGCCCGTAGGTGTTGGTCGGTGGCCCGGAAGCGAGCCAGAAAGGATTCGGAGATTGGATCCCGGCGAAGTTGGTTCTGAGATCAGCCATTGGTCCTCCCCATCAGCATTGCATCAATCTTCTTTGCCGCTGCAACCCCTTCCGCCGCGGCATTCACAATCTCCGCCCCGCCATTCGCGCAATCGCCGCCGGTGAAGACTCTTGGATCGTCTTGCGGCACCACCAAGCCTCTTTCTCCCTGTCCAATCGCGACGATCACCATGTCGCACGGAATCGTTTCGCTGCCGTTGGCGGTCCGCACCTCGACTCCCGCGACCGCGCCCCCCCCGGAGCCGTTGGCGATGATCCGCTGGGGAGCCGCGTTGAAGCGGAAGCCGCACCCGTCGCGCTTGGCGAGCTCGTATTCGTAGTGATAGCACGGCATATCGGTCTCGCCGCGGCGGTACACGATCGTCGCGGTCCCCGCGCCGAGCCGCTTGGCCTGCGTGACGGCGTCGATGGCGGTATTGCCCGCGCCGATCACCACCACCTGGCGTCCGACCGTCGTTTCGCGATACGGGTGCGTCTTAAGATGCTCGATGAACGTGAGGGCATCGATGACGCCCGGCAGGTCTTCGCCGGGAATGCCGAGCCGCTTCGTGCTCCCCAATCCCACGCCGACAAACACGGCGTCGTAGTCGGTCAGTAGTTTCTCGAATGGGATATCCCGACCAATCGTAATTCCCAATCGCAATTCAACACCCAGGTCCAAAATATCGTGAGCCTCGGCCAGCGCGACGTCGGCCTTCAGCTTGTACTCGGCGATGCCGTAGGTATTCAGGCCCCCGGGCCGGGTCTTGGCCTCGAACACCGTGACATCGTGTCCACGGCGGCGCAGATCGCGCGCGCACGCGAGCCCCGCCGGCCCCGCGCCCACGATCGCGACCCGTTTCCCGGTTCGCTTCCCCGGCTCGAAGAGCTTGAGCTTCCTCTCCAGGACATAGTCGGTGGCGTGCCGCTGCAGCAGCGCGATTTTGATCGGCTGCTCGTCTCGGTCGTTCAGGACACAGGCGCCCTCGCACAGCACTTCGACCGGACAGGCGCGCGCGCACGAGTGCCCAAACGGGTTCGCGTCGAGAATCACGCGCGCGGAGCCGCGCAGATTGCCGGTCGCTATTTTCTTGATGAAGGCGGGGACGTCGATGTGCGTAGGACAGGCGATCGTGCAGGGCGCGTCATGACAGAAGAGACACTGGTTGGCTTCAAGCAGCGCGGCGTCGTTGGTCAGCGGCGGCGCGATGTCAGCGAAATTCGCCGCCAACTGTGCGTCGGTCAGCACCGTGCTTTTCTCAAGCACCGGCGCGTACCACTCCCCTCTCCCTTCTCCCCATGATCATCTGCATTCCAGCAACGTATACGATGGCAGAGATCAGGAAGCCCACGAACCACGCCCAGTTGTAGATCCCGCCAAAAACCCCGCTTGCCGGAGAGCCCTTCAACGCCGCGACAAAACCGGGAAGGCTCGGCGCGACGCCGAGGGCGAAGGCCATCACCGCCACCCAATTGATCCCGTGCGTGTACTCGTATACGCCGTGCCGCTTGTAGAGATCGTTCACCACGAGCACCCCGCGCCGCAGCACGAAATAATCGGCGATTATGATCCCGGCGACAGGGCCGAGTAGCGCGCCGTAGCCGATGAGCCAGGTGAAGATGTATGCGGCCGCATCGTTATAGAGCCGCCACGGCATCATCACGATTCCGATCACCGCCGTGATCATCGCGCCTTGCTTGAACGTGATCTTGTGGGGCGCGATGTTCGAAAACGCGTTCGCCGGTGCGACGATGTTCGCGGCGATATTGGTGGTGAGGGTGGCGACGATCAGGCCCGCCATCGACAGCATGATCATCAGTGGCCCACCGATCCGAGCCAGCAGGGCGACGGGGTCCGCGATGCGGCTCCCGAAAATCACGAGTGTCGCGTTCGTGACGGCCGCCCCGATGAAGGCGAACAGCGCCATAGTCGCGGGCAATCCGACAGCCTGGCCGATCACCTGGTCGCGTTGGCTGCGCGCGTATCGCGAGAAGTCCGGGATGGAGAGCGCCATCGTTCCCCAGAACGCGACAGCGGACGTCAAACCGGCGCCGAAGACCGTCGCGGCGGCCGGATGGGCGGACGGCCCGACGGCCGTCGGGTTCTGCAGCATTGCTCCAAGACTGCCCGCGCGCACCCAGGCCCAGATGAAAAGCGCAGCTCCGACGACCAGCAAAAATGGTGAGCCCCAGGTCTCCAGGAACTTGATCGAGTCCATGCCACGCAGCACGATCCACACGTTCATGGCCCAAAACACCATGAAGCTCAGGAATTCGCCGGTATTGAGTCCGACGAACGCGGGCAGGATCTGTGGCAGCGTGGCGATGCCGGGCCAGATCACCTCGAAGAGCTTGTAGATCGCCCACCCGCCGATCCACGTCTGAATCCCGAACCAGCCGCACGCGACGAGGCCCCGCAGGATCGCGGGGATGTTCGCGCCGAGGACGCCAAACGAGCTGCGGGCGAGCACGGGGAAGGGGATGCCGTAGCGCGTACCGGCGTGCGAATTCAGGGCGATGGGCAGCAGCACGACGACATTGCCCAACACGACCGCACCGACCGCTGCCTGCCAGGTCCATCCCTGATCGACCAGACCCGAGGCCAGCGTGTAGGTGGGGATGCAGATCGCCATCCCGATCCACAGCGATGCGATATGCCACCAGTTCCAGGTGCGCCGGTCCGGTGGCACCGGGAGCAAATCTTCGTTCGCGAGCTGTGTCCGCGCGGGGAGCGTCATTGCACCTCGGCGAGCGCGCGCTCCATCCGCTTGCAGCCGTCATCGATGTCCGACTTGCTGATCAACATGGAGGGCGC
>WNFD01004031.1_pt1 | contig 14734 bp, 15 predicted proteins | sample 5400491 | NCBI WGS metagenome assembly WNFD01 (sample SAMN13153343, study PRJNA577476) | soil metagenome | isolation source: 120 cm saprolite under Douglas fir tree site 2 hole 2 replicate 2 | place: USA:California | collected 2015-04-18
GTTTCCGCGACCCGGCGCAGCACCCGAGAGAAGCCCTCATAGCCGGCACGCACGCGGCCGCTCTCCACCCCTTCCTCGAGGAACGACTCCAGGTTGTCGTAGACCAGCAGGACACGCCGGCTGCGCAAGCAGTCCAGCAGGAGGTTCTGGCGGCTTTCCAGGCTGGAAGACGCGTCGGAGAGCGCCTGGGGAGCCAGGACCTGGAGACAATTGTCGAGCAGCGCTTCACAGCTCGGGACATCGCGCAGGGAACTCCAGATGACCACCTCGAAGTCCTCGGCCACGCGGTGCATCACCTGCGTCGCCAGGGCCGACTTGCCAATGCCCCCCTGGCCCAGCACGCTCACTACCCGACAGCGCTCCTGCACCACCCACCCAGAGAGCAGGTCCAGTTCCCATGCCCGCCCATAGAAGCTCCCTACGGCGGGGGCGTCGCCCCAATCGATGCGTCGCCCGCTCCTGGGAGGAGAAGCGGGAGCGTGTGCAGTGACATCGCTCTCCTCTCTTGACGTGGATACCTGGGAAGCTTCTGCGCGGGATTGTAGGCCACCAAGCCATGCTTCATCGAGGAGCACCTTCTGGTGGGCCGCTTGCCAGAGCGCACGCACCTCCTCTGCCTCACGCCCGGCGGGGAAAGCCTGGCGCTCGATGGCAATGACCACGAAGTGTCTCAGGTGATCGACAGTCGGATAAGTGAGGCCTCCCTCCCAATCGATCACGGCACGGCGCCTGACGCCAAGCATCTCAGCCAATTCGGTTTGCGTCAGCCTGAGCTTCGTGCGCACGGTCAGCATCAGCTGCCCAAAGGCGTAGTCTCGCTCGCGGTACGAGGATCCCTTCATGGACGTTCCCTTTTCGTCTTCTTCGCACATGTGCTGCGATGTGAAGCAATGTGCGGTGCGAAAGTGTCGCGATGTCCGGTGACTTCGCGTACGCTGATCAGTATACTACAAAACAGAAGCCTCCTCGCACCGTGGCGCAGGATGGCGGCGAGGAGCCTCTGGGCACCCAACCGCACCTCTCGGGCTGCGCAAGAACGAGAGGTCGTGATGAAAGGGCCAAAAAAGTCTTCCAAGCCGAGCGGGTGAGTCCATCTAGATCATCATACTGCACGTGTGTCCTTGCCAACTGAATGGCTCTGACCTGTTCAGAGGGATCCTATTTATCTCAACATGAACTATTCATGCTGACAGAGAGGGGAACGTTATGCCAATGATCGATATCTACGCCGTTGCTGGGACGTTTGCCGACCCGAAGCAACTGGCCATGGATGCGGCAGCTACGGTGAAAACGATCGAGGGGGTGCCCGATATCCCGATGTTCCGCAAAAACACCGCTGCCTTCGTGCACGAGTTGCCAGCAGGCACCCTCGCCAATGTGGATGGTGACGAAACCTATGTACGCGTGCAGGTCCTGACCAACGAGGGGGCCCTGGACCGCGAAAAACAGGTCGCCGTGGTAGCACAGCTGACACAGCTCGTGAGCACTGCTGCCGGTGACGCAACACTAAAAGAACGAACGTGGGTGCTCTTAACCGAAGCGATAGAAGGGGGCTGGGGCCTCTGGGGCCATGCTCACACGAATGCAGAATTAGTGGCTGCTGCACGCGATGAAATTGCGAAACTGAGGTCTGCGTCAAGTTAACAAGGGACAAGCAACGAGCAGGAGTCGAGCAACTCACATACGTAGTAGCAGAGAGCAGCGGATGACGAACGTCTTCAAGAACGAACGCGGGTCCTGCTTCTCGAAGCTGAAGAAGGTGGTTGGGGCTTCTGGGGTCACGCTCATCCCCATGAAGAGCTTGTGACTGCGGCCCGCACTGAAATTGCACAGCCGAAAGGCGAGGAGTAAGGTATGGCAACGCAAAGCAACGCATCAAGCTATGCAGCACTTCCGACAAACAAAATAACAGCAAGGAACGGCATCGAGTATGCCTATCGAGAGGTCGGCACAAGCCCGGTGCCGCTTATGCTTCTGCAGCACTTCAGAGGGAACCTCGATAACTGGGACCCAGCACTGATCGACGATCTCTCAGCAAAGCGCCGTGTGATCACTTTCAACAATACAGGAGTTGGATCATCATCCGGTTCAACACCCTCGACGATTTATGAGATGTCCAGGGACGCTCTCGCCTTTACGGAAGCACTTGGGCTCGCACAAGTTGACCTGCTAGGATTTTCCATTGGCAGCTTTATCGCACAAGAAATGGCGCTCGCAAGGCCAGCGTTCGTCAGAAAGATGGCTTTAGCATCGTCAGCTCCAAAGGGTGCACCAGGAATGCACGGCTGGGCACCGTGGGTCATTGAAGCGGTCGGCAGCCAAGAAAGAACACCACCAGATAACTATATCAGTGTGTTTTTCGCAAAAAGTCAAACAAGTCGTGAGGCGGGGGCAGCTGCCCTTACGCGCATGTTCACACGTGAGGAGCACGACACGCCAACAAGCTGGCAGACACGAACCGCTCAGTATGACGCGGTATGCGAATGGGGTATTCCAAACTGCAGTCTTTTGCAGCGTCTTGAAGCGATTGAGGTTCCGGTATTTGTAGCCAACGGAGATAGCGATCCGATGATACTTCCTAAATATTCGTACCTACTGAATGGGCTTCTACCCGATGCAAGGATGAAGATCTATCCTGACTCAGCTCATGGATTTCTTTTTCAGCATCACACCGAGTTTGCGGCTGACGTAAACTCCTTCTTGGACTAGCGTCCCATACGAAGGGTATGCCATCATGAATCAGCGTGCGCCAGGACACGACTGGATTGCACTCGTCAGACAAAATGGCACCGCCGAATTCGGCCAGGCTTTTGCTCCGCATCCGACGCTTGACGCTTCGGTCCTGGGCGGCCCCTGTGTCGGCGTCCAAGCCATCGCGGCTTTCTTCGCGGCCACGTCCAGCGGCATGTATGAAACCATCGAGTTCACACACGAAACCACCGATGGCATGAAAACCTATCTCGAATGGCAAGGAAAAGCCTTTGGGAAACAGGTCGGCGGAACCACGATTCTGACGCGCAACCATGAGGGGTTGATTGAACATATCCATCTGTATCATAGCCCCTTACAAGTGGTCGTGGAGTTTTCCCGAGAACTGGCAAAGCGTCTTCAAGGGAAAGGAGATCAGGCTGTACTGCATGAGGAGCGATAAAAGGAATATTCTTGTGCAGTAGACACGCTGTGCGCTGTCAGATGTCATTGAGGAGCCAGACCGATGACCAACAGGATTCAGCTTGAACCCGAGGCGCACGCCTTCGCCGAGGCGGCGGCTCGCTCACCTTTGCTGTTCACGCTTGGCCACCACCAGGGACGGCTCGCTCTCGATCAAGTCCAATCTGGCAATGTTCGCAAGCCCGCGGTCGACATGCAAGACCTGACTATTACCGATGGTCCCAGCGCGCAGGTGGCGTTGCGTATTCTGCGGCCCCAAAACGCTCAGGCTCCGCTGCCGGTCATCCTGTATATTCATGGCGCAGGGTGGGTCTTCGGCAGTCCGCAGACGCATGACCGGCTGGTGCGCGAACTCGCGGTCGGAGCCGGGGCCGCCGTCGTCTTCCCGGTGTACCGGCTCTGTCCGGAAGTGAGATACCCGACCGCCCTCGAGGAGTGCTACACGGCGGCACGGTGGGTCGGGAGATGCGGACGGGAACATGGCCTGGATGCCGAGCGCCTCGCGGTGGCCGGCGATTGCGTGGGGGGCAACCTGGCCACGGTGCTCACGCTCTTGTCCCGGGAGCGCGGGGAGCCGGACATCCGGCGGCAAGTGCTGTTCTACCCGGTCACCGACGCGGCCTTCGACACGGCGTCCTACCACCAGTTCGCCGAGGGCTACCACCTGCGACGCGACACGATGATGTGGTGCTGGGATCAATACACCCGCCACCCGAGCGAGCGCAACGAGATCACCGCCTCCCCGCTACGGGCCAGCGTTGAGGAATTGCAGGGACTCCCGCCGGCGCTCATCATTACCGCGGAGGCCGACGTGGTGCGCGATGAGGGGGAGGCCTACGCCAGCAAGCTGCGGCAGGCCGGGGTGGGCGTCACGGCGGTCCGGTTCCAGGGCACCATCCACGACTTCGTGACGTTGAATGCCCTGGCGCAAACCGCCTCAGCGCAGGGAGCGATCACCCTTGCGACGGCCTGGCTGCGTGAGGGGTTCTCGACTTAGCCTACATAGGCGCTTTGCGCTACAACCAGCGTCAGGAGAGGAACGCGCGAACATCGTCACATGGAGTGCATCTACTTCAGGAAAGCAAGAGCAGGGTTGCTGCTCAAAACATGAAAAAAGGAGAACAGGTATGGGCATTTTTGCCTCAAAACGCACCACCAACAAAGCGAACATTGTCTTAGTCCACGGGTTCTGGGCCGACGGCTCCGGCTGGAGCAAAGTGATCCCGACGCTCCAGGCCCAGGGCCATTTCGTGATCGCGGAGCAGAACGCGCTCACCTCCCTGGCTGACGACGTGGCCACGACGCGCCAGATTCTGGCGGAGGTGGAGGGACCGACGCTGCTGGTCGGCCACTCCTATGGTGGCTACGTCATCTCTGAGGCGGCTACCGACGCGCCGGGAGTGGTGGGCCTGGTCTATATCTCGGCCTTCATCCTGGATGAGGGGGAAACACTGCTCGGCTCCGGTGCGCAGTTCCCACCTCTGGACGTCTTCCAGCATCTGCTCGTTAGCGCGCGGGGGTTGGCCTGGATCGACCCCGATGTCTTCCCCCAGAACTTCGCCAACGACCTGGATCTGGAGCAGGCGCGTACTCTGGCTGCGTCTCAGGTGCCCCCCACTGCGAGTATCTTCGAGACCAAAGCCGGGCGGCCAGCCTGGAAGTCCCTGCCCTCGTGGTCGCTCTTTGGCTCCGAAGATCGCATGATCCACCCCGAGCAACACCGCTGGATGGCACAGCGCAGCAAGGCCACAGCCCGTGAGATCTCGGCGAGCCATGTCCCGTTTCTCTCCCATCCCGACGAGGTGGCCCACATCATCCTGCAAGCCGCCAACACGGTCGTCCCTGTCTGATGGAGCGCAGAACCCTTCGCAACTGGCGTAGGCAGGAATAGAGATCCTCGGAATACCTGTTGTCAGCACCATGTTCTTCAAGCAACACCGTAGAGAAAGACTCTCTATGTCAAGCCTTTTTTGGACCAATATGGGTGAGGAGAAAAAATTGAGAGAAAAGAGGGGAAGCCTTGTTTGCCACTGAGCATAAGCCAGTAGTCCACGCCGTTTGCTTGCGTGGCAGGCTCAAAACATCCCAGGTGGAGAGCGAAAAAACAGGAAGCAAGTTCACTCTTTACGCACGAACAGGGAAGATGATCATGCGAGATGTCGTGCTAAGCAGCCCTGGGTGCATGTTGCTGTTGTGCTCGCTCAAAGGTGGCAGCGTCATAACTGGTCCGCGTGAACCACATGGCAAAGATGATTCTCACCCAGACGTTGGCAAGGGCACGGACAGCGACGGTATGGCTTTTTCCTTCCGCTCGTTTGCGCTGGTAATAGGCCATGGCCCACGCTTCACTTTGCGTCGTTTGCCAGGCGAACTGATGAAGTGTGTTGCGCAAGGGTTTGATGCACCCCAGTCGGCGGTGAGCTTTGGAGTATTTTCCGCTCTCATACATCACCGGGGCGGTTCCTCCCAACTTTTGCAGACTGCCAGCATCTTGATAGCGTGTGCGATCATCGCCGATTTCAGCGAGCAGTCGTGGAGCCAATTGTTTGCCAGCACGCGGCAGGCTTTGAAAGATCTCATGATCCTCATGGGTCAAAAAAAGGGTCTCAATCTCCTTGTCGTACTGAGCAATTTGCTCAAGCAGCGGCAGCAGTTGATTCACCAACACCAGCATCAAACGCGATTTGGTCCGGGTGAGCACGGCGTCCGCTACCAGCTGGGGCTGATGCACGCGATCAACGATGAGTTGCGCCGTTTCCGACGCATGGGGATGCCTTGTACTCTTGAGCGTGTGCATGATCTGTTCTCTCGATGCAGCCATCGCCGCCGAAGGCGTGGGATAGGTTTGCAGGAACACCAGAGTGCTGCGCTGCTGGAGCTTGCTGAACAAATCCAAGGCGACTGGATAGTAGGCTTTCAAACACGCCGTGAGCTGGTTGACCAGGCGGGTTTGCATCTGAATCAACGTCTGCTGATCGCGCGTCAACTGCTTCAACTCGGCCACTTTTGCGCTATCCGGGGTCAGACGATGCAGATCCGCCAGATCTGCACGTCCGGTCTTGGCCAACAGATAGGCATCGATCAGATCCGTCTTGGCTCCAGAGGCTGCTCGTTTCCGATCCACGGTGCGAGGATTGACGGGGTAGACCGGCCAGCCAGCTTCCAGGAGAGAGGCAATCAACAACCCGTGGGTGGTTTCGATGATGCAGGCCATCTCTTCCTTGGCAGCGGCCCCGATGATGCGCTCCAAAAACGTATTCAACTGGTTCATCCCGGCTGGAGTGTGAGCAATACGAAGCGAACCTACCTGATGGCCTTTTTCATCGATGACCAACGCATCGTGATGGGTATCTGCCCAATCGATACCGGCGTACCACATGAGCACTGCTCCTCTCTGCAAGTTGGGTTCCTGAGCACGCGAGCCCTTATACTGTGGCGCTCAAGGCGACGACTCTCTCATAATCGGTTCAGCTCAGGAACACTGCCAGAGAAGACGATCTTTCTCAATCGGTCGAACCGGGTGGAGAACAGAGCCTTTCCCTGGCGCGTTCAACAGGTTCAGAGAACAAGTGTATCCTTGTTCCGGCCCTTTGTCGAGAGGGCTTGTATCTAGTTTACTGTATAAGGAAGACACAGCCATGAGACAGACAACGTCCATTACCATCGAACATGTTGTCGTCGCCTCCGAGCAGCCGTACGAACAGGTGATTGACGCAGTGGAAGCTCGGCTCGGCACGCCGCAAGATTGGGCCGCGATTGGGCAACAAGCAGCTGCCACTCATGCGTCCTGGGAGCAGTTCACCCAGGCGGTTGAAGCGCATATTGGAGCAAGCGGATTGACGCTCTTTTTTCAGGTGGAACACAGCTTCCTCCTCTCCCTGAGAGGGAAAACGAGCCGTGCCACCCAGTATACCATTGGCAACCCGCTTCTTGCTATTCAAATGACCCAATACCTGCCAGAAGCTGGCTTGTATGCTCCACTGAAGTTGGTCATCTACGAGGACGAAGAAGGCAGGACCTTCGTGGCCTATGACGGCTTTGTCTCGCTTCTGGCCCAGTACCAGCGCGCGGAGATTACCCAGGTTGCCAGAGTGGTAGAGCAGAAATTGGAGGCCCTGATAGCAGCAGTGACAACCGCAGGCAAGGCGTAATACAAGGTGCGATTGGCTCACTAATACGTCCAGTGACCATTGTGCCGAGAAGGGGAAAGAGAGGATACGTGAACATGGCGCAAACCATGCTCGTGCCTGGGAGTATCAGTGGCTTTGGCCGCCTGGCGGTTGAACCTCCGGTGCGTCAGGGAGACACGGTCTTCGCTGGTATGCGTCTGACTCTTGCGACGGGACCTGTGAGTATTGTCTGAAAGGACTTGATAACCCGTGCCGACAAGGTAGGAACCAGGGCTATCGACACGAAGGCGGACAGGCGGAGGCCATTTGCGCACGCGAAGACTCCGCGGCGCTGGTCGTAAGTCCCGTCCCCTCTGCCGAGAGTGGTGTGCTTTCGCCATCAGAACCAGCTCATTGGACAGGAAAAGACTGATCAAACCCTGGAGGCCTCTCTCCCAGAGCTTCGACGAAGAAAAAAAGCAAAGCAGGATGTTTTCGAACAGAAAGGAGCAAATGATCCCATGAGTACAGGGACCGTTACCACACAAGATGGAACGTCAATCTTTTACAAGGATTGGGGCAGCGGTCAGCCCGTTGTCTTCAGCCACGGCTGGCCCCTCAACGCCGACGCCTGGGACGACCAGTCTTCCATTCTCTAGATCCATCAGCGCAACGCCATGTCAGGTAATGACAGGTGCAGATGTCATCTGATGACTAGTGACTCCCCTACATCCGATCAGTATACTGATGTTTGTTGGGTCTCCTCTTCAAGGAGATCTATAGACTCGGAGGTGGTATGTAGACAACGTCTGGCGACGGTATATCACCTCTCTTCTCTGCCTCTATGAGAGAAGATATGCAAGCAGACGACAAAGTCCATGAGACAGAGATGTCACTTGCATTGATTGTAGTGGTGGCTCTGATTGAGACAGATCTGTCTCTTCATGCTATTCAGTATGCCAGGCACCAGCCACACGTTCTGACGATGGTTGTCGTGCTTGGTTCTGCCAAAAGGAGAAACGCGATGAGTACCACATCGAGTAAAGACATGCAGATCCGGTTCCGAACCGTGGATGGAGTCACGGTCCGTTATGCTGAGAGCGACGGGCACCAGGACCGCCTCATTCTGCTGACGAATCCCTGGCCCGAGAGCCTGTATGCATTCCTGCCGATCTGGCAGTCGCTCTCGGAGCACTCGCGCCTCATTGCCATCGATCTTCCCGGCTTTGGCCAGTCCGAGCGCAGGGACGATCTGCTGTCGCCTCAAGCCATGGGCGAGTTCCTCATCCAACTCCTCGATGAGTGGGAACTGGACACGCCACATCTCGTGAGCCCAGACATCGGAACTGTCGCGTCGCTCTTTGCCGCGGCACGGCACCCTGGAAAGCTGCGCAGCCTCGTGGTCGGCAACGGTGGGACGGTCTACCCGCTTCAGGTAGCTGGTACGCTGAAGGACATCATTGACGCTCCCGACCTTGAGCCGTTCCGAGCTATCGATCCCAGGGTTACCCTCGGTGCTTCACTGGACGCAGGCCACGAGCATTACAGGCTACCCACAGAGGTGCGCGAAGACTATCTCCAGTCCTACGAAGGAGATCGCTTCGTGGAGTCAATGAGATATGTGCGTCGCTATCCCCAAGAACTCCCTGTCCTTGGAGAACTCTTACCAGAAATTCAGACCCCTGTCCAGATCATCAGCAGTCTTCGTGACCCTCTTGTACCGCCTGTCAATGGCGAATATCTCCATGAGCGGCTGCCCAACAGCAAGCTCGATCTCTTAGATGCCGCCCATTACCCCTGGGAGGACACCGCCGACCAGTATGCAGCGATCATCTCGGCCTGGGTGAAGGACGGCTACCAGAACACGGGTGCGTAAGCGGACTCTCGCAACCTCAATAGGTCATCAGAAACATATGCTTTACAAGCAGATGGAGATGAACTGGAGAAATGCAGATCTGTGAGCATGCTGAAGATGCTGCGCAGCATCTTCAGCATGTGGAGACGTATTCACGTCCGCACAATCAAGAGAGGAAAAAAACGTGTTGAGCTTTGACAACGAGTGCAGAGAGAACCAGTCTGCTCAAGATGAGCCAGCGAGTGCGCTCCCACCTGGGACGCTAGCACCCGACTTTACCTTACAAAGTACGCCAGATCACACGGTGTCTTTGCGCGACTTTCGCGGTCACCCGGTCATTCTGGCCTTCTATCCGGCCGACTGGAGTCCGGTCTGCGGTGACCAGATGGCCCTCTATAACGAGATCCTGCCGGAGTTCGACCGCTTTCAGGCCCAGTTGCTGGGGATCTCAGTGGATGGGGTCTGGTGCCATGCTGCTTTTGCCCGGGACAGGAAGTTGCACTTTCCCTTACTCGCAGACTTCGAGTCCAAGGGGGCCGTCGCCAAACGCTATGGCGTGTATCGTCGACCTGATGGGACCAGTGAACGCGCCTTATTCGTACTGGACGCGAGGCGAGTGATTCGCTGGAGCTACGTCTCTCCGGTCGACATCAACCCCGGTGCTGCTGGCATCCTAAGGGTCCTTGAAGCATTACAGGCAGAGGAGGCTATTCAATGATGCAAGAATCAGCAACGGCCCGACTCGCGATGCCGGTGAGCCAGCGCGATCATCAGCAAGGACCAGCAACCGCCCCGGTAACCCTGGTAGAGTACGGCGATTATGAGTGCCCGTATTGTGGGGAGGCCTATCCCATCGTCAAGGAGATCCAGCGACGGCTGGGCGACCGGCTGCGCTTTGTCTTCCGGAACTTCCCCCTGACCCAGAGCCACCCCCATGCCCAGCATGCGGCGGAGGCCGCAGAAGCTGCCGCCGCCCAGGGAAAGTTCTGGGAGATGCATGACTCCCTCTTTGAGCATCAACAGGCACTCGACGATGCCCATTTAGTCCACTATGCGGTCGCACTCCAGCTTGATCAGGGGACGTTCGAGCGCGAGATGACCGAGCACGTGTATGCCAAGCGCGTGCGCGAGGATTTCCTGAGCGGAGTACGCAGTGGCGTGAACGGCACCCCCACCTTCTACATCAATGGAGTCCGCCACGATGCTTCGTATGCTCTGGAGACCCTCCTGGCTGCCATTGAGGGTGCCATGTCTTCCTAATCGAGCAAGCGGTGGCTATGCCCCTCCAGATGGAAAACGTGGGACGGAACTTTTGACTGCATCATGCAGTTTCTCAAGAAAGGAAAACGAACGATGCAAATTGGAATGATCGGTGCAGGCAGAGTCGCTCAGTCAGTGGCACGCTACCTGCTCCCGGCAGGTCATACGGTTCTGTTGAGTAATAGCCGGGGACCTGAGAGTCTGTCGGCACTGGTGGCTGAATTGGAACCTGGGGCGACGGCCGGGACGGCCGAAGAAGCGGCACACACCCCCATGGTCCTGCTCGCTATTCCGTGGGCTGCGGTCCCCAAAGCGCTGTCAGGTTTGCCTGCATGGGAGGGCCGCATTCTGATCGATGCCACCAATCAGTTTGTGACAAAGGGGTCACAACTCGCTGTCTCTGATCTTGGCGGCCGAGGCTCAAGCGAAATGGTCGCGGAACTGGCTCCGGGAGCACGCGTGGTCAAGGCCATCAATTCGGTGTTTATCAAGAATTTCGCGGCTGGCCCACGGCTGGGGGAAGTCCGACGCGTGATCTTTCTTTCGGGCGATGATGAAAGTGCCAAGCGCGAGGTGGGGATTCTGATCACCGGCTTGGGTTTTGCCGTCATCGATCTGGGAGATTTGCAGACCGGCGGACGTATGCAGCAGGCCGGGGGTCCGCTGGCTGGGGGTACTGCCATTGGACATGGTGGATAATTCGACCAGCCCCTGCGAACGCATTTCAGGCTGGTTTTACCCTCATTCAGCCGTCCAGGCAGGCCGCTTCATCCTCTAGCTCCCCACCCCCATCTGCTTTCAGCTTCACCGAGCCGCCCCCCTGCCATTTCGCGGGGCGTCTTCTCGCTTCAGTGGCTCTCAAAGGGCTGAGCATGGTACCGGCGGCAGGGGATAACAGAGCACATCCTGCGCTGTCCATCGTCGGTTGGTTCTCCCCGCTGCCATCGCTGGGGTACACTGCCGATAGCGTTGTGCCAGAAGTTTGCCACCTCGCTCCCGGGGCTGTACGAGCGCCACTCGTAGCGAGGCGTGGGGACGCACAAAATGATAGTAGGTTCGCCACCATTCCAAGTGGGTTAGGAGCTGTGGAGCTTGCTGGACCGTGGCCCAGGTGCGGCGAGCCAGCGCTGCCACTCCATGACGGACAGTCAGATTCACCCGCTCGATAAAAGCAGTGTTTAGCCGCCCAGAGAGGCCCAGTCCTTGCAAGGCGACCTTGAGAGCTGCGCTTGTTCCAAGACGCATCACGTGCGTGACCCGCACCAGCTTGCGCCGCCGATAACTTTTTTTCACCTGGCCGTACATCAAGTCCGCCGCCACTTGCCACTGCCGTGCTTTGCGTCCCTGATGACCCCCTTGGAGCCACTGTCCAAAATGGGCCGTCAAGGCGTAGAAGTACAAGTTCAACCCATCACTGGTGAAGAGTGGCAGGCAGCCAGGAGCCAAGAGCTGTCGCAGGGAGTGGATGAGCAGATGTGCCACGTTTTGCCTGCGAGGACCCAGATGGAGTGCGGGAATAATCTTCGTGAGGGGGTCGATGGCCAGCCAGAGCCACAGCACCTGTGTGGAGCTGCGTAGCCTGGTTCGCAGTTCGTCCAGCTGGAGGTATGCGAGCTGCAAGGTGCGAAAGAAGCGCTCGTGCAACGTCTGAGCGTGCTCGCCTGCGCGCGACAGCCAGGTGGTGATGGTCGCTTGTCGGTAGCCGAAGACACGTTCAGCGGCGGAAGGGTCCAGCCCTTCCGCGAGCGCAGTCAGCACCATTGCGACCTGCCAGGAGGGGGTTTTCAGACGGTACAAGGGGGTGTGGCGTCGCGCACTGAACGTGGTACGACAGGCCTGACAACGAAACGTCTGGATCCGCTCAGCATGGCCATGCTTGCCATCCCCAACTAGGGCGTGGGTGTCAGCGTCTGTGATTCCAGAGTAAGGACACTTTCGGTTGGGACAGGCAAAGCCCTCTGTGTTCAGCCGCTTCGGTGCTCCCCGTCGGCTTTTGACCTCACACCACGGGCGTACAGGCGGAAGCGCTGACTCCTCACCCGACAAGAGAGTGGAGGCGAGGCAACAGGCTGGACAATCGTGTGGGGAGCGTGGCTTGAGGAGACGGTGGACCATAGGGTGCACTGCCACTGCTCTCGGGTGGGGAGGGACATGATGGAGCCGGTAAAAGTGCCAAAACCATGCCAGAGAGAGTATCAGGCAGAACAAGAGCAGGAGCAAAAACACATGTTGAGGCATTGGGATCCTCGCTGCTTACAATGAGAATGGGAAGATTAAATGGAAGGATAAACAAGGTCAATAGAGATTGTCAAGTGGTTAGGAGAGAAGGCCGAATTATCCACCCGTGTTGCCTCACATAAAAATCTTACTTTCGGACAATCGTTGCCTCAACTAATAATCCAACTTTGGGGGGAGCGGCGCCGCTCCCCCCAAAGTTGCCCTCCGGCGCGCCGGAGGGCGCTGGTTCATTCATGCCACATGCCTGGCCCGGTTGTCAAGAAGAAGCCGCCCCCGTCTGGGCCGTCTCTTGCTCAGTCGGCTCTCCTGCGGCCAGCTTCCAGAGCACCGCCTGGAGTCGCTGCATCTGACGCACCAGGGCCACCGGGTTGAGGGGGGCATACTGCTGACGCAGCCTCGCTTTGACTTCCTCGGTCACCTGCTCCGACTCCAGGACGCGCTGGTAGGGCGTCTTGGCTGGATCATACCTCTTCTTGACTTTGCTGCCGACGCGCTCTTTGGAGACCAACTTCATGCTTGGCTGGAAGAAATTGACGTAGAGCCGGACCGCCTCGTAAAGGGCTTGCAGCCCATCAAAGGCCGAGGCACTTTCATAGCGCTCGTAGCCCACCAGTTGGCGCACAACTGACCAGTTCTTCTGCTCGACATACGCCTGATCATTTTTCTTGTACGGACGTGAGCGCGTGAAGGTGAGCTCTTGATCCTGACAATAGCGCAACAGGTGCGCGTTGATGAACTCCACCCCGTTATCCGAGTCGATGCCTCGCAAGGGAAAGGGCAGCCGTCCACGTGCCAGCACCAGCGCCTGGAAGACGCTCTGTTGGCCGCGATTGCGCAGCGCCACACACTCGGTCCACCCGGTGGCAATATCGGTCATGGTCAGGCTATGCAGATACTCCCCGCGCGTGGTGGTCCCACAATGCACCACCAGATCGATTTCTGTAAAGCCCGGCTCTGCCTCATCCCACTCAGCAAAGGTGCGGATGGGGATGGCACTCTTGAGCAAGATCCCCGGTTTAGTCGTCCCCAACCCATGTGGTTTGGCCAGCTTGCGCTCGGCCTGCAAGAGGCGATCAGCTGTCGCCGCACTCAGCGCGAGCAAGCGCTCTTTCGTTGGCGTGTCCAGGTGCAGTTCGCCGTGCTGTTCCAACACCCGCACCAGTTCTGGCAGATACGGCACCAGGCGCTTACTGCAAATGCCATGAGCGGCTCGCCAGCACGTCAGCAAGGCTTGTTGCACCGCAAAGACATACTGACGCGGGCGCGCTCGTTTCTTGCGTGCTGTTCCCTTGGTGATCGGGTGATTGAGCAAGCTCAGGGCGTACTTGCGATGGTAGCTAGTACTGGCAATGAACTCCTCCAGGATGTGCGTGCGCTCCTCTCCTCGGGCTGCTCGGTAGCGCGGAGCCACCACCGCTAACAACTCTCTCCGACTCGTGATACTCATCATGGCCTCTCTTCCTTCCAGCCGCCTCGCTCTCCCACAACAGCGGCTGGTAAGATTCTCTCATGAGGCAACGTTTCTGCCAAAGTAAGATTTTTGGTGAGTCAATTCGCAGGATTGCTTTCTCCTTCAGGATGGCGTAAGCTTTGAGCAAAGACTGTTTCCAGCCTGGTTGGCTCAATGTGATTGATACATTCTGTTTTTTGGGAGGACGCGTAATGAAATCGAATGAGACAAGAACACGAGCGCTGGTTCTCGGAGGGGGAGGTGTGGCCGGTGTAGCCTGGGAGCTGGGCATTCTCATAGGCTTGCACGATGCCGGTGTGGATGTGCGGGGAGCTGACGTCATCATAGGGACGTCTGCCGGATCAGTGGTCGGCGCTCAAATCGCCAGTGGGACCGATCTGGAGAGCCTCTTCGCCTCTCAACTGACCCCGGTCGAGCAGTCGAAGGAGCGCATGGTGGCGTTCGATCCCGTTCAGATGATGGAGGCGTTTAGTCAAGCGGTAGCAGGGGCGGGTCCTGACCTCAAAGCGATTCGGGCGCGGATCGGAGCGTATGCTCTGGCTGCTCCGACGATTTCGGAAGCGGAACGGCGTGCCATCATAGAGGCCCGGCTTCCCGCTCAGACGTGGTCGCAGCAGCGTCTTTTGATTG
>WNFD01006170.1_pt1 | contig 14734 bp, 11 predicted proteins | sample 5400491 | NCBI WGS metagenome assembly WNFD01 (sample SAMN13153343, study PRJNA577476) | soil metagenome | isolation source: 120 cm saprolite under Douglas fir tree site 2 hole 2 replicate 2 | place: USA:California | collected 2015-04-18
TCACCGCGCCGTCTTCACCCATCACGTACTTGATGACTTCGTACAGAACTTCCGGCTTCACCGGCTTCTGCACGAAATGCCGTGCTCCCCGCTGCAACGCCGCAACGATGTTTTCCTGGTAGCCCACGGAAGACACCATGACGATGCGAGCCTCGGGATGCGCTTGGACAATTTTCTCGGCCGCTTCGATTCCTTCCATCTGCGGCATGGTGATATCCATGAGCACGATGTCGGGCCGAGTCCGCTCGAACTCGCTGATGGCGGTCAACCCGTCTCCGGCTTCGGCCGCCACCTGTCCGCCGAATGTCTCGATCATGCGGGCCAGGTTCTTGCGGGCGAACACCGAGTCATCCACTATCAGATAGCGGACCGGCTGCCCGTCTTTGCTGCGTTTAACCGCTGCAAACTGCTCCATAACCAAACCTCCTCTTAACCACATCCATATCACGGCGGCGTGCCGCCGGCCAGATCACCCTAGTCACGAGCCCATGGAACTGGTCACAAACCCTACTCAAACACCCGCATTCAGCGGTCTTCTTTGCTTTCTCAATTTCCCGCTTGGACGGCTTTACCTGTCCCACCACTGCGCTCATGGCGATTGCACACTGCTTGTAGCGTAGCCGAAAGGACGTCCAGCGCCACAATGCGTTGGGCGTAACCGCGTTCGATTGCCGCCTTGGGCATGCCGAATACGACGCATGAGTCCTCACTCTGAGCGATGGTCATGCCACCGGCCTTTTTCATTGCACCCAATCCCTCGGCACCGTCGTCGCCCATGCCCGTCATCAGTACACCGACCGCTTCCGATCTGAACTCTTCTGCCACGCTGCGGAACAGGACGTCCACGCTGGGGCGATGGCCGTTGATCCGCTCCTCGTCATTCAGGACAGCGACGTCTCCCAAGGGCAGCCGCCTTGCTTTCATGTGACGGCTTCCCGGACAGATGAGCACTCGTCCGGCTTCGAGAACATCACCGGATTGGGCTTCTTTCACTCGCATGGCACACAACTCATCCAGGCGGCGAGCAAACATGTCGGTAAAGCCCGCTGGCATGTGTTGCACGATCAGAATCGTTCCCGGAAAGTCTCCCGGCAACTGTGCCAGTAAGAATTCCAGCGCCTGCGGGCCGCCAGTGGAAATTCCAATTGCCACTACACGCGTCGGAATCCCAGCTGACTTCTTCACGATCTTCTGCGGGGGCATGTCGGTTGGTGCGTCTGCTCGGCTGGGTACTCGCGGAAACAGCTTGGGGCGCACTTTGCACTGGGGCGCTGTCTTCACCTTGGCAATCAGCTCTCTTGCCGTTTCTGCCATGTGCAATGAGGCGTCCTTGGGCTTGGTCACGAAATCGAATGCTCCCAGCCCCAAAGCTTTCAGCGTGATGGATGCGCCTTCTGTACTGTGCGAACTCACCACAATCACGGGCACCGGGTGCCGACGCATTATTTCCTTCAAAGTGTCGATACCGTTCATACCCGGCATCTCGAGATCCAGCGTGACTACGTCCGGATTTAGCTCCTCGATCTTTTTCAAGGCAAAGAATCCGTCCATCGCCGTTCCTACTACCTCGATGGAATCATCGGCCGCCAGCATCTGCGGGATGAGCTTGCGCATCAATGCGGAATCATCGACCACTAGCACGCGCACCGGCTTCCTCATGCATGCCCCCCCACGGTGCTGAGGGCCAGCCGGGTGCGGTCGGTGTCGGTCAACAACAACCCGGAACTTGTCAGGCCTGTTTGCATGGGCCGCGAACTGGCAACGTGCTCCACCACTGCGGGCAAATTCAAAATCAGCACCACCCGTCCGTCGCCAAGAATGGAGGCTCCGCTGACCAAATCCGTCTCGAAGGTGCGGTCGTCCAAGGCCTTGATCACCAACTCTCCTTCGCCTTCCAGGGCGTCGACAATCAATCCAAATTTCTTTTCTCCGACCAGAGTCACGAGGACGAAAAGCTTTTGGGGCTTGCCGTCTTCAGCAGCTGTGCCAGGCTGCCCCAACCGCAACACGGGAAGCACTTGATTGCGCAGTTGCAGTACCTCGTAGTTATCCACTTGGTGGACTTCCGATTCGGTGGTCCGAGCGATCTCGACCACAGCGTTCAGGGGTATGGCGTACAACCGCTGTTCCACCCAGAACAGGAGCGCCTGAATAATGGCCAACGTTAACGGTAACTTCAGCCGGAACGTAGTACCTTGGCCAAGTTGGGTCTGCACGCCGACGGTGCCCTTCAGCCGGTGCAGCACGCTTTGCACCACATCCATGCCGACACCTCGGCCGGATACTTCCGTGACTTGCTCTGCGGTGCTGAAGCCGGGACGGAAAATAATGTCCAGGATCTCAGCCTCGCTTAATCGCGCCGCCTCTTCCGGCTGCAACAGTCCCAGTTGGATGGCCTTGAGGCGAATCTTAGCGACATCCATGCCCCGCCCATCGTCGCTGATTTCCACGATGACCTGATTGCCCTGGTGATAAGCATTGAGCCGGACTCTGCCCTGCGCCGGCTTGCCCAAACGTTGGCGTTCTTCTGGCGATTCGATGCCATGACTTACTGCATTTCGTACCATGTGAGTCAGAGGCTCGGCGATGGCGTCGAGAATCCCTTTGTCCAGATCTGTATCTTGCCCACTCACCACCAATTCGACATCTCGGCCGCATTGCCGCGCCACATCGCGCGCCATGCGCGGGAAGCGGCGGAACAACTGCTCAACTGGAACCATGCGAATTTTCATCACCGAGCGTTGCAGGTCGTTGAGGACCCGTGCCTGAAAAGCGATAGCATCGGCGAACCGGCCCCGCAACTGTTCCTTGGGATAACGCTTCGACAGTTCGCCTAGCACCTGCTGAAGCATAGACTTGCCGATAATCAGTTCTCCCACCAGATTGAGCACGCTATCAATGCGTCCGGCTTCGACTCGCAGAATATTTTCCGTCTGCGTGGGGGCGAAACTGGTCTCGGCCATGGCAGCTTGGTTTTCTGAGGGAATCTCAGCGGCCGAAGTGTGAGCGGGTTCTTCTTGCAGCGGCGGCGTCTCGAGTGAGCTTTTTTCGGCGGAAGCCGCCACGCCCGGCATGAGCGTCACACTGATTTCGCTTGCAATGGTGGGAATCCGGCATTTCGCAGCGATCTGATCCTGCGGCTGGCGACTGGCTACCACCAACTCGACTTGTTTGGAGGCCGCAGGAGAATTCGCTTCCGGCCGCGCAGCCAGTACCTGGCCTACGCTGGCGACGGCGTTGTGGATGATCTGACGGCCCGCAATCGGCATCGTGCAGTGCGGATCAATCTTCGCCACCAGGTGATAAACATTCAAGCCGCTGGCTTGGGCTTGCTGTATAGCCAGCTTTTCGTATTCGGCCCAATCTGCACGCGCTCGGGGAGCCGCTTCTGCTCCTGCCTTCTTACGGCGTGATTTCTTCGCTCCAGGTGTGGCGGTCAATTCTTGTATCTTCAGCCGTAGCGACTCCGTGGCCGGCATCTTGCCTCCGCCTTGGTAGGCGGCGATCATCTCGGCAAATGCATCCGCGGCAGCGAAGGCGATCTCAGCTAGACCAGCATGCGCTGAGGCGCCCTCCAATGAAAGTGCATCTTCCAGCCGATGAGCGAGTTCGCTGAGTTCGCGCAGTCCGCATGCGGCGGAGTCACCTTTCAGGGTGTGAACTGTCCGGCGGATGACGCGCACGATTTCCTCATCGCCCGGATGTTTCTCCAGCTTCAGGGTTTCTTCGTTGAGCGCCTGCAGCAGTTCAGCGGAAGTCTCGAAGAAGAGCTCCCGCAGTTCTGCCCCGGGTTCATCTGCGAACTTCATTACTCCCTCACCTCGATGCGTTGGTAGGCCGTTCCACTATTGCGATGGATCATTTGAAACTTGTCGGTCAGTCCCAGCAGGCTTTCCGCGTGACCCACAAACAGATGGCCGCCGGGATTCAGGCAGCGGTAAAACTTCTCGACCAGACGCTTCTGCTCCGCTTCGTCGAAATACATCATCACGTTACGGCAGAAGATCACGTCGTTGCGCTGGGGCAAATACTCGGTCTTAAGATTGTGAAAATCGAAGTGGACCAAATCCTTCAACGTCTTCTTTACCGCATAGCGGTCACCCATTTTGTCGAAGTAACGCAGGCGGAAGCTGTAATCTACTGACGCCATCTGACTTTCGCTGTAGCCACCTTCCTGTCCCGCTCGCAGCACGGAATAGCTGATGTCGCTGGCCAAAACCTCCACGCGCCATGGGGGCGCCACCAGTGGTTTAGGCAGCGGCATTTCCACTGGCAGGGAATTGCGCAGGTAGTAATAAGCCAATCCGTCGGCAATCAGCATCGCCAATGTGTAAGCTTCCTGACCGGTGGAGCAGCCTGCGCTCCACACCCGAACGGAATACTCGCGCCTGGCTTGCTTTTGCTTCAACAACTCCTCCAATACGAATTTCTGAAACAGGTCCAGTTGCGCCTTGTGGCGAAAAAAGCTCGTCTCATTGACGGTGAGGTTCTCCAGCAGCTTGGCGAGTTCCGCTTTTCCTTCCTGGCTGATCAGCAGCCGGTAGTAGCCGTAGAAGGAATCGACACGGCACTCTTTCAATCGGCGCAACAGGCGGTCCTGCAAGAAATGGGTACGACGCTCGTCGAAATGCATCCCGCACTCCTGATACACGAGTGCCTGAAGCAGTCGAAGTTCCGCGTCCGTCAGTATGGGAGCAGGTGCTGCTCCGGATGCGCTCATATGCTTTCTCGTTCCCGCCTAATACTGAACCAGAATTCTGAATCCGTGCAATCGCAGTGCAGGGCTTACCTCTTAGAACTCATGGGGCCGAAGCTCCTCGCGCCTCACCTTTGACCGCAGGTTTGCTCTTCTTCGTTCTCTCAGCCGATAGCAGGCTGCCGGGAGCCAACAGCTTGTTCAGGTCCAGGAGCACAACCAAACGTCCGTTGACTTTCCCCAACCCGCTCACACAGTTCAGTCCACCCTCCTGAAACACGGAGGGCGGTGCCTCCACTTCTGCGGCGGGGATCTTGAGGACCTCCGACGCAGAGTCCACGATCAGTCCGGCGAGTTTGCCGGAATGTTCCACCACCAGAATCCGGTTCTGCTTGTTCAACGCAACTTGCTTTTCTCCGAAGCGCTTGCGCAGGTCCATGACAGAAACGATCTTGCCCCGCAAGTTGATCACTCCTTCCAAATAGACAGGAGCGTCCGGCACAACCGTGATTTCAGGGACTCGCACGATTTCGTGCAGGGAGGTGATGGGCACGCCGTAGGTTTCGCGGCCCACCTGAAAGCCCACGATATGAAGTTCGTCAGTCATGGGAGCTCAGCTCTGACTCCCAACCGCAGCCCGCCTGGCGGCGCCACGCTGGCTACTCTCATTGGCACGCTGCATCGGCCGCGACCCAGAGGAGTCCTCGAGCGTGAAGCGGTCCATGAATTCCAGTAGGCCGCGCGACATCTTCGACATCTGATCGGAGGAAGCCGCCAGTTCCGTGGACCCGGACGTGGATTGCTGCACTAGTTCGCGCATCCGCTCCATGGCTTTCACGACCGCCTGTGCTCCTGATGCCTGCTCTTCCACCGCAGAGTTTATTTCGTGGGTGATTTCGTTGAGCCGCGTGGTGGCACGGGCGATTTGCGACGAACCATGGGACTGCTCATTGGTGGCAGCGCCGATTTCCTGGGCAAATTTGTAGACCTCCGTTACCACGTTGGAGATCTTGCGCAGCGCCGCATTCAGTTCTCCACCCAGCTCCAATCCTTCGTTCACGATGGCGGTGCTGCGGTCCATGTTTTCCACGGCCTTGCGTGCTTCTTTCTGAATACTCTGGATCAACTCCGAAATTTCCTTGGTCGACTGCGCCGACTTTTCCGCTAACTTGCGTACTTCATCCGCGACCACGGCGAAGCCCAAGCCATGTTCCCCGGCCCGTGCCGCTTCAATGGCTGCATTCAACGCCAGCAGATTGGTCTGCTCCGCCAGGTCATCAATCACTTCAATAATTTTCCCGATATCATCCGCACGCTGACCCAGAGCTCCAATAATTTCGCCCGAAGAGTTGATGGTGGTGTTGATTTTGTTCAGGCCGTCAGTCGCCTTCTCCATGGTGGTGATTCCGCTGTGCACCTCCTCGCGCGAGCGATTGGAGATATCGAGCAACACTTTGGCGGTGTCAGCCACGCGCTGGATGGAAGCCACCATTTGGTCGATTGAGGCCGAGGTTTCGCTCACGCTTGAAGCCTGCACCTGCGTGCTCTTCACCATGTTTTGCACGTTCACGCTCATCTCGTGCATCGTGCTCGTAACTTCATCGATGGCGGAGGAAGCTTGCAGGCCAATTTTGGCGGAATCGTCTGACGCCCCCGCGACTTGGTTGGACGCGCTGGCTACTTGGGTGGACGCATCGCGCACGCTACGCACCAGACCACCCAGCCCTTCCACCATCCGTGCGAAAGCCTTGCCCAGGGTGTCCTGGTTCGATCGCGGCTGCACTTCAACGTTCAGATCTCCACCCGCAATGGCTTCGGAAACCCCTGCCATCTCTTTCAGGTAGGCAACCATCTTGGCAAATGTGCGCGCCAGTTCGCCGATTTCATCTTCCCGGTTGACGTCGATGTTGTGTTCCAGATCGCCGGTGTCCCCAATCCGCCGCGCGACTTTCATCAGGTTGGTCAGAGGGTCCGTGATCGATTTGGCGCTGCGGTAGGCAATCACGACGCCCAGACCAACAGCCAGGAGTGTGCTAAACAGTGCAACGAAAATCGTTGCCGTACCCGCAGTCTCATCGGATTTGCGACGCGCTTCTACCAGCTTTCGGTTTTCAACGTCTGCCACGTCAAGAGCTTCCGTGGAATTTTTCACCCATGAGGCTGCATCTTTTTGCAGGTAGAAAATCTGCAGTTCCGCCACCGTAGCATTACCCGAGTCCACGTCTTTGCGCTTGTCGATCAGAGGCTGGGCGAATTCCTTGCCCCACGTCTGTTCCAGTTGCAGGACTTTCTCGAGCGCGGTCCGTTCCTGCTCCGAATTCGCCAGCGACTTACCTTCCTCCAGCTTGCTGTTCAGTGCCCGCATGCCATCGTTCATCCGGTCGACCTCACGCGTGTCACCACTGAGCAGGTAGTTGCTCAGATAGAGCCGGTTCTGCATCATCTGAAAGCGCACCGTGTTGGTCGCGTCGGTTAATTGCAGTGAGGCGGCGGCTGCAGCCTTGGCCGCATGCTCACGCTGCACCGCCACCAGGTTCACGAGGAACAGCACCACGACCATGGTGAGGATGATTCCGAAATTCACATAGAGTTTCTTGCCGATTGTCATTCCGTTCCTCCGCGTTTACGCCGACCGCCGGACCCAAGCGCGTGTTTCATTGGCGAGGGTCAAACTTGAAGTCCACAGTGCCGGTGCTTTCCATCGCTGCTGGTTCGAAGCGCCATTTCTTCACAGCATCAAGTGCCGCATTGGCGAGCACCGGATGTCCTCCCAACACGCGCGCACCCTTCACCGTGCCGTTTGGCAATACAACAACCTCCACCTTCACGGTTCCGGCGAGGTTCATCTTCCGCGCCAGTTCGGGATAAATGGCTTGGACCTTGTTCTTTGCTTTTCGGGAAATTTCATCTTGCCCTTGCTGCGCCTGTCCTCCTAGCGGGGTGAGCGCTAAGGCCAGCAGCCCGGACACTGCCCATGTCACTCGTAAAGACACAGTTCCTCCTCGGCACAGATCGCGGTGAGCCCCATAGCTGCAACGCCGGTGCCACCGGACAGTTCCTGAAAAAACCAAAGTCACCGCCGGGATCTATATGCTTTTGAAAGACTTAAGAATCCAGCGGCCTGTTCTTGGGAGGTCTCCAAATTGCCGCTGTCTCACCCAGATCTGTTTTTCCTTGCGGCTCTCAATTTGAGACGCGCTAGTCGCATTTAAATCTCGGGCTTTCACAGTTAGACACCCCCTGTGCCCCATTTTCCTTGACTCAAATTGAGATGACGGAGTACTTTCCCCATAGATTCAATCACTTGTGAATCGCAACGTTTCGTTCCGGTCGATCGGTGCCACCGAACATGCTTGAAGGCAATTCGAAGGTTCCCCCTCGAACTAGCTCCGTCCCCGGATCGGACGAAGCCTTTCAGGCGCTGCTCTTACGAATCGCCGCTAAGGCTAGTGATCGCTCCGACGCTGCATCACTGATCCATCTGTTCTGCCATGCCTCGCGGGAGTTTTTTCAGGTCAGCGGCGTTTATTTTTGGCGTCGTGAGTCTGAAGATCAACTCGTTGGCGAGCAAGCGGATGGCAAGATGGCCGAGCGCTTCCAGGGTCTCCGCCTCAAGCAGCATGAGAGCGCTGTAACCATGGAGGCCGTCCGCCGACGCCGTGCTCTGTTCGTCAACCAGCTTGATGCCGCCAACTACACCGCTGCCTCTGAATTTGGGGCGCGCTCTCTTATGGCGGTCCCCCTTGTGGTCTTCAATGAGGTCATCGGCGCGACTACCTTTTTGCATGATTCCGACGAGGAGTTTTTTAACGAGGATCTGGCTGCCAAGGCAACCATCCTGGCAGGTCAACTCGGCAGTCTTCTCGAAGCCTCAAGGCTGAGCGAGGCCTCCCGAGAGGAGCATCGCCGCGCTGAACTTCTGGCTGACGTCGCCCAAGTTCTTCACGCGACGCCCGACGTGACCGCCGTAATCGAGGCCTTGGCCGACAAGTTGCGCGTTCTTCTGCGCAGTCGCCTGGTGTGCGTTCTGCTCCGTCGTGACGGTCCGTTTGAACTCCGTGCCGTCTCCGCCGAGACTCCGCAGCTTGCTCATTCCGCGCGTGCCCGCCATGATCGGCAGACCATCCGTTTCGCTGCAGATTTGGCGCAACGCGCAGTCGCCGCTGGAGAACCCGTTAGCCTCTCCGTCAGCGCTGACGTTCACTCTCTGGGAAGCTTGGTTTCGGGCGGGATGTTGATCGCGGCGCCCTTCCGCACCTCCCAGACTCAAGGCGCTATCCTGGTCTATCCCCGTTCGGAAGGAATTTTCACCGCCGAGGAAAAGTCTCTGGTTGCGGCAATCGCCGGCTTTGGCGCGGTGGCCGTGGCTCATGCTGAGCTTCATGCCTCCGCCCACGCCCAGGCTCACGAATTGCACCAGTTGTTGGAAATCTCTTCCGCGCTAAGCTCTAGCGGCGATCTAGAGCAGTTCTTGCAGGCGTTCGTAGTGCGTGCGGCTGATTTTCTTGGGTTTGGCCGCTGCTTTATCGCCCTGCTCGAGCAGGAACAGTTTCACGTCCGTTATGGAGTCGAAAAGGGCGAGGCGAAGCGTGTCGACGAAATCTTCCCGGAGGGCATTGCCACTCAGGTTTTGCGAGCCAGAGAAGTCTTTTGCTCCGACGACGCCAGCGCGTTGGCGAACGCCAATCTTGATCTGATTGCCAGGTTCCATGTCCGGCAAGTTCTCATCGTGCCGCTGCTTGGCGCGGGAGATCAGATCCGCGGAGCCTTCGGCGTACTGGATCGCCTGGAGGGGGCACGCATCTTGCCTGAGGATGTGCGACGCGCCCGCGCTTTAGCCGCCCAAGTCGCGGTGGTCCTCGAGGTTGCCCGCAACCTGCATCAATCCCAGCAGCATCGCCGCCGGGCCGAGGCACTCATGGATCTGGGGCGCGCGATCGATGGGGTGTTGCACCTGCCTGACTTCGCTCGTAAGTTTGTGCATCGGGTAGTCGATCTTACCGGGGCAAATGCCGGCATTTTTGCCTTATTTCAAAATGGAATCTTCCAGACTATTGCCACCCATCCACCCTGGGAAACTCCTCAGCGTCCGGACGAGCCTTCGGAAATTCCTGTCCTCAGCCAAGATCGCCAGGGACAAGATCGTCCCAATCATGAACTCGACCGGCAGGTCGGCCAGGCCCTTGCCGATCTCATAACCAAGCATACAGAAGCCATCGTCTACGGTGCCGCGGCGGATCTTCTCGGCTCACCGGTGGCTTCCCATCTGGGCTGGAAGGACTGCACGATGCTGCGTTTGGCCGACTCGAATGGAGAGCTTGCAGGCGTGCTCTGCCTTTCCGGTCGCTCTCAGTCATGGTCACAGGACGATAGCGATTTGCTGGGGGCGATCGCCGCTCATGCGGCCATGGCGCTGGAGAATGCTCGCCTCTTTACCCGCATTGAGCAAGCGAATCGGCACTGGGTTGAGATTTTCGACGCTATCAGCGATTTCATTGTCGTGCATGATGAAACCGATAAAGTCCTGCGCGTCAACCGCTCTCTGGCAGCGATGATCGGCGTCTCCCCTGCCGAACTGATTGGCGTCAACATGCGTGCTCTGCTGGCCTTGACCAGCGACGTCGCTTCCTATTCGTGCCCCTTCTGCCGCTCCATGAGTGAAGGTGCGGACGAATTCGTCCATCCTTTGCTGGATCGCACCCACCTAGTCTCGACTTCGCGCGTACACGGTCCATCGAGCGAAGGCTTGCAAACCATTCATATCCTGAAGGACATCACCGACCGCCGCGAAGCCGAGCATCGCTATCGGGAGTTATTCGACAACATTCAGGAAGGATTGTTCTTCAGCACTCCCGAAGGCCGTTTCATTGAAGTCAATGACGCCATGGTTCGCATGCTCGGCTATGCCAGCCGAGAGGAACTTTTGCATATAGATATTCCCACTCAACTCTATTTTTCTCCCGAGGAGCGCCAGCGGCTCACCGATGCGCTTCAGGAGTTGGGTCATTTGCGCAACTTTGAGGCCACCCTGCGCCGCAAGGACGATTCCCCCATCTACGTGCTGATTAACGCCTTTGGCATGTATGACGCCATGGGACGATTGCTCCAGATCCGTGGTCTCATGCTTGATGTGAGCGGGCTCCACGCCTATCAGTCTGAGTTACAGCGGGAGCGCGATTTTTCCAGCAAGATCATCAGCAATACTCAGAGTCTCATCCTGGTTGTCGACACCGCCGGTCTGGTCAGCTACGCCAACCGCCGCTGGTATGACGCCGGCTTCGAACAGCGGGAACTGCTGGGCCGGCCTTTGTTGGAGATGGCCGCACCCGGCTACGTTCGCCCTCTGGCCGATGCGCTGAACGCAACCCTCCGCGGGCAGCAGGTGGACAATCTCGAAATGCAGGTTTTACGCGGCCATGGCGGGGCCGGACAATTCTCGGTCAATCTCAGTCCCATGCGGGACGATCAAGGCCAGATCACCAGTATTGTAGTGGTCATGACCGACATTACCGACTCTGCGGTCCTTCGCGACAAATTGGTGCACGCCGAAAAAATGGCGGCGGTCGGACAACTGGTTTCCGGCGTCGCCCATGAAGTGAACAATCCGCTTACCGCGATTCTGGGTTTCGCGGATCTCATGATGGAGAACCCGGCCTTGCCCGAAAGTGCGCGCAAGGACTTACGCGTCATTCTGCAGGAGGCGCAGCGCACCAAACAGATTGTTCAGAATCTGCTGAGTTTTGCCCGGCAAATGCCACCACAGCGTAATGCCGTGCAACTCAATGTCATCTTGCGCCGTACTATCCAACTGCGGTCCTATGACTTCAATAGTCATGGTGTCGAAGTCGTCGAGCACCTTGATGAAGGATTGCCCGATATCATTGGTGACGCGCATCAGTTGCAGCAAGTCTTTCTCAATATCCTCAACAACGCCTACGACGCCGTGCACGCCGTAGGCCGCCCTGCGCGCATCGAGATCACGACGACCAAGGCCGGCGATGCTCTGGAAGTCTCGTTCCGCGACAATGGCCATGGCATCTCCCATCCTGACCGCATTTTCGATCCCTTTTTCACCACCAAGGAGGTCGGAAAAGGAACCGGCCTTGGTCTGAGCATCTGCTACGGCATCGTCCAGGAGCATTCAGGCGAGATTCTCGCCCACAACAACCCAGAGGGGCATGGCGCGACTTTTATCGTGCGCTTGCCCGCAGCCCCCCACACCGTTTCCTTGGGTGTAGCTGCAGGAGTGATACAGCAATGAATTCACCTGCCATCAAATCTGTCCCCTCGCCCGTGCTCCCGGTGGTGTGCTGCGAGTCCGGCGTCGATGCTCTCCGCCTACTCGAGCACGGCGATTTTCTCGGCGTCGTTTCCGACATGCGAACTCCCGGTGGCGTCGACGGTGCCCAGGTGCACCACTGGATCGCCGAGCACCGTCCCGACTTGGTTTCCAGAATTGTTTTCATCACCGGCGACATCGCCAATGAAGAGACTGTCGCCACCCTGCGCCAGACCGGCGCTCCCTGCGTGGAAAAGCCTTTCCGGGTCCAGCAGTTCATTGACGTTATTGCGAAAACCATGGGGAGAGCAGAGTGACCACGGTGCTGAGTAAGGATGATCTCCGCATCCGTTTGCTGATCGTGGACGACGAGCAAAGCATTCGCAAACTCTGCGTCACCGTCGGCGAAGCTCTGGGCTTCATCTGCTTCGAAGCGGACAGCGGTGATTCCGCTCTCGCCCTGCTCGAGGAGCAACCCGCCCACATGGTCTTGACCGACATGGTCATGCCGCACATGTCGGGGCTCGAGTTCCTGGAGAAAGTAAAGAAGCTTCTGCCCCGCACCGAGGTTGCGCTCATGACCGGGCATGGCTCGATCGAAACCGCCGTGCAGGCCATGAAGCTGGGCGCATATGACTACATCACCAAGCCGTTTTCGCCGCTCGAAGAACTCCGGCTTTTCCTGCGCCGAATGGCGGAAAAAATTCGCCTGGTCGAGGAAAACGAATTCCTGCGCCAGCGCACGGATTCCGAAACTGCGGTGCACGGCATTGTCGGTTCCGCGGCGAAAATTCAGGAAGTTCTGCGCATGGTTTCGCGCCTCAAAGACACCCGTACACCCGTGCTCATCTCCGGCGAAAGTGGCACCGGCAAGGAACTTGTGGCTCGCGCTGTTCATTTCCGCGGTGCCTTCGCCACTCGTCCTTTCGTCGCTGTGGACTGCGGTTCGCTGGTGCCGACGCTGATTGAGAGCGAACTTTTCGGTTACGAAAAGGGAGCCTTCACCGGAGCCCTCAAGTCCAAGGAAGGCCTTTTCAAGGCGGCCGACGGTGGCACCATCTTCCTCGATGAAATCGGCGAATTGCCGTTGGAGTTGCAGGGCAAGTTGCTGCGGGTTTTGCAGGAAAAGGAAGTTCGGCCTGTGGGCAGCAATCAGCGAATCAAAGTAGACGTGCGCGTCATCGCCGCCACCAACCGCGATCTGGAGGCGGCTTACAAGAGCGGGAACTTCCGCAAGGATCTTTACTTCCGATTGAATGTCGTTACCGTGCACGTGCCCGCGCTGCGTGAGCGGCGCAGCGACGTTCCCATGCTCGTGCACTTGTTTCTAGACCGCTACGCCCCGGGCTCCGACATTCGCGTCTCCAGCGGCGCGCTGAAGTCATTGATGCAATACGATTGGCCCGGCAACGTGCGCGAATTGGAAAACTGCGTCGAGCGCGCTGTCGCACTCGGTAACGGACATATCATTGACTCCGGCGATCTGCCCCCATCCATTGCCGCCGACTCGCCGGCCGGCTCCGCTTCCGAATCGGCTGCGGACGAAGCCTCCAAGACCGTGCCGTCACTCGCGGCGGAAGCCCCAGCGGGATCTTCCCATGTCCCGCTCTCCACCACCGATCTCGAAGACATCGAACGCGCTACCATCCAGCGCGTCTTCGAGCAAGTGAAAGGCGATAAGGCGCTCGCGGGTCGCATGCTCGGTATCAGCCGCGCCACCCTCTACCGCAAACTGAAGCGCTACAACATCAGCGGCGGAACCTCACCTTCCTCCAGCCACTCCCTGCAATAGCGCTCGCTTAATCCCGAAGAATTCCCTGCGGGATTCGAAGGTTGTCGCTCCGCAAGACCAAGACTTTACAAATCTTTGACTGCTGCCTGACATTTGTCGTCATCCACCAGGTCATTTATCCGATGCAGGGGTCTCGGACGAGGTAAGGGAGAGACTTGCTTTTGCCAGGTTCAACGCTCCGATTTCCGCGGAATACACATTCGGTAATTCCACGGGAATTTCGATTTCATTGCGGCACCGGCCATCCCCAAGCCTTTTAGGAATGAGCGTCGTCCTACGGCGCGCAGCCAGTGTGGTTGTATGGTTTCTTTCGTTGTTCCTCAGCCGGCAGTTCCCGCCGGTGTCCATCATTCGCCCTACCGCTACCAAGGGCGCCGCGACGGGCGCCCTGAAAGGGTTTACGGACGACGGGCTTTTCATCGGTCAATCGGCAGAGTTTTTTGAGTTCCTGCGCGATCTGGCAGAGGATGCGGACTCAGCCCGGCGCAATGTTTGATGGTTAATCGGAGTTGGCCTGGGTCACTGGCTGGGCGCCGTGACTGAAGCGAAACTGCTGGTCGCGGCGCCTGATTTTCCGGACGTCTCTGTTTCTTGTCGGTATCGAGCGCATCACCTATTTGGGGAGGAGTTATGCTTGAAGGACGTGTTCCAACCTATGCATCTGCTGTTAATCTTCGGGATTGCCCTACTCGTGTTCGGCCCCAGTAAGCCTCCGGAATTGGGCAAAGGAATTGGTGACGGTATTGGTGGCTTTAAGTCGGCCATGAGAGAGAAGGTCGCGGAAGAACCGACTGAGGCAAACACCGACGTTGTCAAAGACCGAAGCTGAGCGGTGCCGACAAACTCTGCCTGAGATTCTCGTATCATTCTGAGACCAGCTCAGAGCGGAGGTTCCACGGCCGATGTGAGGTCTTCGCTAACCCATTGAAAAATAAATCACTACGGTGCTAGACCTTCCGTTTCCGGC
>WNFD01005738.1_pt1 | contig 14732 bp, 5 predicted proteins | sample 5400491 | NCBI WGS metagenome assembly WNFD01 (sample SAMN13153343, study PRJNA577476) | soil metagenome | isolation source: 120 cm saprolite under Douglas fir tree site 2 hole 2 replicate 2 | place: USA:California | collected 2015-04-18
CAGGCTGTTCGTGACGGTAACCGACAACTGATACTTGCCAGGACACCGGTAGGTGTGGGTGGTGGTGGCACCGAAGCCGCGCGCTGTCAGATCCCCGAAGTCATAGATGTAGCTGACGATTCCGCTGGCGTCCGTTGATCGCGAAGCGTCTGCGGTTACCGCCAGGGGAGCCAAACCCGACAGCGGAGTTACCGTGAGATGAACGGCTGGCGGCGCGGCCGCAACTGGCGCGGGGGTGGGTACCCGTGAAGGCGTGGGCGTTGGGCGGGTAGAGGGGGCCGTAACCGTTTGCGATGTGCCATCTTGCGAAGTGGCCGGCAACGTACTGGGCTCGGGCGAGGCCGATGGCGAAGGTTCCGCCGCGGGGCGAACGATCTCAAACAGCGTCGATGAAATCGGGCTCGCCTTTACCGCATCGGCGGCGAAGCGCGAACTCGACGAAACGAACAGCCCTGCGAGGAGAACGGCCATGACTCCGGCGATCGCATACCGACGCGAGTGCGCCGCACGCCCTTCCCGGAGCCGAGGGGCCCGACCTAGCTTGAGCACCTGACCTTCCCCCTGGCGGAAGGCCGGTACTTCGCTTCCGAGGCTCCGTTCGCGGTAGGCTTCGACACGCTTCCGGCAGCCTTCGCAGAATCGAAGGTGGTCGCGTACCCAGCCGAACTCCTCCCCATCGAGACCGCGGTCCAGCACCACGCTCGGTGAGATAAGCCTGCACGTAGAGTGGTCAGAACTCGATATCAGCAAACCTTCCCCTTGCCTATACCCGCCGCGAGTCGCCGAATCCTCCTGGCGCCGACTATACCGACCCGAGGGCCAAAACTTCAAGCCGGGACACTGGCGGGCTGTCGAGTTCGGCTTGTCGCGGCGTGTTCGCTAGTTGTACCAGCCGACGACGTCGGCAATCACGTCCGCATTCCCGGTCGGGTTGTAGATGTTGATCGTGCCGTCCGGGCTGAGCTTGACCACGACCAGGTTCGGGATGGTGGTCCCCGCCGTCCAGTTCAGATCCGAGACGAGCGGCTTCTGCGCATCGCTCGGATACACGCTCAGGTAGCCTCCCGACGTCGTATTGGTCACCGTGATGTTGACGACGACGGCACCCGGCGGCACGGGCGAATCCATGCCAGGCACGCCACCCTGGCCGGCCACCAGCAGGGCATAGGTCTTGTCCGCTCCCAACGCGATGCTGTACCCACCGGTGCCGGCACGGGTGTCCATGATCCGCGCCGGGGCCAGACCCGTGAACTTCCCGCCGGTCGTCTTCGTGACGCCGTCGGTGTACCAGCCGCCGATGTCGACGATCACGTCAACCGTGCCGAATGCGTTGTAGATGCTCACGGCACCACTCGCGCTGAGCTTCACGACGACCCGATTGGGAATTGTTTGCCCGGCCGAGAAGTTCAGATTCGAGGCCAGCGGTCGGCTCGGCGCGTCGCTGGGAAAAACGGTGAGGTAGCTCCCACTCGTCGCGTTGGTGATCGTCACGTTGACCGTCACGGCGGACGCGCCCGTGGCCGGCACGCCCCCAGTGTTGGCCACCTGGAGCGTCACCGTCGCATTCGGGCCGAGCTTCGTTGATCCCCCGAGGCCGGTGCGCGTATCCATGATCCGGGCGGGCACGACCGAGTTATAGAGGCCGGCCGTCCCTCCCGGGTTCGAGACGTAGCCCTGGACGTCGAAGATGACGTCGACCGTCCCGAAGGCGTTGTAGATGGTGACGTTTCCGCCGGTGCCGAGCGCGACTTCAACCAGGTTGGGGATCGTCTGCCCCGCCGGCCAGTTGAGGTTCGAGGCAAGTGGCCTGCTGACGCCCGTCGGGTAGACCGTGAGGTAGCTCCCTGAGCTGGTGTTCGTGACCGTCACGTTGAGCACGACCGCCGACATGCCCGAGGCCGGAAGCCCGCCTTGCCCGGCAACCGGGACGTCGAGCGTCGCGTTGGGTCCTACCGTCTGGTGCGAGACCCGGGTATCGAGAATCCGAACCGGCGTGACCGCACTGTACTGGCCCGGCAGGGTCACGTTCAGGCTCAACGGGATCGTCCACGATTGCGTCCCCGACACCTGGATGACGGAGCTGTAGTTACCTGGAGTCGGCGGACAGGGATTGGCGCTGACGGTCACCGGTGCGGACTGGCCCGCGGTCAACGTGCCGGAGTTCGGCGTCACGGACGGCCACCCGAGTCCGGTGGAGAGATTGAACGTGAGCGTGCCCGTGCCCTGGTTCTTCAAGGTGACGACCTGGGTCTGGCCCGCCGGCGCGCTCCCCGCGACGCAGCTGAGCTGCACGGACGGCGGCGTCACCGTCAACAGCGGCGTGGCGGGAACGATCCACGCGCCGCGGCCGTGCGTCCAGGCGACCAGCTCGTGGTTCTGGGTGAAGCGGCGATGCGCCGCCACAGGAGGCGACCGGGCAGACCAGGACGCCGTAGTCGGTCCCGATGTAGAGGTTGCCGCTGATGCCATCGACGGTGATGTCATTCACGACGATGTTGGGAACCGCGGTCGTCCCGGTGCCGTCGGCGCTCGCCCAGGACACCGGGCTCGCCGTGGCGTCCAACGTATGCCAGACGTGCGCCACGTTGAGGCCGCCGATCGTGACCCACGCCTCCTTGCTGTTGGCAGCCGGGTTCATCGCGACGCCGGTGATCCAGCCGTTGACGTCGACCGCCGTGGGCTGGCCAGGCGAAGGGTTGAAGCCCGGGTAGGCCGGCAGCGCGCCCGTGACGTCAACCCATTGCAGCGTCGTCGGCACCGCGCCGTTGTTGGTGCTGCGCCATACCTTGCCGAAGCGGCTGCCGGTCATGATTGGACCGGTGACGCCCGTCGGCGTCAACGCCATCGCCTGCAGGCGATCTTTTAGACCGCTGGCCAGCGTTCCGGCTGTCAGATCTCCGCTGATCTCCGACCAGCTCCCGCCCAGCGCCGCCGAACCGGCGGGCACGCCGCCGGTCCCGGAGTACCAGACGTGGTTCGTCCCCGCTATCAGCGGGCGTTGCGGGCCGGCGCCGCTCGTGTCCACGAGGAAAGGTGCCACGAAGTCCGCGGGTTCGTTGCACGCGGCATCGTTCAGGAAAAAGCAGGGCATCGCGGGGCTGATCGCGCTGCCGAGCGCAGCAGCAGGATTGGCGTAGCTGCCCTTGAAGATTCCCAGGTTGGGATAGGCGGCCCACATTGTCGTGGTGATCGTGTTGGGGTCGATTGCCGTAAAGGTCCCGTCGCCGTCCAGAAACTGCTGCCAGTTCGGCAGCGGCGCGGGGGCGTAGCCCCCCGTGACAAAGAGCCCCGTTGATCCGTTGTCCTGTGCCCCGCCCAGGACGTGCTGCGTGTCGAGGGCGGTGCCCGAATAAAACTGAAACGTCGCGAGGGTCGCGTTCAGGTTCAGCCAGTCGCCGCCGGTGCCGGTGCCTCCGAAGTTGGTCGTCTTGTACATGCCGCCGTCGGAGCCGAGGTAAAAGTGGTCGTGGCCCGTGAAGGCGACGGCGTGGAAGTCCGGGTGGAGGATGCCGACGTTCGGCTTGTATTCCTGGCCGGCGTCGACGAAGCTCGCCCCGCCGTTCGCGGTGGTCAGCAGCGTGATGCCGGCGAAGACCGCGTGGGTACTGTCGGTTGGGTCGACGGCCACCACGTTGTCGTAGAACCCCTGACCAAAGTTGCCGCCGGAGTTGAAATAGTTGAACACGCCGGGCGCCGGCTTCGTCGTCGCGGGTGGCGTCGGCGGGTTCGCCTTCGGACGAGATTCGTTCGCGGCATAGATCTGCGTCCAGCTGCTGCCGACGGCGCCGTTCGTCGTCTTTGAGATGTCGATGAGATTGCCGTAGCATCCCGCGGCGGCCACGTAGGCGACGTTGCCATGGCCGACCGCCAGCGAAATCCGCGACGTCGCCTGGTTGAAGGTGACCGGCGTGACGTTGACCCAGTTGGCGGGGTTGTCGGTGCCATCGCCGGTGATGAGGTCCCCGACCTCGCTGGCGCAGTTATCGCCAACCGACAGCCAGAACTTGGCGGCGGTGTCGGGGTCCTGGATCACCTGGAACAAAGCTCCGGAGGGCGTGCCGCCCGGCGGGTTGAAGATCCGCGAAACATAAGCCGTGAACTTCGTCCAGGTTGCCCCGGCATCCAGCGAGTTCCAGAGGCCCATATCGCCGGCCGCCATGACGTGCGCGGAGTTGCCGCGGTCGACGACGATGCTGCCGATGTGCAGGCCGGCGAACTGGGCCTGTCCGAGGAGCGTCCAGGTCGATCCAGCATCGGTGCTCTTGAGGATTCCCTGGCCAACCTGGCTGTCCGCGGAATTCTCTTCACCGGTCCCGGCATAGATCACCTGGCTGTTGTTCGGGTCGAGCGCCAGCGATCCAATCGCGAGCGACGCCTGGAAATCGGTCAACGGGACCCAGTTCTTCCCGCCGTCGGTCGTCTTCCAGACCCCGCCGCCTGCCGACCCGGCGTAGGCGATGAGGGCATTCGCCGGGTCGGTGACGACGCTGGTGATCCGACCGGAGGAATTGCCGTAGCTTCCGCAGGTGGCGGTGTTCGGCGGGGTCGAGCACAACGTTGTCAGCCCGCGCTCGGGCGCGGGACCGAGTGGTGTCCAGTTCGCCGCGACGACAGGATTGGCCGCACGCTGCAGGCGAGGTGACGCCGCTGCTACCGCCAGCGCCGAGTCGGCCGGTTGCCGGATCTGGAGGCGGCCGCGCTGTCCGCCGGGAAGAGGCGAGCTCTCCTGCCGGACCGGACGGTCGAAGACGACGTGCCGCGGCGATGGGTGCGGCGCGGCGGCGATGGCCGACAATGGGGCGAGCGAAAGCACGCCAGCCCCGGCCAGAGCAAGGCTGAGCCAACGCCTCCTACCGTTCCCTGGCAAACTCTCCCACCCCCCAATCCGGCTCCGCGAGCCTACTCGAAAGCGCGCCTCGCAGTCAAGCCGAGGCGATCAGCCGTACCAGCCGACGACGTCGATGATCACGTCGACCGAGCCATAGGCGTTGTAGAGGTCGATCATGCCGTTGCTCCCCAGCTTGACCACCACCAGGTTCGGCACCGTCAGCGCGGGCCCATAGTTCAGGTCAGAGGCCAGCGGTCGCGGGGCGCCATCCGGCCAGACCGTCAGGTAGCTGCCGGCCGTCGGGTTGGTCACCGTCACGTTCAGCACCACGGCACTGGGCGGCGTGGTGGCCGCCATCAGCGGCACGCCGCCGCGTCCCGCCACCGTGACCGGGATTGAGGCATTCGGCCCCACGGGCGCCGACACCCCGCCCGTCCCAACGCGGGTGTCCAGGATCCGCGCCGGGATCACCCCCACAAACCGCGTGCCGGTCGTGGCCGTCGCCCCATCGGTGAACCAGCCGCCGATGTCGGCCAGCACGTCCACACTGCCGGCGGCGTTGTAGATGCTCACCTGTCCACCCGTCCCCACTTTCACGATCACCCGGTTGGGCACCGTCTTCCCCGCCACGAAGTTGAGGTTGGAGACCACCGGCCGGGCGCCGCCCGCCGGGAAGACGGTCAGATAGCTCGCCGCCGTGGGGTTGGTGACCGTCACGTTGAGGACCACGGCGGCCACGCCGGTGGCCGGGACGTTGCTGCTCGTCACCCCGGTGACCTGCACCGTGATCGTCTGGTTCGGCCCGACCGGCGCCTGCGGGGCCCCGGTGCCGGTGCGGGTATCCAGGATGCGGAAGGGCACCACCGGGTTGTTGAGCCCATCCGGCCCTGCGACCGCGGTCGGCGTGGCCACGTAGCCGGCCACGTCGAAGATGACGTCGGTCGTGCCAAAGGCGTTGTAGATGCTCACCTGGCCGTTCACGCCCACCGCGACCTCCACCAGGTTGGGGACGGTTTGCCCGGCGACGAAGTTCAAGTTGGAGGCCAGCGGCCGGGGGATCCCTGTGGGCCAGACCGTCAGGTAGCTGCCGGCCGTCGGGTTGGTCACCGTCACGTTCAGCACCACCGCCGCGACCCCGGTCGAGGGCACCCCGCCCTGGCCCGTGATCTGGGCGTTCATCGAGCCGTTCGCCCCCAACCGCGCCACCGGCACCCCGCCGGTCCCGTCCCGCGTGTCCATAATGCGGACCGGGCTGAGCGGATGGTACTGACCCCGCCCCGGCGTCACCGGGTTCGATGCGGTCCCCGGTCCGGTGCCGACGCTGTTCGTCGCTGCCACCGAGATCGTATAAGTCGTACCGTCGGTGAGACCGGAGATGGTAACCGTCGTGGGCGGCGGGGCGCCACTCACGACGGTTGCCGGCTGGGCGACGCCGTTGGTGCTTGGCGTCACGGTATAGGAGGTTATCGTCGCCCCGCCATCCGATGCTGGAGGCAACCACCACACAGTTGCCGAAGCTTCACCGGCCCAGGCGACCACATTGCTCGGCGCAGACGGGACCACGGCGAAGAACGTGAACTGGTCGGCGCTCGAGGTTGCGCTGGTCCCCTGAACGGTGACGGTCACGTCGACCGCCCCCGGCGAATGAGCCGGGCTGGTCGCCGTGATCTGGGTGTCTGAATCGACATGGAAGCTCGTTGCAGGAGTCAGGCCAAAGTCGACCTCCACGGCTCCGCTAAAGCCGCTCCCTGTGATCACCACGCTCGTCCCGCCCGGAGCCGCCCCGCTCGTGGGGCTGATGCCGCTGATCGCCGGCGGCATGCAAAGATTTTCGGTCAGTGTTTGGGAGACGCCATTTACGACCATCCTGCCGGCGGCCCAAACGTCGCGCGAAGAGAGAGACGCCGCGGCGAATAGAGCATTATTCGTGCTCGCGTTCGCACTCATCACCTGGGTCCAGCTCGTGCCGTTCCATTGCTCGATAAGCGTGTGATCGAGCTCGGAGGTCAACGACGGGTTCGCGTAGGCGGAGGCGCCAACCGCGTAGACGTTGTTGTTTGCGATATAGGTCACGCCGAAGAGGTCGGCGCTCGAGTCGGGCGTCACACCCGACACCGTCGCCCAGCTCGTGCCGTTCCAGTGCTCGGTGAGGACGCTGTCCGTCGTGGTCGACGAGCCCTGCCCGCCGACCGTCCACAGATCGCTGGCGGTGCCCGAGATATCGCTCAGGAAGTCCCCCTGAGGGTTATCAGGCGGGGTTGCGACCTGAGTCCAGCTGCTCCCATCCCAGTGCTCGATCAGCACGGTCGCAGGAAAGTTGCTCGTGAAGCCGGTGAAGTTCTGCCCGTCACCGACGGCCCAGGCGTTGTTCGATGCTAGGACTTTCACGGCGCTTAGCTCGCTGGTATCGGTGTGGACAAGGGTAGCCGGCGCGATCGACCACGCGGTGCCGTTCCAGTGCATCGTCAGCGTCTGCCCGCGGGGGCCGAGGATTGTCGTGGGCACGGTAAGAGATCGACCCACCGCCCAGACGTCGTTCGACGCATCGGCACCAACGCCGAACAGCGAGTTCGAGGCACTGGCGACCTGTGGGTTGGGGATATTGGTCCACGAGCTACCGTTCCAGTGCTCGGTCAGGCTCTGCCTGGGGCTGTTGTTGTCCGGTCTCGAGTACCCGACCGCCCAGACGTCGGTCGACCCGATCGCGACCACCGACCCCAGGATGTTGTCGCCCGCTCCCTGGTTCGGTGTTGGCACGATGCTCCAGGCACTTCCATTCCAATGCTCCGCCAGAGTCTGGGCGACGCCGCCACTGTTCTTGAAGTCGCCCACGGCCCACACGTCGTTGGCCGCCGAAGCCGCAATGGCGAACACCGTGTTGAAGCCACTCCCCGAATTCGGACTCGTCACCGCGCTCCACGTCGAGTTGCATGTACCCGCGAAGGCGGCCTGAGGCACGCCCTGGCGATCCGCGCTCTCAGTCGTCAGCTGCTGCAGTGCCCGCATCTTCGGGCTCGAAGGCTCTGCCAGGCCTCGACCGGCTGCCACTGAAGCCTCTGTCCGGTTCGCGCCCGCATGCGCCAACACCGGCGTGAGGACCGGAGGGCTTGCGCCGATGGCGACCGTAATGGCGACGAGCAGGCTCCGGGCGCGGGCGCTCGCGGATCCTCCGGATGTGGTGTGACTTGATCGCATCGCCATCCCCTCCTCAGGTTGCTGGTGTTCGGGTTACGTCGATAGCAACGCGCGGGCGGCAGATTAGGTCACGCCGACTTGCTCGCGGCCCAGCCTTACCAGCCGATGAGGTCGACAACGACAGTCGCCTCACCCGTACCAGCCGACCAGGTCGACGACGACATCAACGGTGCCCGCGGCGTTGAAGAGCCTGATGTTGCCGTCCGATGCGACCTTGACGACGACCATGTTCGGCACCGTCTGTCCCGGCACAAAGTTCAAGTCGGACGCCAGCGGAACGGAGCCCTCAGGAAAGACCGTGAGGTAGCTGTACGACGACGGGTTCGTGACCGTGACATTGAGCACGACGGCACGAGGCGGCGTCGGCGACAGCAGCGACGGAACCGGCGCTCTGGTAACCGGCAGGGCACGCGACTCCCCTGGGTTGAGGGAAGCGCCGGCCAGTCGTGTGTCGAGGATCCGAGTGGGCGTGACGCCGATGAAGCCGGCTCCAGTGGCGGCTGGGTTACTGGAATCGGTATACGAGCCGCCGACGTCCGCGACCACGTCCACCGCGCCGGCGGCATTGAAGAACGTCACTTTGCCGCCGCTACCGACCTTGACGATGACCCGGTTCGGCACCGTCTGCCCGGCGGTGAAGTTCAGGTTGGAGACAACCGGCGCCGTTCCGCCGGTGGGGAACACCGTCAGGTAGCTGGCCGCCGAGGCGTTGGTGACCGTGACATTGAGCACGACCGCGGCCACGCCGGATAGCGGCACCCCGCCCCGGCCGGTGAGCTGGACGTCGATCGAGCCCTGCGCGCCCACTCGGGCCGCTGCCGCGCCCACGCCGGCGCGGGTGTCGAGCACGCGCTGCGGTGGCAGCGCTGCGAAGAAGCCGGCGGGTCCGGGCGTCGCCGCGGCCGGACTGACGTAGCCCTGGAGGTCGAGAATCAGGTCCGTGCTGCCGTAGCCGTTGAAGAACGAGACCTGCCCACCGCTGCCGATCGGCACCTCGACGAGGTTCGGCACCGTCTGTCCCGCAACCCAGTTGAGGCTCGAGGCGGTCGGCCGCGAGATCCCGGTGGGAAAGACCGTCAGGTAGCTGGTTGATGTCGTATTCGTCACCGTCACGTTCAGCACGACGGCAGCCGAGCCAGGCGGCACCGTCGCGCCGGCGATCGGCACGTCGCGGTTCTCCGAAGGCCCGAGCGGACTCAGTCCCAGTGTGCGCGTGTCGTAGATGCGGACGGGCGCGACCGGGACGTACTGGCCGCCGAGGGTGCCGTTCCCGGTCAGCGCCACGGTCTGCGGGCTATCCGGCGCGTTGTCGACAAACAGCAAGCTCGCCCGTCGCGGACCGGTCGCGGTCGGAATGAAGGCGACCGTCACGTTGCAGGTTCCCTGGAACGCGATCCGCTGGCCGCTACAGCCATCGGAGAGGACGGGAAAATCACCCGAGTTGGTCCCGCCCTCCGTGATCGAAGTCATCGCCAGCACGCTCTGCGACGGGTTCGTCAGCGTGATGGTCTGCTGCGCCGTCGTCTGGTAGCGCTGGTTGCCGAACGCGTAGATCCCGTTGGCGGTGTTGAAGCTCACCCCTGAGGTAGTCCCGGTGCCGGTCATGGTGACGAGCTGCGGGCTGTCGAGCGCATTGTCGGCGATGGTCAGCGTGGCGGTTCGGTTGCCGACCGCCGCCGGCGCGAACTGGATACCCACGGTACACGCGGTGCTTTGCGGGACGGTGCTGCCGGAGCAGCCGTCCGCGCTCGCATCAACGATGAAGTCCCCGCTGTTCATTCCGCCACTGGTCACGCTGGTGATGCGAAGGTCGCCGACGCCCGTGTTCGTCACCGTGAGTCGGAGCTCGTTGGTCGTCGACACTGGCTGCGGTGGGAAGGCGAGCGGGCTTGGGCTGGGGATGGCGTGCGGGTCGATGCCTGTTCCAGTGAGCGTGTAGAGCTGGGGGTTGCGATTGGCATCGTCGGCGATGCTCAGGCTGGCGCTCCGATCCCCGGTGGCCGTGGGGGTGAAGATCACGGTGATGCTGCAGCTCGCCGTGGAGACAACCGTTGATCCCGCACAGGTATCGCTCTCGTTCCAGTCGCCCGGCTGAGTGCCGCCCTTCGTGATCAGGCCGATGTGGAGGTCGCCGGTCCCCACATTGGTGAGGCTGATCACCTGGGGCGCGCTGCTGCGCGTGATCAGCTGGGTGAGGGCGATGCTCGCCGGGCTGAGCTGAACCGCCGGCACCGGGGCTTCGACGAGCAGCGCCGAGGCCACGCCATCCCATGTCGGCTGGCTGCGGGCCAGGTCGAAGGTGGCGGTGGCACCGGGAGCGATCGCGCCGCCGTCGTTGACGGCAAGACGGTCCTCGGCGATCGTCCGCAGTGGATTGTCGGTCGAGTTCTGGTAGAAGGTCACGACCAGCCTGGCGTTGGCGACGGCGATCAGGTTCAAGTTCTGCACCGTGCCCTTGACGTGCTGAAAGCCGTCTGACCCGGTCGTCACGCTGGTGACCTGCGCCAGGAAGTTGTGGTTGGGCTGAAGCGGGCTCGCCGCATCGCTGATGACGCACGAGGCGGCATCGGCCGCGGGCGGGTTGAAGAAGAGCACGTCGAAGGGCGATTTCTCGCCTGGCTGGAGGACTTCCACTTCCGCTGAGTCCCTGGCTTCGACGTTGAGCGCAATTCCCTGGTTGTAGAGTTTGCAGTCGACCATGATGTTCTGGGCATTCCGCACCGAATCGTTGTTCTGGACCTCGCCGACGACGTGGAGAAGCTTGTAGCTCCCGTGGCCGGGTTCGGTGACCACGGTCTCGGTCCACAGAGAGAGGTTCGTGTTGACGAATTGGACAGCAGGCGGCGCCGGCGCTGCGGCCAGCGCCGTCGACGGACTGATGAAGCCGGCGGTTGAAAACGGCATGACAAGACCGAGCGCCGTCAGCACGAACCGGCGCCAGCCGGACCGAGGCGGTAACGCGGCGTGAAATCGCAGACCCCCAGTTTCCCGGCGGCGCGAACTCCGGACAAGGCCGGTTGGGACTGATGGCTAGGCAGGCCTGCCTGCCTCAATGGGCAGCCGCCTACGACAGTTCGGGCAGACTCGAATCAGCAGAAGCAAGCATTACCCCACGGTCACGGGGTCGAGCCTAGCCGTACCAGCCCATCACGTCGATGATCACGTTGATGGTGCCGAAGGCATTGTAGACGTCGATCTTGCCGGTACTCCCGACCTGGACGATCACCAGGTTGGGTACGGTCTGACCCGCGGCGACGTTGAGGTCAGAGGTGCCGGGCCGTGTCACGAGGTCAGGCCAGACGGTGAGGTACCCGGCACTGGTTGGACCGACCGCGGTCACGTTGACCACCACGGCTTTCGGGGGAATCGCTGAGGCCATCCCCGGAACCCCACCTTTCCCGGCAACCTGGACCGCGATGCTCTGGTTCGGACCGAGCGGCGCGCCGGTGCGGGTATCCAGCAGCCTGGAGGGCGTCACGGCCGTGAAGAGGCTGCCGGTACCGCCCGGGGTCGTATCGGTGAACCAGCCGTTGACGTCGAGGATGACGTGCACCGTCCCCGAAGGGTTGTAGATGCTGACCTTGCCGCCGGTCCCGAGTGTGACGGCCGCCCGGTTGGGGACGGTCGAATTCGCGGTGAAGTTGACGTTCGATACCAGGGGCGGACTGCCGCCCGTGGGGAAGATCGTCAGGTAGCCCCCGGTCGTGCTGTTGGTCGCCGTCACGTTGAACACGGCCGCCGCGACCCCGCTGGCCGGCACCATGCCTTGCGTGGTGACCTGGACGTCGATCGCTTGCCCGGGCCCGATCGGCGTGTTGAATCCACCGGTGCCCGTCCTCGTGTCAAGAATCCGCGCCGGCACGAGCGGGTTGTACAGGCCGTCGGGCGTGGCCGCCCCTCCCGGGATCGCGACCCAGCCGGCCACGTCGAGGACGACGTCCGTGTTGCCGAACGCGTTATAGACGGAGTCCATTCCGGAATCCCCGACCGCGAGTTCCACCAGGTTGGCGATGGTCTTGCCCGCCGTCCAGTTCAGGTTGGAGGTGGTCGGTCGGGTGAACCCGGTTGGAAAGACCGTCAGGTAGCTCGGCGACGTCGTGTTCGTGACGGTGGCGTTCACGATGACGGCGGACACGCCAGTCGCGGGCACGCCACCCTGCCCGGTGACCTGGATGTCGCGGCTCAGGTTTGGTCCCACCGGCCCGCCCGAGACGCGGCTGTCATAGATCCGGTTGGGGGCGAGCGGATGGTATCGGCCGGCGCTCTGGCCGAAGGAGCGGACGACGGCCGAGGGACCATCGGCGAGGAACACCCGATTCTGTCCCGCTGCGGGCGTCGAGAAACTCGTCTGGCTTCCAACGCTGCTGCTGAAGCGGAACTGCCCGGTAGTCGCGTCGAAGCCGTATAGCGTGCTGGTGTTGGTATCGACCGCCCAGACGATGCCACCGGAAACAATGGGTGGCCCAGGGTGGAAGCCCGTGCTGCTGCTCCACGCGACCGAGAATGTTGGGCCGGCGGCCAGCTTGAGGGCCTTGATCCCTTCCGGGCAGGGGACATAGATGTAGGGATCGGCGTAGGCGACGCCGCCGAACACCTGGTCGTTCGCGGCGGTCTGATTGGTCGCCGCGTTGCAGACCTGTCCGCTGAACGCTTCCGCACCGATGTGATTCCCGTTCCCCGACAGCGCGGTCGCGTTCAGCAGATAGCCCCAACCGTTCTTGCCGGTCTGGAAGACGAGGTTGCCGGAAGTTCCGACGATCGCGGGGCCAATCGATCCGAGATCGGTGTCGGTACCGTTTAGCGACGCCCACACGCTCGGTGCCCAGGAGTCGAGGTAACCCAAGGTCGAATTGAGCTTGAAGACGGTCTCGCCGCAGTCGTAGGCCGTCGTGTCGCCACCGTTACCGGTGGCGACGTAGACGTTGCCCGTCGCATCGACCGCCGGCCCGGAGGCCCCCCAGATCCCGGCTTCCCTTCCCGTGGCCCCCGCCGGGCAGACGGCCTGCGCCTGGTCCTGGAAGACGTTGAGCGTCGTGCTGCTCCCGTCCGCCCTGATCCCCACCACCCAGCCGTGGTAACTGCCACAGTCGCCCCAATACCCGCCGAACGGCACATACACGTAGCCGTTGGCCAGCGCCAGCGCACCGCGCTGTTGCTGGACGTGCACGTCCAACCCTGTGGGGGCGATCGGGATCGGCGCGAACTTTTGCGTCCCGTCGCTCAGGTTGTAGGCGACCAGCTGGTAGGTGTCGCTCGGCGACACGAAGGCGACGGCGTAGATCACGCCGGCAACGGGGTCGACAACCGGCGTACCGGTGATCCCCAGGGGGTTGATGTTGCCGCACGGGAATGGAGGGTTCGTCTTGTTGACGGGCGGCCCGACGTGCGCCGGAGCTGCCCAGGTCGGGGAGCCTGTGGTGGCGTCGAGCGAGTAGATCGTGTTGTTTTCCGTGGCGACGATGACCTGCGTGCCCACCACGAGTGGCTCGGCGTAGATGTGGCCGTCGAGGGTGGGCGAGATCCATTGCTGGCCGATCGCGCTGAAGGGTGGTGTGGCCGAGTCGTTGCCGTCGCGAAGGTTGCCGCGGTGGTAGGTGGGCCAATCGGCCGCGGCCGTCGGCAGCGACGCGCCGGCGAACAAGAGGGCTGCCATGAGCACGCCGAACAGGCGTCGAGCCAATCTCCGGCAATCGTATCAGCCGTACCAGCCGACGACGTCAGCGATCACATCGGCGGTGCCCGCGGCGTTGAAGATGTCGAGCTTGCCGTTGACACCCAGGCGCACCACGACCAGGTTCGGGATGGTCTGCCCGGCCACGAAGTTCAGGTCCGACGTGGTCGGTTGCGGCGCGCCGTCCGGGAACAGCGTGAGGTAACCGCCCGCCGTTGGATTCGTGACGGTGACGTTGAGGACGACGGCCGTCGGCGGAACGGGCGACGTCGAGGTCATGAGCGGTACGCCACCCCATCCGGCGACCGTGAGCGCGATCTTGCCGGCAGGTCCAACGGGCGACGAGAATCCACCGGTTCCGTTGCGAGTATCGAGGATGCGGTAGGGCGTCACCCCGGTGAAGACGCTGCCCGTCGCCGCCGGGAGACTCGAATCCGTGAACCAGCCGCTCACGTCGGCGATGATGTGCGCGCTGCCACTCGAGTTGAAGAACGTCACCCGGCCGCCGCTGCCGAGCATGACGATGACCCGGTTGGGCACCGTCTGCCCCGCGACGAAATTCAAGTTCGATGCCAGCGGCAGGCTGGTCCCGGCCGGAAAGACCGTCAGGTAGCCGGCGGTGGTGGGCGCGGTCACCGTGACGTTGAGGACGACGGCCGCGACACCGGTCAGCGGCACGCTGCCGTGTCCGGTCACCTGCAGGGTCAGCGTCGAGCCGCCGAGCAGCGGCCCGGCCGGGGCGCCGGTCCCATTACGCGTGTCGAGCAGGCGCGCGGGAACGAGCGGATTGTAGAGGCCGTCAGGCCCGGGGGTCCCCGTGATCAGCGGCACGTATCCGGCGACGTCGAAGATGACGTTGGCGGAGCCGCCCGCGTTGTAAATCGTCAGCTGTCCGGAGTCGCGGACGGCGACCTGCACCAGGTTTGGTGTGGTTTGGCCGGCCACCCAGTTGAGGTTCGAAGCGGTCGGCCGCGGATCCTCAGATGGGTAGACCGTCAAGTAGCTGGGGGCGCTGGTGGTGGTCACCGTCACGTTCAT
>WNFD01004037.1_pt1 | contig 14730 bp, 10 predicted proteins | sample 5400491 | NCBI WGS metagenome assembly WNFD01 (sample SAMN13153343, study PRJNA577476) | soil metagenome | isolation source: 120 cm saprolite under Douglas fir tree site 2 hole 2 replicate 2 | place: USA:California | collected 2015-04-18
TGTTGTTCTATGACCGCCTGTTCGAAGTCGCACCATCGGTCAAGTCGATGTTCCCGGCAGATATGACCGAGCAGCGCAAGAAGCTGATGGCGACGCTGGCGTTCGTGGTGAACGGCCTCGGCAAGCTCGAGTCCATTTTGCCGGCGGCGAGCGTATTGGCGATACGCCACGTCGGCTACGGCGCGAGAAAAGAGCACTATCCCGTGGTCGGCGCCGCCCTGCTATGGACGCTGGAAAAGGGACTCGGAGACGGCTGGACGCCCGACGTCGCCGATGCCTGGACCGCGGCTTACGGGACGCTGTCCGGCTTTATGATCTCCCAAGCATACGGTCGGTCTCAAGCCGCCGAGTAAGGATACGTCGTGAGCGAAACGCTGGTTGTCGTCGGCAACGGAATGGCCGCCGCGCGTCTGGTCGACGAACTGACGAAGGTAGCACTTGGGCGCTACGCCATCGCCGTGATCGGCGACGAGCCGCGGCTTGCCTATAACCGCGTGCTGCTGTCGTCGGTGCTGGCGGGCGAGACGGCGTCGCACGATATCGAGCTCAGGCCGGCTTCCTGGTGGGGCGACCGCGGCGTCACCTTGAAATATGGTTGCGTCGCCACCGAGATCGATGTCGGCCGCCGCGAACTCAAGATCGCGAATGAAGAGAGCATCGGGTTTTCCCGCCTGGTGCTTGCCACCGGCTCGATGCCGTTGCGGTTGAACGTGCCCGGCGCCGATCTCGCCAGCGTGCATACCTTCCGCGACAGCCGGGACGTCGACATGCTGCTGACGCTTGCGGCCCAGAAGAGACGGGTGGTGGTGGTCGGCGGCGGATTGCTTGGACTGGAGGCGGCTTACGGCCTCTCCAAGGCGGGCTCATCGGTGACGCTGCTTCATCTGATGGACCGGTTGATGGAGCGCCAGCTCGATGCGCCGGCGGCGGAACTGTTGAAATCCCTGGTCGAGCGCAAGGGCGTCAGGGTTCTTCTGAACGCCAACACCGCGCGGCTCCATGGCGAGACCCGCGTCGAGGGGATCGAACTGTCCGACGGACGCCGGATCGATGCCGATGCGGTGGTTTTCGCGGCCGGCATCCGGCCGAATATCGCATTGGCGAAGGACGCCGGCATTCCCGTCAATCGCGGCGTCGTGGTCGATGATGTCATGCAAACCGGCGCGCCGGATATCTTCGCGCTCGGCGAATGCGCCGAGCATCGCGGCATCTGTTACGGCCTGGTCGAACCGGCCTACGAGCAGGCACGCGTGCTGGCGCGGCATCTCGCAGGGCGTACTGCTGCCTACAGCGGCAGCGTCGTTGCCACCAATCTGAAGGTCTCCGGCGTCAGCGTGTTTTCCGCCGGGGACTTCATGGGCGCGGATGGAAGCGAAGCCATCGTGCTCAACGATGTCAGGCACGGTACCTACAAGAAGCTGGTGATATCGGATGGACGTCTCGTCGGCGCGGTGCTGGTCGGCGATGTCGGGGATGCGCTGTGGTATCTCGAATTGATCCGCAACCGGGAGCCGATCGCAGAAATTCGCAACCGCATGATGTTCGGCCGCTTGCTCGCGCTTCCGTCGGAGGCGGCGTGACCCGATGACCGGATGTTTCGAATGACGGCCGTCGATCCCACTCTTCGCGCCACGCGCACGACCTGTCCCTATTGCGGCGTCGGCTGCGGCATATTGGCGACGCCGGAGGCGGGTGGTGGTGCGGCGATCTCGGGCGATCCCGAGCATCCCGCCAATTTCGGCCGGCTGTGCTCGAAAGGTTCGGCGCTCGGCGAAACGCTGGCCCCTGACAGCCGTTTGCTCTATCCGATGATCCGCTGCGGCAAGGGCACCATGGAACGGGTGGCCTGGCCCGACGCGCTCGATCATGTCGCGCATCGCTTCAAGCACATCGTCGCGCGCGACGGCCCGGACGCGATAGCGTTTTATCTCTCCGGGCAACTATTGACCGAGGACTATTACGTCGCCAACAAGCTGATGAAGGGATTCATCGGCAGCGCCAATGTCGATACCAATTCGCGGCTGTGCATGTCGTCGTCGGTCGCTGGCCACCGCCGTGCATTCGGCGCGGACACCGTGCCCGGCTGCTATGAGGATCTCGACGAGGCCGATCTGCTGGTGCTGGTCGGCTCCAACGCGGCGTGGTGCCATCCGGTTTTGTTCCAGCGCATGCTTGCCAACAAGCAGCAGCGCGGCGCGCGGATGGTCGTGATCGATCCGCGCCGGACCGACACCGCGGGGGATGCCGACCTGTTTCTGGGCCTGAAGCCCGGCACCGACACCGCGCTGTTCAGCGGATTGCTGGTGCACCTGGCCGACACCGGCGCGCTCGATCGCGACTATGTCGAGCGCCATACTTCCGGTTTCGACGACGCACTGGCGCGTGCGCGGGGCATCGCCGGCAGCATCGGCGCGACCGCGCTGGCGACGGGCCTTTGCGAGCAGGATGTCGCCGGCTTCTTCCAGATGTTTGGCGATACGCCGCGGGTGGTCACGCTGTATTCGCAAGGCGTCAACCAGTCGGCGCAGGGTACCGACAAGGTCAATGCCATCATCAATTGCCATCTCGCCACGGGGCGGATCGGCAAGCCAGGTGCGTCGCCGTTCTCGCTGACCGGGCAACCCAATGCGATGGGTGGGCGCGAGGTCGGCGGGCTCGCCAATCAACTCGCCGCGCATATGGGTTTTACGCCGCCGGACATCGACCGTGTCCGCCGGTTCTGGAAGGCGCCGCGCATCGCGACGCATGAGGGGCTGAAAGCGGTCCAGATGTTCGAGGCGATCGCGCGCGGCGAGATCAAGGCCTTGTGGGTGATCGGCACCAACCCGGCGGTGTCGTTGCCGGACGCGGACGCCGCGCGCGCCGCGCTGAAAAAACTCGAGCTGTTCGTGGTCTCGGAGAATGTGCGCTCCAACGACACCGTCGATGCCGGCGCGCATGTGCTGTTGCCGGCGCAAGCCTGGGGCGAAAAATCCGGCACCGTGACCAATTCGGAACGGCGCATCTCGCGACAGCGCGCGTTCCTGACCCCGCCGGGTGAAACCAAGCCGGACTGGTGGATCGTCACCGAAGTCGCCCGGCGGCTAGGCTTCGGCGCGGCATTCGATTTCAGCTCGGCGGCGGAGGTGTTTCGCGAACACGCCGCGCTGTCGGCGTTCGAAAATGACGGCCGTCGCGATTTCGATATTGGCGCGTTGAAGTCGCTATCCGACGAGGCGTTCGATGCGATGGCGCCGGCGCAATGGCCGGCACGCGAGAACGCGCCGCCGCAACAACGCTTCTTTACCGAGGGTGGATTCTTTGCGAACGACCACAAGGCGCGTTTCATCGCGCCGGAAATTCCCGCGTTACGAACCGAGACCACGGCCGGGCGGCCGCTGCGGCTGAACACCGGCCGCATCAGGGATCAATGGCACACCATGACCCGCACCGGCATCAGCCCGCGGCTGGGTCAGCATCTGCCGGAGCCGTTCGTCGAGATTCACCCCGACGACGCCGTCAGGTTCGGCATCGTTGACGGCGGCTTCGCGCGCGTCGTCACCGACTACGGACAATGCACGCTTAAAGTCGCGGTGAGCGAGCGGCAGCAGCACGGCATGCTGTTCGCGCCGATCCACTGGAGCGAAGCCAATGCGTCCACCGCGCGGGTGGGAGCGCTGGTGGCGCCGTTCACCGATCCGTTTTCCGGTCAGCCCGAGAACAAGGCGACGCCGGCATCGATCGTGCCGTATGAATATGTTTTTCGCGGTTTTGCACTTTCGCGCACGCCACTCGAGATGCCGGCGGAGGCGCCTCAGGTCTGGTGGACGCGCGTCGCCGTCGTCGGCGGTTACGGTTATCTCTTCGCCGACAACGGCGATTTGGCGAGATGGCAATCATGGTTGCGGTCCGTCGCCGGCGACGATCTCGCCGAATACAAGGATTTGGGCGGCGGCGTCTATCGCGCCGCATCGTTCGCCGAAGGCCGCATCGAAACATGTTTGTTCGTCGGTCCGGCACGCGATGCCGGCGACTGGGATGTGGTCAAGCACATGTTCGCTGCGGATAGGCTCAGCGACGATCAGCGCCGGATGTTGCTGTCGGGAAAATCGATCGATGGGTTGGCCAGCGCCGGCCCTATCGTGTGCGCCTGCTTTGGGATCGGCCGCACCACGATCTGCGACGCCATCGCGGCGGGCGCCGGATCGGCTGCCCAGATCGGTGTGCAATTGAAGGCCGGCACCAATTGCGGCTCCTGCATTCCGGAACTGAAGCGTCTGATCGCGCAGGCCGGCGCGGTCGCGCCAGCGGGTGAGGAACAGAAGCTGGCGGTGGCTACGAGTTGACTTTGTAGCCCGGATGGAGGGTCGTAGCCCGGATGGAGCGAAGCGAAATCCGGGAAACAGCAAGTCGCTGCTGCGATGCCCCCGGATTGCGCTGCGCTCCATCCGGGCTACGAACGAAATGGTCACCCCGGGTCTCTCGCCGTCACCATCCCGGAGCTTGAATCCATCACCACGCCGTTACCCTTGACGTAGATCGGGAAATTGACCTGCGCGATCTCGAGGAAGCGTTGCTGCATCGCAACGAGGATCGGAAGCAGCGACAAATTGCTACTGGGTATGATTTGGACGTTGCTTCCTCGAAATCGCGGGACTTAGATGGCTGTCCAAGGTCGCTTGCCCGGGAGGCAACCATGAACTCAACAGGAGCAGTGGCGCGAGCAAATTCCCAGATTGCAGGAATCTCACTCTGGTTCGCTCCAAGGCGCATCATGATGCGTAAATTGTTTTGTCAGGTGACGGTCGTGGCTTTTACGTCGCTGTCCCTTGTCTCGGCAAGCTTGGCAGATGACACGAAAGCGCAGCGTTCTACAAAATCGCATCTCTCGGCAGGCTCAGCAGATAAAACGAAAGTGCTGCGTTCCACAAAAGCGCGTCGCTCGGCAGGTTTAGCAGATAAGACGAACGCGCAACGTTCTACAAAAGCGCACCGCCTGGTCATTCAAGTCGATCAGAACGACCCCGCTGTCATGAACCTCGCGCTGAATAACGCCACCAATGTCTTTGATTATTACCGCGCCAAGGGTGAGGACGTAGATGTGGATGTCGTCACCTACGGCCCCGGCTTGCATATGCTGCGTGCCGACACATCACCGGTACAGGATCGCATCAAGGGTTTGAAGGATCATGCATTTCCCGGCAAGATCCAGTTCTCTGCATGCGGCAACACCAAGGAAGGCATGGAGAAAAAAGAAGGCCACCCGATCACGGTGCTATCTGAGGCCGTCATCGTTCCGTCGGGCGTCGTTCGGTTGATGGAACTGCAAGAGAAGGGCTGGAGCTACGTCCGGCCGTAACAAATTTCCTGCCGTAACGCCGCAAAAGTCGAGTTCGACCATCTTGGTTTATCGTATTCCCGATGACATTTTGTCTGCCGTCGACCATTTGCATGGCACTGCAATTTTTTTCCGGACGGCATCCAATCCGGCGAGTTGGAACGTCGCTTCGCGACCGGGGCCCGCCCTATCGAGCACTTTGATTTTCAGTCGCGCGCCTTCTGGTAGCGACTGAAGAAACCCGACGGCATCGTTTCCGTAACTAGCTGTCTTTCCATCTGCGGACGTAGTCCATTGGAGCCTAACGAGGGGTTGGTCGTCGATCTGATAGTCGACTTGAACTTTGCTGGCGCGAGATGCGCGCCATGTTCCCTCCGTGCGAAGCAGGACTTCGGTGCGCGGTCCAAGACATCGAATGACCAGCGTGTTTGGTGCATCTTGCAAGCTGGTCGTTGAGCGGATCACCGCCGTGACGAGAGCGCTATAATCCACCGGTGACGTTGTTTCACTTACGATCCAATCTATATCCCGTGGCTTTGCCGGGATATCAACGCGGCTCGCGGGTGCGCCGGGCGGGGCAGTACCAGTTGTCAACTCTGGCGAAACGGCTGCAGTGGGCGTTTCTGGTGGACCTGTTCCGGGAGGCGCTTTTTGCGAGCTAGTGGGCCCGCCTTTGGCTACGGTTCCAGGCCTCTCTGGTGAAACGGATCCAGCAGGTGCTTCTGGCGAAGCGGTAACAGTGGGCATTTCTGGCGGAAGGGATCCGGCAGACCGTCCTGGGAAAACGCGCGCCAGGCATTCGAGCTGTGCCATGCTTGCCTTTTGACGGCAGTCCATGCGCTCAGCCGTACCGTTTTTCGGGTCGGAGCAAATCGCGTCTGCGGCGCGGGCCAATTCAAAGCAAGTGTCTAACATTTTGGAGCCCTCGTCCGCGGGCTGAGCGCAAACTGCACGGCCAACACTGGAGAGGACGATGGCGATCAGCGGCGCGCGCATCACGGATGCCCACTTTGCTTGCCAGAACTGGCTCGATCAAGCCACTCTTGAGCGGCCTGAAAACGCTCCAAGCCCGGTACCTCTGTGCTCAGATTGACGTCCTTCCATTTCGGGTCGAAGCCGGGCGTCTTTAGTTTATCCACTCCGCTGTAGAGCTCTTCCACAAAGCGCGCTACACGACGATAGCGATCCGATCCGGGACGCCAATTGTATGCCGCGAGGATCGTGGGCACGGCAATTGTCGCGATCCGTTCGCTCTTAGCCACCAGGTTTGGATAGTCGGTCGAGTCAAGGTACGACGGGAGATAATAATCCTGAAACTTGGAGCCATACTCGACGGGTAGGAATTTGAAACCTCCCTCCCATTTTCCCCTCACGAACGCATCGACTGGCTTCGAAGTCACAAAAACGACGCTGGCAATTTCTCCTCGCCGCATTTGCTCCAAAGCTGCGGGATGCGGGATAAACATCTTTTCGACATTTATGCCGAGCCGACTGAATATAAGAGGACCGGAGTAAGCGGCGGCGGTACCCTGCGTATTGAAATTGACTTTCTTGCCGACCAAGTCCTGCAGGGATTTAATTTCTGGACGAACGAAGATGTGCAATTCGGAGGGAAACAAGCTTAGTACGTAAGTAATGCGCTGCTGAATTTGCGGTACTTGAGATTTGTACTCTTCAAGTGAGTCGCTGTTGATGATTGCCGCATCAATCCCCTTAAGATACAGGAGATCATTTACGTTTTCGGTGGGACCACGGGTTACGATCGGGAGAACATGTGTTGCGCCGCTGTCGTTCACGGCTCGGGCGATGTCGGTCGCGAAATGGATGGGTGCACCCTCCAGAAGGCCACCGGCCAGGCCTACCGTCCCAGCATTGACCCGCTCTCTTATCTGCCTCTCGGCCAGGACTGATGGAGGCAGCGAGTCATTCTGCTTTCCCCTGACTTGCGCGATACTTGAACCGCAGAGCGCCATCGAAGCGATCAAGAGGGCCGCAAGTCTTGTTACAAATGCCATTGAAATCTCCATTTAATGAAGATTTGTACGTTGCGCAGATCGCTGGACGGTCTTCCGTTTCGAGGCGCGGGTTAGCCTCGCATTCTCCCCTGACATGGAGGGGCTTCCCGAAGAGGACATCATAACACTATCTTGCCAATAAAATTAGGTGGAACTTTCGGGAACCAAGATTCATCCGACAAAAAGGACTGTCCAAAATTGATCACCAAGGTGGCTCGACGTTCGGAGAAGACCGTCGCAGCGATGCAACGATTCGCCGGCTATCGGGGCACAAGCGGACTCGGGCAGTCAGTACGCGACGGGCGGACTTATGAGTTCACGGCCGAGGGCTCTACCCGCCCTTGACCGCGCCCGCCGTCAACCCCGCCACGATCTGGCGCTGCGCGAAAACCGTCAGCAGCAGCACCGGCAGGGTGACAATCAGCGCCGCCGCGGCGAGCGGTCCCCAGCTCAACTGGTCGAAGGAAATCATGTTGTAGACCGCGACGGGCAGGGTGCGCGTCTCGCGTCCGGCCAGCACGACGCCGAACACGAAATTGTTCCAGGAGAAGATCACCGCCAGGATGAACGCGACGGCGATGCCCGGCCGCGCGATCGGCAGCGCGACGTAACGGAAGACCTGCCAGCGGGTGGCGCCGTCGATCAGCGCCGACTCTTCAAGCTCCATCGGAGTCGTCTCGAAATAGCCGATCATGATCCAGATCACGATCGGTACCGTCACCACGAGGTGGATGATGATCTGCGGCCACAGCGTGCCGAGCAAGCCGAGCCACTGGAACAGCAGAAACAGCGGAATGAGATAGGAGAGGCCGGGCGTGATGCGCGCGATCAGAATTATGATCGCCGCCTTGTGCGCGCGCATGCGGGCGAGGCCATAGCCCGCCGGCACACCGACCAGCAGCGCGAACGCGGTCGCAGCACCGGTCACGATCAGGCTGTTCATGAAATAAGTCGAGAACCGTTTGGAGTCGATGACGGCGGCATAGTTGCCCCAATTGAAACGTTCCGGGATGAAAATCGGCGGATACGACGCGTTGTCGATCTCATATTTGACCGATAGCGACAGCATCCAGAGGAAGAACAGCACGGCCGGCGACACGATCACAATGAGCGCGAAGCCAAGGCCGATCCGGCCAAGCAACTGTCGCAGCGGGCTCATGCCACGCCTCCGGCGTCGTTCCAGTGCGTCCTTTGACGCAAGCGAAGCAGCGCCGCCGCCAGGGCGACGATGAGAGCGAAGAAGACCACCACAATCGCCGAGGCGTAACCGACATCGTAATAGACGAAGGCGACGCTGTAGAGATAGAGGTTGATCGTCTCCGAGGCTGAGCCGGGACCGCCCTGGGTGATGGCGAAGATGATATCAAAACTCTTCACCGCGTCGATCATGCGGATCATGGACGCAATGAAAAGAAATGGCATGATCAGCGGCAACGAGATGTAACGGAAGGTCTGCCAGCGGGTGGCGCCGTCGATCAGCGCGCTCTCATAAGGTTCGCTCGGGATTGCCGCGAGGCCTCCGAGCACGATCAGCATCACCAGCGGTGTCCATTGCCACGTCTCCACCAGCACCAGCGAAGGAATAACCGTCGCGGGATGAAACACCCAAAGCTGTGGCGGCAGGCCGACCAGCGACAGCAGGTAGTTGAGGATACCCAGTTGCGGGTGGAACATCATGGTCCACACCAGCGCGATGGCGACCGGGGTCGCCATCATCGGCAGAATAAAGAGGCCGCGCAGGAAGCCGCGCATCGGAAATTTGGCGTGAAACACCACGGCCGCGAGCGTGCCGAGCAGCAGCGGCAGCGCCACCGACAGCGCGGTATAGACAAGTGTGTGCCATACCGATTCGACGAAGCGCGCATCGCTCGGCAGCCTGATGTAATTCGCGAGGCCGACGAAGGTCGGCGGCGCGCCGACCTTCCATTCGTGCAGGCTCATCCAGATTGTATAGGCCCACGGGAAGATGATGACGGCGAGAACCACGATCAGCGCCGGCGCGACGAACGGCCAATAGGACGGCGGCTGCCACCCGGGCATTTCGCGCGTGGCGGTGTCCGGTTGCGCCGGTGCCGATTCGGTCGCGCTTACGCCGCTCACGACTTCTCGCTGCGCTCCAGGATGGGGCGGAATTGTTCGTGGGCCTTTTTCAGTTCGGTCGCCGGGTCTGCGCCCGACAGCGTCGCGGTCACGCCAGCGCCGACGAGGTCGCGGAATTCGGCGACCGGAATGATGACCGGCAAGCCAAGCTTGCTGATCTTGGCGGAATCGATCACCGACTGCAGCCATTCCTGCGGCAGCTTCACGCCCTTGCGCACTTCCGCGTCGTTGAGGATCGAGTTGCGGAACGGCACGCCGCCGCCGGCTTGCAGCAAGCGCGAGCCCTGCGCCTTCGACACAGCCCATTGGCAGAGCAGGTAGGCGGCTTCCTTGTTCTTGCTCGCCTGCGCGATGCCGAGGCCGTCTCCGTAGGTCGCCGAGTACCGACCTTTAGGTCCGGCCGGCACCATGGTGTAGCCGACCTTGCCGACGATGCGCGAGGCCGCCGGGTCTTCCAGCGGGGGCGCCCAGCCTACGCCGTCGATCCACATCGCGGCGCGGCCCTGTGTGAAGGAAGCCATCGACTCCATCCAGTTGAAGCCGGAGACGCCGGGAGGCGCGACCTTGGTCAGCAGGCGCTGATACATCTTGGTGGCCTCGATCGCCTCGGGACCGTCGGTGAGGATGTTGCCTTTGGCATCGAGGAATTCGCCGCCGTAGTTCAAAAAGAAGTTCGTCCACAGCGTCATATTGGCGTTGCGCAACCCGCGCCCGACGAAGCCAAAGGTGCCTTCCTTTGGATCGGTGAGCGTTTCGGCCGCGGCGACCATCTCGTCGAAGGTTTTAGGCACCGCGACGCCCTTCTTCTGGAACAACTCCTTGTTGTAATAGAGGATGAAGTAGTCGACCGACCACGGCAGAGAGAGCATCTGTCCCTTGTCGTTCTTGGCGTATTGAAGCCCGGCGGCCGAAAAGTCGCTCTCGACGAGATCGGGCGCGGTGAGATTCGGGTCCTTCAGATAGCCCGACAGGTCGGCGAGCCAGCCGGCCTTTTCGAACTGGCGCTTCTGCACGTGATAGCTGAGGTGGACGACATCGAAGCTCGGCTTGCCCGACGTAAATTCGATCACGGCCTTCTGCCGCTGCTGCTGCTCGGGGATCTGTTCCGACTCGACCTGGATACCTGTCAGGTCGGTGAACTCCTTGATGTTCTTTTGCAGATTATCGCCGCGCGGACCTTTGGCGAGGATCACTTCCAGCGTGGTGCCGGCATATTTCTTCCACTGCGGCTCGGCGCGTGCTGGAAATCCGGTGAGACCGAGCGCTCCTGCCGCTGCGGTGCCGGCCAGAACGGCACGGCGTGAAACAAGGGTATCCTTCATTGGTCTTCTCCCTGGAGGTCGGCTTCTTTTGACGGAATACTAGCGCCTGGAAGGTTTTGTGCAATGCGGTTGACGTGCTGCTGCAGGTTGGTGCCGCTGGTTGTGCACTCGGCCAACGTGAACGTTTTTCGCTCTTTGGCCGCGCCGGATGCAAGGTTCCGCAGATCCGCTCAACTACGACCAAAATTCGAGAAGACCCCAAGACGCCGATTGAAACGGCTTGCGAGGCCTGCCATGATTGTTGATCGTGAACGTGCAGATTCAACTGCACCACAAGATCCAGGGAGGCGATCATGAAACACGCTTCGACCATTGCAAGTGTCCTGTTATCGGCGTTAGCACTCTTGGGTAGTTTGAACGTCGCTCTCGCGCAGAGCGATTGCAAGACTTTGGTGAAAGCATCTCCTTTCGGTCCCGACGATCAAACTGGAGCGACCAACCGGATCACCCCCGCCGTGACCAAGGCCGCCGCCGCGGAAATCCAGACCGGCGCCGTCATTCCCTTGGCCTACAATCTGGTCGACGGCGTGCCCCTGTTCGGCACCCGGTTCACCAAGACGATCCTGACCACCGTCGCGCTCGTTCCCGGCGCCGAATTCGGCAAGAACAAACTGACTTATATGGAAGATACCTATCTCAGCCAAAGCCATGTCGGTACGCATATCGACGGCATGGGTCACATCGGCATCCAGGATTGCTATTACAATCAGACGCCGATGGGAAAGTTCGTCACTCAGAACGGCATCAAGAAGCTGGGGCTTGAAAACCTCAAGACTTTCGCGACGCGCGGCGTGGTCCTTGACATGGTCAAGGTGTTCCAGGAAGCCGGCAAGCTGAAGACCAATGCCGCCTGCCGGACGCCGTGTCTCGACGGTGGCACGGTGATTTCGACAGCTGACATCCAGGCTGGTCTGAAAATGTACAATGTCACCCTGCGCGAAGGCGATGCGGTGTTCGTGCATACCGGATGGGGTGACCTGTTTAACCAGTTCCCGGCGCAGAACACCGCTTATAACGCATCGGAGCCCGGTATCGGTAAAGCCGCAGCGCAATGGCTCGCCGATCAAAAGGTGGTGCTGGTCGGGACTGACACCTGGGCGGTCGAGGTGATCCCCGGCGAGGATGCCACGGAAGCCTTCCCCGTCCACGCGCTGTTGCTGACGGATAACGGCATCCATATCGTCGAGAACGTTCGCACCGATCTGATCGTCGCCGACGCGGCGAGCAGCAAACGCGCGACCTTCTTCCTCTCGATGACCGTCCCGAGGGCGGTGGGTACCACCGGCACCTTCGTCAATATCGAAGCTATCAGGTAGTGTATCCGCAGCGGATCTTGCCGAACGCAACGTTATGCCGGCGCTTCAAATGAAGCGCCGGCATTTCCTGCTGGCGATCGTCGCCGTCGCCTCGTCCGCCCGCGTGACTTACGGGGAGGAGGCTCGGCGTTTTCGGGTGGCTTTCGCCAATTTGAACGAGGAGCCAGGCACGTCGATCGAGGGCCTCGGCTTTAGCGGGGCCGAAATCCGCCGCAGCTTCGAGCTTGCGTCGCGCAGTTTGCCGCTGGACATGATGTATTACGACAATGGCGGCGACGCCGGAAAAGCCCTTGCCAATGCGGCGGATGCCGTTTCCCGCAAGGTCGACTTGTTGATCGAATATAATTCCGACGCGGAAGCCAATGCCGAAATCGGCCGCCAACTGAAAGCAGCGGGCATTCCCGTACTCGCGTTGAACCATCCAATTCCGGGCGCGCCGCTTTACACCGCCGATCATCTCGCGGCCGGCAGGATCGCGGGCCAAACCCTGGGACAATTCGCCAAAGAGAACTGGTCCGATCAGACGCCGGTCGCCGCGATCCTCGGAGACGTCGCCGACCCCAGCCCGTCCGTCGCCGCGCGCATTCAGGGAGTGACGGAGGGATTGAGGCAAGAACTGCCCAATGTTCCACCGGTCCTGTTGGACAGTTCCGGTCATCCGGTTCGCGCCGAGGGCGTCCTCGCCAAGTTTCTCGGCACTCAGACCAGGCGCAAACTGCTCATCGCCACGCTCGACGACGCCTCCGCCCTCGCTGCGAAATCCGCGATTGAAACCGCCAGGCGCACCAGTGATTGCGTCATTGTCAGTCAAGGCGCCAGCCGCGCCGTACACGGCGGCACCAGTGAGAAGAAGGAGATTGATCCGGCCAATCGCGGCAGCATCATTCTGGGCTCGGTGGCCTATTACCTTGACCGCTACGGCTATGAGGTCCTGCCGATCGCAATGCGGATGTTGCGGGGGGAGCAGGTGCCGGCGCGAACGCTGACCAAGCACGTGCTGATTTCCGCAAAGAACGTGTTTCGCGAATATCCGCCGTTTGACATGAACTAGGCTCGGCTCCAGCCAAGCTCAGCTGCCCGGCGGCCCGTAGTAATAGATGCCGTTCTGGCCGCTTTCCGGATTGGCCATGGTGGCGAAGGTCAGGCCACCGCGCGAACCGACCGAGGTCACGGAATTGAGCGCGAAGGCGGGAACGGCGCCGCCATTGGCCAGCCGGTCGCCAACCATTGTGACGCGACGAAGGGCTCCGCGGGTTCCGACATAAATCCCGAGGGTCCCCGGCCCATCATCGATTGCCGCTACGAAGGCGACCGAGGCGCTGGGGCCGAAATTGGGCCATGGCCCGAAAGCGGCGAACCGGCCGCCGCCCGGCGCGCTCTCCCCCACAATCGCCAACTGCGTCAAACCGCTGGCATTGGCGACAAGCACGGCTTCGGAAGAGGTGCCCGAGCCGAGATGCGCGACGAAGGCGACATTATCCTGATCATCGATTGCAACCCGCTCCGAAAACCGCACCAGCATCATACCTCCCGGTCCGATCTCGCCGGCTCCGACCAGAAGGTGCAAGTCACGGGTGCCTGCCAGGAAGATTCCGCCCAGTACCGCTCCTCGCTCGAGGACCGCGGGGAAGGCGACCACGCCCTTATTGTTGATGACGGGAAGACCGAAGCGGTCGAAGCTGCCACCGCGAGGGGCCGGATCACCACCCGCCACCAGCTTGCGCAACACGCCGCCACTGTAAAGATAAAGCACCTGCAGCGTTTCCCGACCCCGCCTGACCGTTCCGACAAAAGCGATTTCATCCCGATTGTTCATTACCGGCGCATCGAATTCGACGAAGGTGCCGTTTTGCACACCGGGCGCGTCGGCCCCGCTCAGCGCGATAGCCTTGAGGCGGTCGTCGGCTGCGAGAAAAATTCCTTCGGTGGCGCGCGCTCCGGCAACGCTCGCGCCAAATGCGATCTTGCCCGCATCGTTCAGCGCGGGAAGCGGATGCCGCGCAAATTCAGATAGCACGCCGCCCCCGGGTACCGCATCGCCGACCGCTGCCGCTTTCGTGATCCGTGAGGCGGTGGCGAGAAAAATACCCTCGGTCGCCTTGGCCCGCGCCACGCTGGCGTAAAAGGCGACCTGGCCTCGGCTGTTGACCGGCGCAACGATCGGCTGCGAGCTGACGTCGAACCGGTTGAAACTACCGCCACCCGGCGCGGCCTGTCCGGAGGCGACGACGAGGCGCAGGGCATGCACTTCCGGAGCCGCATTCTGCACAGCCGCCTTGCGCGTTGGCTCCGACAGACTTGCCCATAACACGGCGATCCACAGCAGCAATATCGCCGCAGTTGCTATCGCAAGGCGAGCACGCGCGCCCGCCAGGAGTGGTCCGCCGAGCGGCGACATGCCAGGGGCGTCCATCCTGTCAATTTTTCATCATGCCGGCGATAAGGGTCGTCACGTCGTGACGAATCATTTTGACGTAAGTGTCGGCCTCTCCGCCGGGCTTCGACAGCGCGTCGCCATAAAGCGTACCGCCGATGGCCGCGCCGGTCTCCTTGGCGACCTGCTGCATGGCACGCGGATCGGTGATGCTGTCGAGGAACAGCGCGTGTATGCCCTCCTGCCGGATCCTTTGCGCAAGACTTGCCAGCTCAGCCGCGGACGG
>WNFD01004038.1_pt1 | contig 14730 bp, 13 predicted proteins | sample 5400491 | NCBI WGS metagenome assembly WNFD01 (sample SAMN13153343, study PRJNA577476) | soil metagenome | isolation source: 120 cm saprolite under Douglas fir tree site 2 hole 2 replicate 2 | place: USA:California | collected 2015-04-18
ACCATGAAAGGCGTCGTGTTTCTCGGAGATCGAAAGTTAGAGCTCAGAGAGTTTCCCGATCCGACACCAGGCCCCAGAGACGTCATCCTCGAGATCAAGGCATCGGGCATGTGCGGCAGCGACCTGCACAACTATCGCGCCTCGGCCCAACCGGCCGGGGCGGTGACCGGCGGCATCAAGCGGGAGGCCGGTATGATCGCCGGCCACGAGCCCTGCGGCATCGTCGCAGCGGTGGGCGCCGGTGTCACCGAGAAGGAGGCCCGGGTCGGCCAGCGAGTGATGAACCACCACTACGAGGGCTGCGGCAACTGCAAGCATTGCCGGGCGGGGTGGACGCAGATGTGCCTCGCGGGCACAGTGGTCTTCGGCTCGGGCGGGCACGGCGCCCACGCCAAGTACATGAAGGTGCCGGTGTCGACGCTGGTGCCGCTGCCGGACTCGCTCTCCTTCGTGACGGGCGCGGCGATCTCCTGCGGCACGGGCACGGCCTGGGGTGCACTGAAGCGAATCAATCTGCAGGGCGGCGAAACGATCGCCATCTTCGGCCAGGGCCCGGTGGGCTTGTCGGCGACGCAGCTTGCCGTCGACATGGGGGCACGCGTCATCGCCATCGACGTCGCGCCCGAGCGGCGCAAGCTCGCCCAGGCGTTCGGCGCGCACGAGGTGATCGACGCCAAGTCAGGCGACATGGTGGCGGCGATTCGCAACCTGACGCACGGCGAGGGCGCGCACAAGACGCTGGACGCCTCCTCGGCGCCGGAAGCTCGCGCCGCGGCCGTGCGCGCGGTGCGCTCGTGGGGCACGGCCTGCTTCGTCGGTGAGCGCGGCCAGGTGACGCTGGACGTGAGCCCGGATCTCTTGCGACGGCAGGTGACCCTGGTGGGGTCCTGGACGTTCTCGAAGCAAGGCCAGGCCGAATGCGCCGAGTTCGTCGCCGACAGGAATGTAGACGTGGAGAAGCTCTTCACGCACCGCTGGAGGCTCGAGCAGGCTGAGGAAGCCTACAAACTCTTCGACACGCAGACGACAGGCAAGGCCGTCATCCTGCCGTCCTGAGCAAGGTTGGCGCTCAGCTGCCATGACCGGCCGACGTCTTCGCTTCGTCGCCGCGGCGATCCTGGTCGTCGGGCTCGCCAGTGCGATCTGAGGATCTATCGGAACGCCGCGTCCTCGACCGGCGACGCCCTCGGATACAACCCCGAGGAGTCGAAGCAGTATTTGCGGGCCATGGAGCTCTACGGCGGAAAAGCGAACGTGCTCGCAGCTGAGCTCAGGCGCTGGTTCGACAGTCTGTGGCACGGCACGCGGCTGGCGTACACGTTGGCGTCTGCCACCGTGCTACTCGCCGGCGCGTTCTGGCTCGGCGCCGCCGCCTCAGAGGAATGAATCCAGCGGGAGTCGGTCCCGTCAGGCCTACGGCCCGGCCGTGGCCGCTGGTTCGCCGAGCGAGAGCATCAAGCGATTGGCCCAGTTGAAGAAGGCCGCGGCGTGGATGACGTCGGCGATCGCCAGATCGTCGAGCCCTGAGCGACGCAGGCGGTCGACGTGCTCCGGCCCGAACGCGCTCGGCGTCGCGGTCAGCGCCACCGAGGCCGCGACGATGGCATTCCAGCGTTCTCCGAGATCGGCGGTGACGCCGGCGTCGAGCAGGTGCTGAACGTCGGCCTCGCGCTTGGAGTAGGTCGCGGCGTGGCGCGCATGCACAGAGGCACAGTAGAGGCACCCGTTGAAGCGGGACGTCGCGGCGGCGGCCAGCTCGCGCTCAGCCCGCGGCAGGCCGGCATCGGGGTTGTAGAAGATGTCCTTGTCGGTTCGCGTCCTGGCCTCCAGCGCGTCCGGGTCGCGGGCGAGGAGGCGGAAGTACGGCGATTTCACGCGCGCGGCGTCCACGAGACTCGCCAGGTGGCGCTCGGTCATCGCATCGACGGCGAGCGGCTCGAGCCAGGGGAGCCAGTCGAGCTGGGCCCGGGTGAAGGCGGTCGGAACCGTGTGTTCCGGGGGCACCAGAACGGTATCGGTCATGTCGGGACCTCGCGCGTCAGGGACGGCCGGCCAGGGTGCGCAATCCAGTGACCACCCGGATCTGGAAGGACAGGAAGGCGACGATCTGGGAGAGCGTCACGATGTCGGTCGTGGACCAGCCGGCGTCCAGCAGCGCCTGCAGCGCCGCCGGCGCGGCGTCGCGCGGGTGAAAGACGAGCATGTGCACGTGCTCGAATGCCGCGGCGAGGCGCGGACCGAGCGTCCGGCGGGTCGCTGCTCCCACGCGATAGCTCAAACCGGCAGTATCTTCGCGGCTCAGCGGCCCCGCCGGGTAGCGGCCATAGGGGCCGTTGGTCCTGGCCTCCGAGATGGCCGCGTCAACCGCTTCCTTCAGCGCCGCCGACGCTCCGCTCTCGGCGAGGCGCGCGGCATAGCAGACCGCAATCGCCGTGGCGCCATGCAGGCCAGCGACGAATCCGCCCACCGCGAAACGCTCCTGTGCGGTGACGTTGCCTGGCGCCTCCGGCGCGAACAACGCCCGGTACGTCGCCTGCGCGTGAGCGCGCGCCTCCGGTCTCCGCGCGCGGATCGCATCCAGGGGAGATCCCGGCGTGATCCCGACCAGCGCATCGATGACGTCGGCGTCTGTTCCTGATATCTTCATCGTCCTCGATTTGTAGGCGCGCCTCGGCCGGCGGGGACTGTTCGCATCGCTCGCCTCGGGCCTGGGGGCCCCAGCCCCCGGGCGGCCCTGTGGCTCGCACTGCGGCCCCGCGACGGCCTGCAGCGCGCACGACCTCTTGGCTCAGTGGTCACGCGACACGCCGGACTCCCGCAGCATTCCGGCCCCAGCCGAGCGTGGGCGCCACCACCTCGGCGACCAGCTCGATTGATCTGAGGATGAAGGGATGCGGCGGATCGATCGAATGCACCTGAACCGCGACGTCCGTCGCCCGGGCGAGCGTGCTGTCCGTCTGGAGCGAGGCGATCACATTGTCTGACGTGCCGAGATGAACATCCATGGCGGCGATCATCGCGTCCAGCGATCCATCTCCGGTCGCGCGGCCCAACCTGGCCAGGCGCGCGCGATGCCGCCCCAGCCCGATTTCGGCGAAACGCAGGGCTTCCTTGTTGTCATCGGCGACGAACACGGTGCGCGAGGCGAGGATGCGGGGCTCGCGGCCCTCGGGCAGCGCCTCCATGTAAGCGTCGATCATCGGGTTCTGGATCTTGGCCAGCGACAGGTCGGGAGCGTTGGCTGGTCGGGGCTGCGTGCGCGACAGCATGAGACCGTCCCCCGCTGCGCCAGCCCGCCTGGCTCCATCGACGGTGAACGTCGCCTGCCAGACGCGCTCGACCAAGCTCGGATTCGCCGGATATAGCTGATCCCCTCCTCCGGGCAGCGGCCGCCCCGCCCAGGCGTCGCGCAAGACTTGAAGGTGCCCGGCGAGCAGGGTCGCGCGCTCGGTGCTATTCTGGCCGAACGCCGCGTATGAGGAAAGGTTGCCGCCGCCTCCGACGCCCACTTCCAGGCGGCCGCCACACATCAGGTCGAGCACTGCGGAGTCCTCCGCCACCCGGATCGGCAGCTCCAGCGGCAGGGTCACGATCCCCGTCCCGAGGCGGATCCGCGTTGTCTGGGCGGCGACCTGGGCCAGGAAGACGAACGGCGCGGGAAGGCCGCCCTCGTCCTCATGGAAATGGTGCTGGGCGATCCAGGCCGAATCGAAGCCGAACCGTTCGGCGTGGATGATCTGCGCGGTCGCCAGCCGATACCGTTCGGTGGGGTCCGCCTGATCGAGCAGCCGCGTGAAGAAACCCAGGCGTTTCGGCAGCGTGGCTATCGTCATCCGCCGGCTATTATGCATCAGCGAGACCGCGTCCGAGATTTGCTGGACTGCCAAGTACATCGTCTTTTTTCTGAGCCGCCATCCGGAGGTCGCCCTCGCTGAGGATGTCGTAACGCTGCAGGGGCACGCAAGTTGGCCGTGTTTTGGACGTGAACGGGACCCAACGAGCCCCAATAAGGGCCAAAAGCGGGCCCTCCGCCGGAGGCTAAAGTGACCGTTGTCGTTGGGGATCGTTGGAGGACGTCGCGGCAAGTACCAGCCTCATAACCCAAAGGTCGCTGGTTCAAATCCACGCCACGCAACCACAAAGCAAACCCCCGAAATCAGAGACGATTTCGGGGGTTTGCTCTTCTAGAGCATCAGCCTCTTTTGGCTTCCAGAGGCGTTACTTTGCCAGATTCTTGGCCAAGTGGCGAAGCCGAGGCGTTGGCGATCATCTGTGCGGAGCGCACATGGTCGCTTTGCGAAACGATGTGGTACCGGTCAAAGACTGACCGTGTCGGCACTCCGGCATTAACCATGTTCCGTACGCAGTCTGGTGCCGGACGGGCATCCAGTCGGCTCGGTGACCAACATTCTCGTCGCGGCCACGGAAGACGAAGCACAGCGTCTGATGGATAAGGTGGCGATCGAGGGCGATAAAATTCTAGAAGGAGTAGGGGGCTCGTGGCTTTATCGCCAGACTCGGGTGGCGTTGCGGTCGCCCATAACTGCTCCGACACGTGCGCGAGCACGCCGGCGGCGTCGCGGGCCTCGAAGCGCTGCCGGGCATGCTCGACGACTGGGCCCAGCTCGCTGACCAACTCGGGCGGGGCCGCTTGAGCCACCGGCGCCCCCCGGCGCGAGCGTGGCCGGCATTCCGCCTACACGCGACATCAGCGCGATGACCTGAAGACGCGGCGTTGCCATGTGCCCAAGATACCGTCACTCCTGCGAGGTATCATCCGGCCAAAAGGGCGTCTAGTACTCGCACGGGAGTGTCAATTTCGCTCCCGGGATGCCAAACAGCCCACCGGCGAAAGGTGCTCATCGTCGCCGAATCAGCCTCTTACGCCTACGGCCGGAGGCTTGCTAAGTGGTAGGCGCTCGTTCGCCATGCCCGGGTACAAGGAGGGGTGAAATGTTCGAGCTGATTCAGCGAATTCCAGAACCCTGGCGTCAGCTGGCGGACGTGCTGATCGCGCCGCTGGCGTGGATTCCGCACGTGCAGCACACGCTGTGGGACTTCTTCTTCGCCCCGGGCCCGCTGTGGCTCGTCGCCGCGAAGTATCTCTTCCTGGCCTTCCCGGCTCTGCTCGCCGTCGCCGCGGTCTGGTGCACACAGCTCTCCCTCTACACGTTGCCGTTCCGCTCGGGGCGCGTGCAGTTCATCCCGACGATGATGCTGACGTGGTGGGATGCCGTGCGCGCCGTCTGGCTGTACTGGGTGGGGATGTTCCGATTCGTCGGGGTGGCGCTGGGATGGGCGGTGACGTTCAGCACCTTCGTGGCGAAGCTCGTGCTCGAGGTGATCCGCCAGGTCGTGCTCATGCCCTTCACGATGACGGGCCGGATGACGGAGACCTACTTCAGGCCCGGCGTGCCCTGGGTCGCGTTCGTGATGCTCATCTTCTGGTGCGTGCTCGAAGCCGCCATCTTCACCTATACCCTGATGCCGACCGTGACCGAGCTCCTCGCCGACCTCGTCGGTGGCGAGTCGACGGCGCGCTACACGGGCTCCATCCTTTACTTCTTCCTGCTGCTGCTCGTCATGGGTAGCTTCGCGTGCGTGCAGACCTTGATGGACGCCGTGAAGAAGCGGGAGTGGAAGTACATCGTCCAGATGCTCGTGGTGGAGCTGTTCGTGATGTTCTTCGAGGTCGTATTCCTTTACCGGGAGCTCATCGACGCGCTGACGCCGTGGATTGCGCAGCAGACGGGTATGAAGCTGGGCCTCACGGTCACGCTCTTGCTGTCGTCGTTCGGATGGATCGGTATCCGCGGCATGACGTGGTTCCTGTTCGGCCAGTTCGGAACACCGCCGATGCTCGCCTTCATCTCGCGGCGGCCGATGGTGGACGACGGCGACCGGCGCCCCGCCAACGGCAAGCCGGCGCCGGCCTGGTGGCGGCAGCCGGTGGCGGAGCTCAAGCAGGAGATCGAATGGCTCCACGCTAAGAGTGAAGAGCTCCTCGACTACCTGGTGCTGCCGGTCTTGCAGATCGCGGCGGCCGCGCTCAACTTCGGCATGGTCCTGGTCGCCTCCCGCCAGGTCTTCTCGCTACCCTTCAAGGAGGCCAAGGAGATCACGCAGACCTGGCATATCTTACAGAACTTGCACATGCACCAGCCGCCGCGGAAGCAGGCGACGCTATGAGTCGCCTGAGCTTCTCGCTCGCCGCTCGCCTGGTCGCGGCCGCTCTCCTCAGTGCCGCCGTCGTGGTCTCGGCAGCGGAGCCGGAGGACAACAAGCCGCCGCGGTCGACGCTCTTCGTCGGCCTCGACACCAGCGGCTCCTTCCGATCCGCCTATGACGACGCCCTCACGTTCGTCGCCCATTACCTCTACGGCCACATGCACGAGCTCGGCGGCCTCTCGAAACCGCGCGACCTCTTCGTGACGTCCATCGGAGGCAAGGACAACAACGAGCCGAAGTCCTTCCACCCGATCCACGAGTTCAACAACAAGGACGTCAGGCAGATCGAGACGGACCTCCGGAAGTGGTTCCCGCCCACCGACACGCTCACCGATTTCAACGTCTTCTTCCAGCAGATCGCGCGCCACGTGAAGGAGCGGAATCTCGTCCTGGCGCCGATCACCGTGATGGTGGTCAGTGACGGCGTCCCCGACGTACGCGACGGGACGATCAAGTCGGGTTCGCCCGCCTCCTACCAGCAGATCGATCTCAGTCCCCTCGATTACCTGTCGAAGAACGTCACCGTCCGCCTGGTCTATGCGAGCCCGAAGGTCGGCGACAACTGGCGAAAGCTGGTGAAGCGAGACCGCGTGCGCTTCTGGGCCGTGGAGTACGACGTCATGAAGGGCTGGCGCGCCCAGATGAGGCCGGACACCGACCTCGCCAGCCAGGACCGCTTCTGGAAGTGGGTGAGGGACAACGTGGATTACCGCGTGCGGCGCGGCGTCTAATCCAATCCGCGATTGGATGTGCATCACTTCATCTGTGTCCACTGCCCCGAGTAATCCGGCGGATAGCCGCTGGGCGGACCGGGCACCTTATTGCCATTGTGGTCGCGCCACACGTGCGTCCAAGAATTGTCCACGCTCGCGCAAGTGCCGAGATCATCGCAGACCCGACGGCTACCCCGGTTGGCGGCGTCACGGCGTTGCTCAACCGCCGGATCACGAGTGATCTTGGGCACTCCCCCTGTGTTGGGGTGGTTCCAGCCGCCGGCCGACCCTTGGGTCGACTGTTGCCGAGCGTGACGGATGGCGGACTGGGTGACGGCATTGCTCATCTGCATCATCGCATTGGCGTATTGGCCGGCTGCCTGGGCCGCCCGGACCTCCCACTCGCGATTCATTTGCAAACTCGCCAGCATGCTGGAGAGGACGTACTTGGCGAAATAGCCTTGTGCGGAGTCGTGCGTGATGAATCCCGCCAATTGATACACCCCCCAGACAGAGGCCCCGCGCCCGCTGGCCGGCCGAGCGAGAAGCGTGGTGGCCATGACGAAGCCCTCTGCCGCCCCGCAACGGAAAATGACCTCGCCGACCGAGGCGCTCGCTGCCGTTGCCATGCTCCGACCGTACCGCCCGACCTCGGCGTTAAGTGTCTCGGTCTCCTTGCGCAGGATGCCCGATTGAACGATCTGCGGCTGGCGGCACAGTTTCCAAGCCGGATAGCGCTGGGCGAACTGAACACCCGTCTGATACCGTGCGAGCAGGGTCCCGTCATAGATCTGGCCCTCCCGCAGTCCGGCCACCTGCGTGACGGCATCAGGCTCGCGGGCAGGCGGCACGTCGTAGTCACCGATAAAGAGGTGGATCGCTCCGCCCTGGGAGACGACGTTGACCGCTGAGCGTACATCCACGGGTGTGCGACGCCAGATACCACCGCTGATCTTCCAGCCCTGGGGGACACTCAGGCTGTAGGCGCCTTCATTGGGTTCCCTCCACGTCACAAAGCTGAGGGCCTCTTGCGGCGCGGCACGAGCCCCCGAAATCAGAAGGACACTGAGTGCGCTAACCAGGCAGGGCTTCCATCGCAGTCGCATTATGACGCGCCTCCACGCAAAGCCGCGCACCGGTACACCTCGTTGATCCACGCATCCGCGATGTACTGCGGGCCCCAGTCACACCGGATCCGGAGCCCGCGCACGACGCCTCGGCCGAACCGGCCGAAGGCGTGGCGCACACCCTGCCGCATCGGCTCCAGGGCGGCCCACCGATCGCCGAGCTTGGCGGTGTGCCAGCCGACGATGTCATCGCTGTAGTGATCGATGGCGCCGAAGAACCGGCACCAGCTCTCGCGCCGTGCAGAAGCGCGTGGCGTCGACTGACGCGCGCATGATTTGCGTGATCGTCTTCCGGGGAATGATGCCGGTCGAAGCAGCTGATGACATGATCATCGCTCTCCGCTCGGCGGCCATTTATCTTCCGGGTCCGTTACAGCTAGCGACGCACAACTACGCGGTCTTCGGCGAGGCGGTCCTGCCAGCCGTGGCGCTCGAGCTCGGGGTCCACGTGCTCCTCCTCGGGATAGCCGACGCAGAGATAGGCGACCAGGGACCAGTCCTCGGGCACCTCGAGCACGCGCGTGACTTCCCGCGGCTCGAGGATCGAGACCCAGCCAACTCCAAGGCCGTAGGCGCGCGCCGCGAGCCAGAGCGTCTGCACGGCGGCCACGGCGGAGTAGTGGAGCGTCTCGGGCATCGTGTGTCGTCCCAGGCCATGGCCGGCGGCCGTCGCCTCGTCGACGAAGACGGCCAGGTGACACGGCGCCTCCTGCAAGCCGGCCAGCTTCAGCTGACCGTAGAGCGCGGCGCGTGTGCCCGCGTACGTCGCCCGTGCGGCATCGTTGCAGCGCCCGAAGATGTCGCGGATCCGCTCGCGGCGCACCGGATCCTCCACGAGCACGAACCGCCAGGGCTGGCTGTTGCCTACCGAGGGGGCCAGGCACGCGAGACCGAGCAGCTCGTCGAAGATGACCGGATCGATCGGCTGGCGGCGGAAGCGTCGGACGTCGCGGCGCCAGGCGAGCAGCTCGCGAAACTGCCGGCGGAAGTCGTCGCTGAACTTCGGTGGCTGCATGCTGATGGCCTCCTGCGTCGAAGCAGTGTACGCGCTGCGGCACCTCCTTTGCTTAGCAATTGACCCGCTTAGCGTATCCGGTCACGAGAATCCTGCCGAGGTTCCGCCACGCCTCATCAGTGGCGATCGTCGCGGGGGTCGTCGTCGTTCAGCCCTTTCACCGGGAGAATGCGTGCGCGGATGCGCGACACCGTGTGCGTCGTGACCTGCGCTGCCCACGGCGAATCGACCGTGCGCTTCTCAGGGTCTCCGAGTGCCGCGCCGAGGTCGAGCGAGAGATTCGTGACCAACAAGTCCTTGCCTGAGAACACCAGGCTGGCGGGGAAGAGGAAGCCGATCGGCGCCCCGTCGCGCCCGATCCCGTCGAAGTCGCCGAGCTTGGCGATGACACGCCCCTGGGTCGGTTCGATCACGACGATCTCGTCGGCCTGATTGGCGCAGACCCAGATGTTGTCGTCGTCGTCGATGATCAGACCGTCCGCTCCGTTGATGCTGTTGACGAAGACGATGACCGTACCGGCCGTGGGATTGTTCGACTTGCCGTTGTTCACACCGATCTTCACCACCGTGTCATTGCCGGTATTGGCCACGAAGAGCGCCGTCCGCGCCTTGTTGAAGGCGAGCCCGTTGGCGCCGAACGGCGGCACGCCGGTCGTGCCGAGCCGCGCGTCGGTCACCCACGGCGTCGCGGTGCCCCCGTTCGGTCCCGTCCGCCAGATGATGCTCCGGAACGAGTCGGAGACGTACACATTCCCCGCGTCGTCGAACGTGAGCGCGTTCAGTCCCGAGCCGGTGCCGGTGACGGTCATGAACACCGTCGAGGCGCCGGTGAACTTATCCACGTTCAGCACGCGCGCGTTGCCGAAGTCGATCACCAGGAACGCGCCGGTCGCCGGATGAAAATCCAGGCCGAGCAGGAAGCTGCTCGGTTGCGGGACCGTGTTCGTCGTCAGCGTCAGCGTTCTCAGGAACCGACCGTTCGGGCCGAAGACCACGACGTGACCCACGCTGCCGGTGACCTCGAAGTCGGCGACATACACGTCACCCGTGTGGCGGTCGACCGTGATCCCCTCGGGGTGTGACGTCCCGGCCGGCAGCGTAGCGAACCTGTCAACGTCGCCCCGGTCCCACGCCTGGGCGGGAAGCGGCAGAGCGACCAGCAACAGCAGTGTAACGAGCCGTGTGGCTCTCAACATTCTCATATGCGGCCCTCCCTGGTCAGTTGTCCCTCCCCGAGCGGCCCTGGCTCCTAATCCTTCACCTTCAGGTCCTCCCAGGGATAGGCATAACCCGTCGTGATGGTCGGGAAGACGTCCTGCCACTTCTGGGCCACGATCCGGGGGCCGATCGCGTTGACGAACGCGTGGCGGAACACGGGCACCAGGTAGTGATTCTCGAGGATCCCGCGCTGGATCTCCTCGGCCAGTCTCTTTCGCTCTGCCGGAATGATAGACCGCTCGTATTGGTCGAACTTACCGTCGAGGTCCGTCACGCAGATGCGGTCACGAGAGTTGAAGCCGCCGCACTTGAAGTAGGCTTCGTACCAGAATGACCAACTCCCGGCGATCCTGGTGGCTTGAAAGAGGATCTGGATCCCAGGCCAGTCTTTGAGCCCGCCCTGCAGCCGCTGCAAGAAGATGCCCCGCTCCATGGACTGCAGCCTAGCCCGGATGCCGATCTCGCGAAGCTGCGCGATGATCCGCTCGCCGCGGGAGTAGAACGGGGGCACGGGCGTGACCCAGTCCACGTCGAAACCGTTAGGAAATCCAGCCTCGCGCATCAGCTGCTTCGCTCGCTCGACGTTGCGCTCGAACTCGGGCCACTCGATCGCGTACTGCACGTCGTTGTTGATCCAATTACCCGTCGGCTTGCCCAGACCTCCCGACTCCGCTTGGTTCATGGCCCGCCGGTCGATGGCCAGGCTCACGGCTTCGCGCACCCGCTTGTCACGGAACGGATTCTTCGGATCCTGGAATCCGGGGAATTCCAGCCACCAGGATCCGGAGAGTACCGGCGCCAACATGACGCCCGGAAGCTTTCCGACCTTGTTAATCAGCTCGCCGGGAACGAAGTAGATGATATCCGCCTCGCCGCGCTCCAGCATGGCAACACGGGTGGCCGCCTCCGGCACTGAGGTCATCACCAGCTGCTTCACGTTCACCGGACGGTAGTAGCCGTCGAAGGCCTCCATCTCGATCTTCACGCCCGGCTCGTGGCGGACGAGCCTGTAGGGACCGGCTCCGATGGGTTTCTGCTTGAAGGCGTCCGCGCCCACCTGTTTGTAGTACTTCTCAGGCACCACCCAGCCGGCGCCGGCGACGTTGGCAGTCCCGAAGAGGATGGCGAAGTCGAGGAAGGGCTCTTTGAAGAGGAAGCGGATCGTGCGGTCGTCTACGATCTCGACGCGCTCCGTCTTCTTTTTGAAGACGTCGGCCTTGGCACCCCGGTAGTTCTCATAGCTGAACTTGACATCTTGCGGAGTGACCGGCTCGCCGTTGTGGAACTTGATCCCCTTCCGCAGCGTGAACGTGGCGCTCTTCGAATCCGCGGCGACCGTGAACTGCTCGGCCAGAGCGAGGTGGTTGTAGAGCGCGGTGCCCTGATTCTTGATGAGGGCGTCGTGGATCGCGGTGAGGAAGTTGTCTGGAGTGGCGGTGCCGTCGTGCTCCTGGGGGTCCAGCCAGCGGGATGCGAGGCCGGCATGCCAGGCGAGGACGATCTTGCCCTTGGCCGCGGCCCCAGCCGGTGACGAGAACGATATGGCCGTCGACGTGGTGGCGGTCAGAGTCAGGGCGACGGCCAGGAGGTCGAACAGGCGACGTGCCTTGAATCCGGAACGCCTCATGTCTTGGTCCTCCTCTCGAGAAATCGATCAGATCGCTACAGAGAGTGCTGTAGCCTAGCCCGTGGCCGGGAAGCGGTCAAGTCTCGCCAGCCTCGGGTAGTGCATCAGTTTGGAGCTACGAGGTCCGGAGCGCGACGGTGGCGACGGCGACGTAGCCGTCCCCGTCGCGCGCCATCGTCCACATCACGAGGGACTTGTCGGCGATCGGCCCCAGGAAGCGATCCGTGGCGTTCGTCGTGTCGCGGTTCGGGTGCCGATCGTATGGAGCGCGCGCGTAGACGGCGTTCGTGACCTCGTCGGGAAAATAGAGCTGGGTGGTGGCCGCCTTCGCGCCGACGCGAAGCTTCAGGTGCACGTGCGGGGTGCGGCCCTGGTACCAGCCCGGATAGATCGTTCGGAACCGGACGCCGCCGGCGCCATCCGTGAGCTGCGTGCCCCGCAGAAACGTCTTGTCGTCCACCGGCTCGACGTGCCGCGGGGCGATGGCGGCGCCCTCGTAGCCGGAGTAGATGCCGAGCGCATCGCATTGCCAGACGTCCACGGCGGCTTTTGGGATCGGCGCGCAGGACGCGGAGGCCTCGAGCACGCGGAGAATGAGCTGTAGCGGCACGCCGGGCTTGCCCTCGGAGATGGCTTCGCGAATGCGAGCCTGGTCCAGGTAGAACGGGCCTTCGATCTGCTCCGGCGTCAGCGTGCACACTGGTTGCGCGAGCGCGCGTCGCCCCGACGCCGCGGCGACAGTGCCGAACGCGAGACAGCCGAGAACCCCCACCGCCGTTCGCCTGTTCATGTTTTCCTTCGACGGCTCCACGCGGCGCCGCGTTTACCGCGGCCCCGGCCGTTTCCTGGCCGTGAACGCGGCGATGCGTTCCTGCGCGGCGGCGCCCTTGCGCAGCGCCGCGCACCATGTCGCGGTCTCGTCACCCGATTGCCCGGCGCGCAGTGCCGCGTCAGCCATGGCGGGAGTATGGCATGGGGGCCCGGCGGCCGAGCTACCCCCGGATTTCAAACTGATGCACTACCCAGCCTCGCCTCTCGCCAGCCTCGCGTGCGTGCGCGTGGTTGGCAGCGTGTCCACGTACATCGTCGTCTTCTGAGCCGCCATCCGGAGGTCGTCCTCGCTGACGATGTTGTAGCGGTCGAACATGCTGCGGGTCAGGTGGCCGCTCACCGCCATCGCGACGCGCTCGGGGACGCCCGCGCGCACCATGTTCCGGGCAGCGGTACGACGTAGGTCGTGGAACAGCTTGTCGGGGACCCCGGCAGCCTGGCAGGCGGTAAAGGACATAAGACAACCGGCCTCCACATACAGCTCTCCCTGCAAGCGTGTGGCCGCGCCGTCCAAACTCAGTTACGGTAGGCCGAATGGAGTTCTTGACCGGAGGGGCTGGATGAAGCTGCTGACGTACGAGAGTGCGGCGGGGCCGCGGGCCGGGGTGCTGGTAGAGGACCGGGTGGTGGACGTCGCCACCCTGCTGGGCGAGGCGGGCGGGGTGCGGGACGTGCGGGCGCTGCTGGAGCTGCCGGGGGCGCCGCTGGAGCGGCTCAAGGCGGCGCTGGCCGGTGGGGCGACTGAGGGGCTGGCGCTGGGCAGCGTGCGACTGCGGGCACCGATTCTGCAGCCGCCGACCGTGCGCGACCACATTATTTACGAGGAGCACGCCACCCAGCAGCACACTCGCGAGATCAGCGAGTCCTGGTACCGGCTGCCGGTCTTCTATTTCTCGAACCCGCTCCGCATCTTCGGGCCGGACGAGACGGTGCCCTACCCGGCGGCCAGCCAGCGGCTGGACTACGAGCTGGAGCTGGGCGCGGTCATCGGCAGGGACGGCAGCGACATCCTCGAGGCCGAGGCCGAGCCCTACATCGCCGGCTTCACCATCTTCAATGACTGGAGTTGCCGCGACCTACAGACCGACGAGATGAAGTTCGGCCTGGGCCCGGCCAAGGGCAAGGATGCGGCCAACTCGCTCGGCCCCTGGGTGGTGACCAGCGATGAGCTGGCGCCCTACTGGCGCGACGGCCGGCTGCACCTGAAGTGCTCGGTGAAGGTGAACGGCGTGCAGTGGATGGAGGGCAACGCCGGCGGCGGGCATTTCAGCTGGGGCGCCATCCTGGAGCGGGATGCCCAGGACAGCCGGATCGTGCCCGGCGACGTCATCGGCAGCGGCACGATCTCGGGTGGCTCGATCGGCGAGGCGATTCGCAAGGGCTACCCAGCCCGCTTCCTCCAGCCCGGCGACGTGGTCGAGATGGAGATCGAGGCGATCGGGGTGCTGCGCAACACGGTTGGGCCGATCGCGAACACAAACAAGAACCTCCGCTGGAAGGCCAGGGAGCAGCCGCCGATGCCAGCGCCGCTGCCACCGACGGCCGGGCGCTGAGACGGTTTACAGCAGGCTGAAGGCGGGCGGGCGGGGGTGTCGACCGGTCAGCGCCAAAAGGACGGCCCCTCCGGCGGCGCGCTGCTGGGCCCAGGCTGGCGGCCAGTTGGAGGCAGACGGCCAGGGCGCTCGCGGGCGGCTCGGCCGGGAGGTCCAGCGCGGCGACCAGATCGAGGGCTGTGGACCAGCAGCCGTCGGCCTTCCGGCCGTGGATGCGCTCCCCTCCGTATCCTCGACACCGAGATGGCGTAACGTCGACACGGGCTACCGCTTCCTTGATCACGCCCGCTACCTGGACGCCTGGTTCGCACAGCTATCAGCTACCGGGCTTCTATCGACACCTCGGGTACGAGATGATCGGCGAGCTACCTGGATGGCCCGGCGATACCACCAGGATTTTTCTTCGAAAGACATTGCG
>WNFD01004876.1_pt1 | contig 14730 bp, 23 predicted proteins | sample 5400491 | NCBI WGS metagenome assembly WNFD01 (sample SAMN13153343, study PRJNA577476) | soil metagenome | isolation source: 120 cm saprolite under Douglas fir tree site 2 hole 2 replicate 2 | place: USA:California | collected 2015-04-18
GCCGGTCACGTGCACTAGGTTTGTCAGCAACAACTCGAAAAGGCCAGGCGCGCTTCTGCTATCGAGCCTCGTAAGACTTCATTGAGAAAATAAGGCACACTTCCACGAGCTGTTCCACCTTCGCCAAAATAATGAGCGATACGGATGATAGACATCTCCTTGGGACAATAGAGGAGTACGTGTCCTATTTATTCCATCTACGGCCACGTGCTAGTATCACACTCACACATTCTAACGACGTGACGACGTCTAGGACGGCAAGTACCCACTCCGATTCTTTCTCATACCCCGCAGCCGCAGATGCACCGGAAGTTGCCCATTCCCTCGAGGCAAGCAATGATGAGGAAGAGGATTTTGTCTACCCTGGCGTCGAGGATGATGTTGCAGCTTCGGACGCGCTTCCTTTGCAAATCTCTGAGACTATTACGTCTACCCCGTCTCCTTCTGAGAGCCAAGTAGCTGTTCCACTCGACTCGTCAGAGCTGACCGAATATCCTTCATCAAATGAAGCCCTGCACGAGACATCGCCTCCTCGCCCGCCGCCAAATCCAAACTCCTCTTCTCCCACACAACGTCACGCATCCCCTGCTCAGCTTGAAGCGCTTTATGCTGCCGCCTCCTCAGGTGATTTACCTCTGTTACAGCGAATCATACGGAATGCTTTGCAGACCGGCAACGTTGAATCATTTTCCCTTGTCAATGGCGCGTCTTCACGAACCGGATCGACGGCATTGCATGCTGCTGCTGGCCGAGGTTATCTTGATATTGTCGAATGGCGTACGGCTTGCTACTCTCTCATGCCACTTTATTCCTGATGATGCACACATAGTGGTCGAGGGTTGCGGGGCCATTCCTGATTTAGAGGATAGGGAAGGAGAGGTATCAGGCGTCACCGTTCACCCTTGCTCTTTACGTGTTACTAACTTCGTTAGACCTCCTTACATAAAGCTGCTCTACACGGTCGATTGGAAATTGTCCAGTTTTTGGTCTCAAAGGACGCAGATGTCCATGCACAAGACGCTGACGGTTGGACGGCTTTGCATAACGCATGCTCCAAGGTATGTAGCTCGCTTCCTGCTTTACCCACTCCCGCCTACTTTTAGAGAAAGGGTTATTTGGACATCGTTCGGTGGCTGTGTGAACGAGGCGGCGCAGCTGAGTCAGTCAATGGTGTGCCCGGCGTTGATATACGCAGCAAAGGCGGATGGACCCCTCTCAGTGAGCTTGGTCGGTCCACTGCCATCCTAACACTGAAAGTATTCTAGTGAACGCGTCCTCCAAGGGTCATTTTCCTATTGTTCTTTACCTCCTGACGAAGCAATCCGCAAACCCGCTCGTCCGAAACAATTGGGGTGAAACAGCCTACGATTTCCTCTATCACTTATGATCCGTTGGCTGTGCATACCACGATTCCTCTTATCCTGTATGAGAACCAACGGCTCGATACTCGGCTGAAGACCCTGGCCGTTTCTGGTGGGCGGCCAAGGTTTTCGCCATCTGGTTTGGGGAAAGGTGGACGTCGGCCGCCGTTTGAGTTAAAGTTGCTCAAGCCAGACGACGTGACGGGAAAGAAGCTCGTTCCTGCATGGAGGAGTGCCGTGCTTCTACCGTTAAGAGAGGAGCCTTTCAAGCTCCCTAAGCCCGGTGTCAAGAATGTCCAGAGTGGTGTCGAGAGAAGCCACTTCTGGCTGTGAGTCGTTCTTCAAGATCAACTTCGTCCAGTCACTAAATTTGCCATCAGCTCTGACTGGACGTTAGACGTGACACTTCCCGAAGTCGATGCGGAAACGGGATGGCAGTATGCTCAGTCTTTCGATGACTCTGACGAACAATGGACACCTGAACCGCCTCCTCGACTTGAACGTTTATTGGCGGGTGGCTCCGCAGTAGCAGCGCTCAGCGCATCAGGCTCTAGCGGCGGCTCGCGCTCTCATTCCGGTTCGATCTCTGCTCACTCCTGGGTTCGAAGAAGACGCTGGGTACGCGTGATGAGGCGGCGTCTGGATATTCCTCCCTTGCCATTCCTCGGTCCCGACGGCCAGTATCACCATTGGCTACAAGACGGCACGATGGTGCCTTTCGAGGATAACGTCAATAACTTTGGGGATTCTGATGGCCAAGAGCTCTCGCCGCTTCCTAGTAACCCTCTTGCCTCGGCCCAGGACTATGTTGCCCGCGCCCGTTATCTCGCGGGTCCGCAGGTCGGAGATCTTGAAGCTGTTGGTCAGTTGAACTCCGCAGTCGAGGCTCGCAGAGCTATAGCAAAACTCGAGCGTGCCACGACGGAATTGAGGCAGGGCATTCTGGGTACGCTTTAAAATGATCATCTCCTCGGCTCTGATTGAAGTGGGTTATTTAGGCGACGATGACCTGGAACGTAAGACTCAAGCAGAGGTTCTATTAAATGCATTTAGTCGAGAACTTGAGCGGCGACGGTTGGCAGCCGGTGCACAGGGTTTGCTTCTTAGCACCGGAGGTACGATTCTCTCTAAACTACTTAGTACCACGCTAAGCGCTGGCATGCACAGATGATGACCATAGCGAAGAAGAGGACGACGACGACGACGAAGAATTTCATTATTCAAGCTCGTCGCTGCAGGGTACGATGCGTCCATCGTCTGTGCGATCATTCTCCGGAGATCATCTTGGCCGGAGGTCTACACCTCGAACACGAACACCGACGGACCTTACACCCCATCTATCACAAGCTCCCGAGTTCAGAGTCCCCACTCACGAGGCCCCACAAAAGGTGGTTGCACCAAAATATACTCCTCCTACCCCACATGAGATGCGTGCACGTTGGGAGAGAGATCACCACGTTCAAAGCTGCCGCGATTGTCAACGTCGCTTTAGTTTCTTGCTTCGCCGGGTATGTCTGACTCTTCCTTCTCTTCCTTCACAAGGCTGATTGCGACTCATTGGCCAGCATGTGAGTTGTGATATCATCTGTTTCCGTCAAAACCTGATGAAAGTCACAGCACTGCCGTCGATGCGGACGTATTTTCTGCGACCGTTGCTCATCGTCCAGGGTTCCCCTTGACCCATCCGAGATCGTTCAGGATCCCGCCTCCCTTGATTCCTCTGCATCGACGTCCTCTCAACGAGTTTGTCATTCATGCTACGATGCAGTGAGTGTTCCTGCCTCTAACCGATTCCGTGACAATGGTGTGTCGTCGATGGAGAGGATCTTCGTCGAACAGGCGAGGCTTTCAGTCCCCAATCTAATACGAGAGACCAGCTCGCAGCTGAGCGATCTCGCAGAGTAAGCATGTCCACGTTTAACCAACGGGCTAGGCCACCCTTATATACTGCAATTCCAGATGCCCTGTCTGTAGTCAGAACCTGACCGAGCTTGGCCCGGCTATGGAACAAGAGGCCCACGTCAAGAGCTGCTTGGATGGTAGTAGGGGACAGTCTCCGCAGACCGCCAAGTATTTGGTATATCAACTCCCTGGTGAAAGTACCCTTATTGGCATTGAATGTAAGATAATGTGATTACGTGAAGGCCAGGTCTACTCATTTCCCTTGATCTCAGGCGTCATCTGTCTCGAGGAGTTTGCGGAAGGTTCTATGGTTGCGCGTCTGAGTTGCTTCTGTAGTTTTCACAATGGCAAGCGCCAAGTTCAGTTCATGTGTTGCTGATTTTCTAATTTATGCCACAGCATGCTTGTCCTCCTGGCTTCAACGCGGTAAATCCTGCCCAGTTCACGCACGGGACCCGTGATTCAGGACTTCCTTTCTGCACACCACCACTGACTAAAATCATGATTTGACGCTCGCTATGATCGACTCACGTACCACACATGCTACACCGTTTGGCTAGTCTGTTTGCAATATAATCGCGTTCATGATACAAAGCTACATCGAGAAACAATACAGAGGTCTACAACACTAGTGGGCTGCTTAATTCTCGTCTCGAGGTTCATAAAACGTGTTGTAGTAAACCCTGCTAGTATCAACGCGGATTATGTCCGAAAGGTCCTCAGCATCGGGCTCAATAATGTCCTGACCCTTTCGCCCATCATCCTGGTCATCGTGAAACCACGTTGACGGGTCATCATCCTCCATGTCATCATCATCATCATCTTCGAGGTCAGACTCTGAAGGTTTATAATTCCTAAAAGCGGTAGACATTAGAACTATATTTTTCGGGAGAAGATCGGCGCGGTCACCGCACATGAAAGCCCAGATGCGTGCTTCTTGTTCTTCTCGGGTCAGTGTCTGGCCCTTCACCGATACGAGACCTTGTTTCTGCCGCCTCTCTTGCATGCGCTGTTTCCTCTCAAGATCCGCGGCGTGTGCCTGTTGCTCAAGTTCTATGGCTTCTTCAAATGATAACGCTGGCACCTTGTCCCCATTTTGTTGGCGGAAGGTGCTGCCCTGAAAGGAAGATCAATTTCAAAAAACAGAAACAGATCAGAGACACGTGGATAAGGAGCAGGGCAAATAACAACAACAAATTTTTGGGGAAAGGGTGAGGGAGGAGTGGGGCGGGGAGATGCGACACGCACGAACTTTTCGAGAGCTCGCAGTTTAGCCTCGATTGGACGGGGTGGCCGAGAGGCCATGTCGGCACGCATCTGTTCATCTTCACTGATATGGGCGAGTTCGAGGCCGACCTGGATGTCTCTCATCCCTTCGACCTCAAGCAACTGTGCTTCGATCTTGGCTTGCTCGGCCATTATGCGCGGAACGTACGTCGATGTAGAGGGTGCCCTGAGAAGCGGGAAAAAAATATAATAAAATAAAAAAATCAAGATATATGCGTCAGACGTGGATGGACGGAGACGGAGAGAAACGGATACAATTGACTGACGGCGTAGCGAGGATCTTGGCGTTTCTGTCATAGCGATCTCTGAGTTCCCGGATGGACAGCTTTTCGATGGGAGGAGGCTTCGGCTTTGGCGGCACCCTGAAGCCAGGTATGGGAGCGACCTTTCTGGATCGTATTGGGGAGGGAGGGTCACTTAGAGGATATGCGGCCTGCATGGGTGTAGAAATGTCGATGTGGGTGCAGGAGACGGTGTGGACACGGCGGGCTAATTGACGACAAAGTCGACGTATTCTAATTCCGGTTTTATACATCCCAGTCGGCGGACCGGCGGTCGCCCGCCGTATGGACGGTACGTGTGCTGTGCTGTGTTTCACACAACGCAATTCATGACTCGTTACAGACTATCACTAGGCCAGACTACAATGCTACTGTACCAGTACACCAGTCATTCGCGACTACATCATTTATTTACATAAACATATCACCCTACACGCGATCAGGTCATCAGCGAACAGCATTAAGGGAGACGAAGAAAGATATTTACCGCCCCTGGAGGCATGAATTCGTCATTATCAGGGCCACGAAGGTTGCCCCCACCAGGCATACCACCCCTTGGGCCTAGACCAGTATTACCTGGGAATGGCCCTAGCCCTGGACCAACCGGATCAAATCGAGCACCTGGTGGCGCTCCCATCGGCGGCAAATAACCGTCACCACCCCATGGCCCGCGATTTGGAGGGGAGGACCCTCGTCCACGGCCAAAAATGGGATGATTCGGACCAACAAACATCCCATCGCCACCAGAACCAGGAAACAGTGGCGGTGGGCTGAAACCACCTAGTGGGTCGACACCCAATGGATCGAGGTCACGACGACCGATCTCGAGCGGGTTCCTAGATGGAACGTGAGAGGGCTCGCCAAAGGGACGCCAAGGACCATAAGAAGGCGAGAAGGGCTGTGGACGGGCAGGGTTGTTGGCTGGGGAGTCTCGGCTAGGACTATATGAGGACTGTGGAGGATCGGAGCCCTCGGAGTATCCTTCCTTGTACAAGCCAGGCATGATATTCTGAATTATCTTCAGCTTAAGCTGGCCGATAAAGTCCGCGACACGATTAGATGAAATAAAGCCGTGGATGAGAGGCGGAGGATTATCAACTTGCGCGTCAAACGGGAAGAAAGACGGAGACGTGAAGTCACTTGTAGAAATATCCAAAGATGCCGTTTTATCACTCTAATCCATATGTATTAGCTCTTGGAAAACGGGAAAGAAAATATGGTCACGTACCTCCACCGCGATGGCGTTGATCAACGTGCGGTTACCGAGCTTGACAACTTTTATAATGAACTCGAGGCTACTCTGCTCGTGACGATATCTAAGGGTGTAGTTTCCTGGTCCATTTGTGTTCCAGGCTTCTGGAAGTATGCTATTTAGAGTGGTACTCTCCGGGGTTGAATCGTCGACAGAGATGAGTCTGAAGGAGAGGGCATTGAAGGCAGAGTGGATCAGAGCAGTGATGGCATCTTGTTGGGATTCAAGTCGCTTTTTATTTGACGGCAAAAGGTTAAGAAGTGGTGCGATCAACGCTGAAGGGTCCAATATATCTGGAGCCATGGTTCAAGATTCAAGACTTTGTGTCAGGCCGACTGAAGGAAGAAGATAATAGGCGGTGATGATGTAATGTTATATAAGCGACACGTGGCAGTCCTGGGAAAGTTTTGGTGGCTTTTGACCTTTGACCTTTGACCTTCTTGATCTTGTCCTTGACCCTGGACGCGGCCCTCATTTAGCGCTTCGACTCATCTTCAACCATGCCCCGCAGAGACAGGTCGTATTCTCCGGACTCTTCAAACAAGAGGGTGAGACCTTCACATCGCTCTCGGACTCCGTCGCCGACCAGGCGTAACTCCCAAAGGCCTACCAGCTCAAGGCACAGCGACGACAGGGATCGCGATCGTTACAGAGACCGTGACCGCGACAGGGATCGTTATCGAGATAGCAGGGGCCGCGATTCGAGAGACGATAGGAGGGACGAGAGAAGAGATGACCGTCGTGATGACCGAAGAGATGATAGGCGTGATGATAGACGTAGAGATGATCGGAGACGTTCACGTTCTCGTGACCGACGAGACCGCAAACCTTCGCCCTCCAGAGATACCCCCGAAAAGACACAGTCAACCCCCCCAGTCGAAGATGAAAAGCTCAAGGCAAAGAGGGCAAAACTGGAAGCATGGAAAAAAGAGAGAGAGGCTAAGAAAGCCTTAGGTGAGGCCAAGGCCAAGGCCATGGCACTTGCTGGAAAGTCCGCTCTACCAGGTAAGTAGGTCTTTTTCTGCCGCCGAGTATTGTGATTTCATCACTTGATCCGTCCCTTCACAGCGTCGTCAACTACAGGCACATCGAAGCTAGCGGGTTCCTTGAATCGCTCCGCTTTCGGGGGCTTGGGACTTAAGGGCCTACCTCTTAAGCCCGATTTACTCAAAGGCAACAAAGCGGCGTCTTCTTTGGACGATTCAGTCGAAACGAAACGTCAGCTTGAGGTGCTTGGAGATATGCCTGCTGTCGATATGACCATGGCAGATGGGGAGGCCACCATTGGCGATCTTGAAGTCGACGATGACGACGAAGACGCGAACCGCCTTGATGCGGAGGCTAAGGCCAAAGCCCATGCCAAGGCAGAAAATTCCATGAAGGTGGATGACGACGACGACGACGACCCACTGGACGCTTTCATGGCTGGTGTCAAGGATGAAGTAAAGAAAGTAAACGCGGAAGATCTCATGAAGATGGTAGGCCCTGGTCGTTTGCCTGAACGAGGGGATGACAGGATGAATGAAGCCGGTGCAGATGATGATGACGGAGAGGTTGAAGCGGAAGACGAGTTGGACGCGACTGATCTCAACCCTGAAGACATTCTCGCTCTTGCGGCGAAGAAGGCAAGAAAAAAGGATCTGGCTGCTGTGGACCACGGCAAAATCAAGTATGAGCCGTTCCGGAAGGAATTTTATGTTCCGCCTCCCGAAGTTGCAGCCATGACTGATGAGGACGCCGATCTACTTCGACTCGAGCTCGATAGTATCAAAATTCGTGGCGTTGATTGCCCGCGACCAGTGACAAAATGGAGTCATTTTGGCCTCCATGCCAGTGTGTACGTGACTTTCTTTTCATTTCTCTTGCTTTTCCATCCATATTCACTACCTTTTCAGCTTGGACGTAATTAAGCGACTGAAATACACAGCTCCAACGTCGATCCAAGCCCAAGCGATTCCTGCCATCATGTCTGGCCGCGATGTTATAGGTGTAGCCAAGACAGGCTCTGGAAAGACTATTGCGTTCCTTCTTCCCGTTTTTCGTCACATCAAGGACCAGCGCCCACTCGAGCAGATGGAAGGGCCCATGGCAATCATCATGACACCAACTCGCGAGTTAGCTGTGCAGATTTACCGAGACTGCAAGCCTTTCCTAAAGGTGTTGAATCTTCGGGTAAGTGTCTGGTAGTGCTGTCATCTTGCAAAACACTAATGTTCCCTCATCAGGCTGTTTGCGCGTATGGCGGTTCACCAATTAAAGACCAGATTGCTGATATGAAGAAAGGGGCCGAGATTATCGTTTGCACGCCCGGCCGCATGATCGACTTGCTCACTGCAAACTCCGGTCGCGTCACAAACCTCAAGCGTGTAACATACCTTGTCTTGGATGAAGCGGATCGTATGTTCGACATGGGCTTTGAGCCGCAAGTCATGAAGATCGTCAACAACATCCGTCCTGACCGTCAGACGCTTCTTTTCTCAGCGACATTCCCGAAGCAAATGGACTCTCTTGCAAGGAAGATTTTGAAAAAGCCCCTCGAGATCACCGTGGGTGGCAGGTCTGTCGTTGCCGCCGAGATCGACCAGATTGTGGAAGTTCGCGCCGAGGACACGAAATTTAACCGCTTGCTCGAAATTTTGGGCCAGATGTACAATGACGATCCAGAAGCGCGGACGCTTATCTTCGTAGACCGCCAGGAAGCAGCAGACAATTTGCTACGCGAACTACTCCGCAAGAGTTATCTCGCTATGTCCTTGCATGGCGGGAAGGACCAGGTTGATCGTGATACCACTATCTCCGACTTCAAAAGTGGCGTTGTCCCCGTCGTCATCGCCACCTCAGTTGCCGCAAGAGGGCTGGATGTAAAGCAGCTAAAATTAGTCATCAATTACGATGCGCCGAATCACATGGAAGATTACGTCCATCGTGCTGGCCGAACTGGACGGGCTGGGAACAAGGGCACATGTATCACGTTCATCACCCCAGAACAGGACAGGTACTCGGTTGACATTTACCGTGCTCTCAAGGCGAGCAACGCGACAGTGCCCACAGAGCTAGAAGAGCTCGCTAATGGTAAAGTTGTTCTATGTATATACGTGAAATACAGCTTATTCACTTTGCACGTTCCCTACAGGTTTCCTTGAGAAGGTCAAAGCGGGCAAGGCTCAGGCCGCGGGGTCTGGCTTTGGAGGGAAAGGGTTGGACAAACTTGACAAAGAGCGTGATGCCCGAGAAAGGGCGGAGCGCAAGGCCTATGGCGAACCAGAAGACGAGAAGGCTGAGGTCTCTACAGAGAAGAAAGAGGGGGATGATATGACGTTCGGCAACTTCAAGGTCGAGATTAAACGCGGTCCGGCACCTGATACTAGCAAGGCGCTGCTTGGAGTTGCAGGCGCTGCCGCTGCTGCTCGGCGTCTCGCACATGCGAAGGAAGAGGAGAAGATGCAATCTTCTCTTCGCGCCGCAGAAGAGGCCGCTGCCCGAGCTGGCAAGGACAGCCCCGCTCATAAGCAAGCGCTCAGCGTCGTGGCAAAGCTAAATGCGCAACTGCGCGCATCGAAGCTTGCGCTCCAAGCCCAACTCCAGGCCGAGGACGTCAACCGCAAAGTCAATCCGGATGCGACCGATTTCCACGCCATTGTGCCAATCAACGATTATCCCCAGAAGGCGAGGTGGAGAGTTACCAACAAAGAGACTATGGTTCAAGTAAGTTTCGAAGGTAGATGCCTAGTGCCAAGATAATACGCTGACTATGCCTAATCTCTAGCTCATCGATATGACTGGCGCATCGGTGACAAACAAAGGTGAGGTGTCACGATTGCATGCATCCTAATTGGGGACGGGATCTGACGACTTTTCTGCAAGGAATCTACTACGAGCCTGGAAAGGAGCCTCCATCAGACGGCCCTCCCAAGCTCCACCTTCTCATAGAATCCAACGAGGAGTTCCGGGTACGTCGTTTGACTCCTCGTCATCATTTTTTGAATTGACGATCACATAGGTGGAAAATGCCGTTCGAGAAATCAAGCGACTACTTATCGAAGCTTCTACAGCTGCACTCCAAGCCGAGATGCGCAACCCTTCCGCGCCATCCGGACGCTACAGCGTCGTTTAAGTCGCAATCGTTTTCGGACGTGTCTTCATTTGTACCTACATCATTTGCCTCTCCGTTAATTTTATTCCCTCTCTAGAATGGATTGAAAGGCACCTAACAGGACGATATGGTTGTAAGGAGATATGTAACGGCCGTGATCGAGGGAATCGGTTGTGAGACGTTCCACGCTCAATATCATGAAAAGGTTATGTCAACGTGCAACGCTGTATGACTTGTCACCCCTGTTCACATGCTCACACTTGACGCATCTTCGCGTGGCCGCTTTTCTCATCACCTATGTCAGTGAAGATGTCAAGTCTAATTTGTCGTGCGTGCGAAGGTCTCATACAGTCATACAGACAGTCGGATCGGATGAAGACGGCTCCGCTTCAACCTGCGGGCCGACCTTTGCACCAGGAACGGGCCCCAAGCAAAAATAGGTGGTTACAAGCACATTAAGCCTACGATTAGGAATCTCATCGCTCTTTCCGTTGGCGTTGACCAGGGCCGTCGTGAGTTCCATTCTATGGCTCGATCCGTTCTAGGAAACTCTACCGCTCGAGAGAACAACACGTTCGAGATGTCCTCAGAGCTATCTATGATTACGATTACTAGAGATGGTACTACAAGTACGCTGTGACCTGAGGCAAACTATCGTGGTCCTAACTCAGTACGATGAAATCGCCGAGTGTGGCGCCGAGTTCTCGTCGTTGGGCCGAAATAGCTTGAATACAGTACCGCCATTTGCAGGTTTCCGCAATCTCAGAGCCCAAGTTGTGATCGTGGACATAGCCACGACCACACGACTTGGTGAGTCTCCGCGGCACCTCGCATCACTCGCTGTCATTCGTTCAATAAAGTACGTCGCCTGGGCGATGTAAGCCCATATAGCTCGGGCAGTGGACCATATGACCTGCTACACCTTGGAACTCGGACTAGGAACTCCACCGTGACACTAGGTCGAGTTATGCCAGTTTGACCGTTGACCGATGCGAACTTGAATGTATTTGTCTGTCACGCAGAGGCGGTTGTAACCCCCGAAAGGATCCCGAACCCATTTTAACCCATCCTCTCCACACAGATAGATTCTCCCGGGACACTCTTCTCTCCATCCTACGACTCATGGATATCGCCAACCCTGTGACCTACCATGTTTCCCTATCGCTGTCACCTGAGCCTAGGCAACTCGGGCTTGAGTTGGATACCATGATGAAGAGTGTTTCTGATATCTCTCATTCGATACCAATAGACGGTCAAGGAAGCCACATCGCCTTCACGAGCAAAGACAAAGCCTTCGGAGATGTCGAACTTGAGGACGACTGGACCCTCGATACAAGGAACCCACGCAACTGGCCTATAAGTAAAAAATGGGCGGCCGTGAGCGTGGTGCGTTCTTCTGGTCGGTTTTACAACTGGATGCTCAGATACGTGTCCTTGCGACATGATAGGTTTCAATTTATACCGTCGTCGCCGCTATTGTCAGCTCTATGATGGCACCTGCTTTGCCAGAAATCGCAAATCAATACCATATCGTCAATGACACAGAAGTTGCTCTGACGCTATCCATATATATGCTTTCCTATGCTCTAAGTCCACTCCTTTTTGCGCCGTTATCGGAAATGTTTGGAAGAACATGGGTGGGTTCCGTATCACGGTCCTTCTGCTGTTGTTCTTAGCAATGAATTTTCTAGATTCTTCACATCAACAACCTGTTCTTTATCCTCTTTAACTTAGGCTGTGCGTTCGCGCCATCCAAGGCTGTCTTCATCTGCCTCCGCTTTCTCTGTAAGTTAAAGAATGATTTCTGTTTAGAGGGCTCTGAAATTAGTGCAGGTGGTTGGGTGGCTGGTTCACCCAACTCCATCGGTGGAGGTATCGTCGGAGACGTATTCGCCGCCGAGGACCGGGCTTTGGCAATGGCGGTCTACACCTTCGGCCCCGTCATCGGTGGGTCTATATCCTCCGAGGTTCCTTGCTTTGCTCTGAACCGCGGTTCCCTGGAGCTCCCGCGATCGGACCCGCTATCGGTGGATATATGACCGAAACTATCGGGTGGAGATACCTCTTCATCCTCGTCGCTGGTCTTGGTGCAGTCGCTTCCGTAGGTGGCGCCCTTCTGTATCATGAGACATACGCCCCTGTCATCCGCCGACGTATCATGCAAGAGACAAAGACAACTGGGGAAGCATCGGAAAGCCAACTCCATCTTCCCAAAGCTCGGGGAAACCGCCTGAATTACTTTTTCACCAACCTCCGAAGGCCCTTCATGCTGCTAACCCGAAGCATCGTCTGCTTCATTCTCAGTGCATATATGGCTTTGTGGGTCCTTTCTAAATCAATTCTTCGCGCATTACTAATCCTGGTAGCATGTATGGTCAGGCTTTATTCTCTTTATTTGCTTACCCGCGCTTACCCGACGACTTATAGGCATTTACTTCCTCATGTTCACCACTTTCCCTGGCACGTCCGAGTACCTGTTCACGCCCAACGAATCTAATAGGCCATAGGTTTATTTAATGATGTGTACCATTTCGGTACCGGTGCCGGTGGCCTGGCATATCTTGGAGTTGGCATAGGTTTCACTGTGGCGACGGTTTTGGGAGGGCACTACGGAAACAAGATGTATCGAGCTGTACGTCTTATCTTTTTCAAAGCTTCGTCTGTTTAATGCACTCCCGGGGGTGTGACAGCTCGCCGCCCGTAACGGTGGTCAAGGAAAACCAGAGATGCGAGTTCCGGCAATCCTTTTTGGGTCGTTAATCGTCCCCATTGGGTTGTTGTACGTGATGTTGTGTCGATCGATCTTTAGCCGTGTGGGTAACAGCTCCTGGGCTCTTCCGTAGCTGGTACGGATGGTCAGCTGAGGCGAAGACGCACTGGATAATGCCTATCATCGGCACAGGTATATTTGGTTTTGGAGCGATGATGACATTGTACGCCCTTCTCCGTCACTTCCGCTGCGGATGTCGACTTTTTCTCTTTTGCCTTTCCAGCCTCCCCATTCACCTCTACCTCGTGGACACCTTTACCTATGCAGCTTCTGCGCTGTCCGCGGCATCGGTGCGTCTCTCGCTGGCCATCTTACATCCAATGATCATCTGTGCCGAGCGTGGGATTGGCTGTCGTATGTAGGTCACCCGGTCCATGCTCGCCTTTGCATTTCCCCTGCTAGGGCCCCAGATGTTCGATGCTCTAGGCCTCGGCGTGGGCAACTCGCTCCTCGCAGCGTTGGCAATCGTCATGGGAGTTCCGTTCCCTATTTTTATCTGGCTCTACGGAGAACGGCTTCGGGCACGAAGTAGCTTGATGAGGTAAGTATTCTGACTGTCATGCCATAGCCCATGTTCAATCGCCTCTCGCGCCCGCATAGGTGAAGCAGCGAGCGGAAAAGCAAAGTGGCATGCATTTTGGCGATAGATTCGGCAAATAAATCAAGGCGACTAGCTTGTTGGGGCTTGCGTGGGCAGACAGCAAGTCGTATACGCTGGCAAATAATTCGGGGTTTGAGGCCCCTTGACTACTATGTTCTTTCGTGTCATGTGGGAATCTGTGTCGTTAGAGACATAATATACAAAAAAAACCGTGCATAACGAAGTAAAAGTCGGAAATGAAAACCGAGAGGATGTATCGGGTCTATGAATCCTGCAGAGTGGGCGGCCGGCCGAGTGACACGTCCAATCTGGAGGCAAGTTCGAGTAGATCGGTCTGAAGCTTCTCCAGTTTGGTGCGTCTAGAGTCCCACAGCTCAGCTCCTAGACGTACCGGGGGGAGGAGGGAGATGGTGGGGAAGGACGTACTCTTTGTGGAATTGCTGCCCAAACTCGAACGCCTGGGATACGCCGAGTCCCAGATTCCTTTCCTGCATGCTCTTTGCTTGTGCCCGCTCCCTCTCGCTCAGCAGTCTCAAGTGAGGTAGCAGCCGGTCGTACTCGCGTTTCAGCTTTGTCCACCATTAGCATCATAGAACACCCACAACCCAAAAAAACGGGTCAAATTTGAAATCGTCTCACCGCCTGCATCCGCGCCTTCAGCGACGCCTCGTCGTATTTCCCTGCGCCGAGCACTTGCTCGCGCATCCTTCCCAGCTCGTCGAACCATTTCGTTTCATGGTCGCTGAGCGTCGGGCTCGCGCGCTTCATGAGCTCCGCGAGCACGCGGTCTAGCCGTGCGAGCAGCGCCTGCTGTCCCGCCTGTACCCCGCGCGTGCGAGCCTCGATGCGATCCTGCCGCTCGCCGCGAAGTTCACCAAGCAGTCCACGGATCTCGTCGACCTTATCCACCTGTCGGCGGAGCTCCTCGTGTTGCAGCTCGCTCCGCGCGTTCGTTTGGCGGTAGGCGGACTCGACGCCGTGGACACGCGTCACGATTTCGTCTACTTTGTTCGAGAAAAAGCGGAGCGTATCAGGCGTAATGCGGAAGTCCTTCGATTCTGGCGTGGCTAGGTGTGACGTGGCCGGTAGACCGGTTGAGGACAGGTCCGTTGGCGGCTCCCAGGGTTTGGCGCCGAGCAGCGAAGTATATGTGGGCGGCCCCTCGGCAGGTTCGAGTAACCGA
>WNFD01005774.1_pt1 | contig 14728 bp, 10 predicted proteins | sample 5400491 | NCBI WGS metagenome assembly WNFD01 (sample SAMN13153343, study PRJNA577476) | soil metagenome | isolation source: 120 cm saprolite under Douglas fir tree site 2 hole 2 replicate 2 | place: USA:California | collected 2015-04-18
CCCGGCCACGGATACGAACTGAGCGCAGCCATCGTTTCCGCAGGGATGTGTTCAATTTGCTTACCCATCCGGCGGCAACAAACCTCGACAAAATGTGTCACCAGCGCCGGAATATCTTCTGGGCGCGCCCGCAACGGTGGCAGCAGGACCGGGAAAACATTTAGCCGATAATAGAGGTCGCTGCGAAATTCGCCCCGGTTCACCATCTCCATCAAATCACGGTTCGTTGCCGCCACCAGCCGAACGTCCACTTGGTGGGTCCGAGCGCTGCCCAGGCGCTCGAACTCCTGTTCCTGCAGCACGCGCAGCAGCTTGGGCTGCAGCGCCGGCGGTATATCGCCCACTTCGTCCAGGAAGAGCGTGCCTTTGTCGGCCAGCTCGAAACGGCCAATCTTTTGCGCGATGGCTCCGGTGAAGGCGCCTCTCTCGTGGCCAAAGAGCTCACTTTCCAGCAAATCCAGCGGGATGGCAGCGCAATTCAGTTTTATGAACGAGCGTCCGCACCGCGAGCTGAGGTTGTGAATCGCGCGCGCAATCAGTTCCTTTCCGGTGCCAGTTTCACCCTGGATAAGAACGGTGGAATCGGTAGGCGCGACCCGTTCGACTTGTTCCAGCACAGCTTCCAGAGCGGGACTGTTACCGATCACTTGCTCGAATCTGCGCGGATTACGATCCTGGTCAACGGACCCAAGTCTTTCAAAAGCTCCCACAGAGGACCTCCTTGCGCTCGCGTGCGTTCTTCCGTATCGGGATCAACTCTCCAGAGCTGCTCGAACACTCTCGAGCAGAACTTCGTCGTCGAACGGTTTTGCCATGAACTCCACGGCGCCTGCTCGCAACGCTTGCATCCGCATTTTTTCGTCTCCGTGTGCCGTGATAAAGATGGTCGGAATCCTGCAATGCTCCGCGTTCAGCTTGGCCTGCAATTCCAGGCCAGAAATCCCCGGCATGCGGATATCCGCGATCAGACATGCGGTCTCGTGCTGTTGGCCAGACATCAGGAATTCCTCTGCCGAGGCAAACGCTCGCGCTGGCAAGCCGACCGCTTTTAGCAGTCCCTGCAATGCGCTGCGCATCAAGTCATCATCATCGACAATCGCAACTAGGTTCGTCTTTCCCTGGATGGCCATGTCAGCAACTTAGCACTGGCGCCAGAAACCGCGCAATCATGCTTTGGTATGAGTGCAGTAATACTGTCCTGTTCGCGGAACTACTTGAGAAAGCGGCAGTTAAAACCGGCAGTTAAAGCGGGGGGACTGGCAGCTGCCAAACGGGAGCGCCCGCAGACGTCATTCGTGGGCCTCGGCTTTGGTGGGGAGAGTGAAATGAAAACTTGCTCCGCGCGGAGAGTTGTCGGCGGCCCACAAGCGGCCACCATGCGATTCAACGATAGAGCGGCTGATCCGAAGTCCCATACCGGTGCCCTGAACCTTCGTTGTAAAGAATGCATTAAAGATCTGGTCCGCCTGCTGCGCAGGCAGCCCCACGCCGGTATCGCTGACCGACAGCATAACGTGCTCGTTTTCCGCTGGCTGCGATTGGATGACGAGATTCCGCGTCCCATCCACCTCCTTCATCGCATCGATACTGTTCATGATGAGGTTCATCAGCACCTGCTGCAATTGCACGCGATCTCCCATAATCTGGGGAATATCCGCGGCCAGGTCCGTCCGGACAAATATCGAATATCGCGTTGCCTCCTTGCGCAACAGGACGATCATCTCTCGGATCACTTCATTGACATCCAGCAACTCCCGTTGCGGAGTGCCCTTCTTGAAGAGCAAACGGATCCGGTCGATGATTTCCGCCGCACGCGTTGCATCTTTCACGACTCTCAAGGAAGCCTCGCGCGCCTCTTCCAGATCGGGCTGATCGCGATTAAGCCAGCGCAAGCAGGTATTGGCGTCGGTGACGGCGGCGGCAATCGGCTGTTTTACTTCGTGCGCCAGGGAAGCAGTCAGCTCTCCCAAGGTGGTTACCCGGCTGATGTGTGCGAGATCCGCCTGCGCCTGGCGCAAAGCCCCTTCGGCGCGATTACGGGATTCCTCAACCCGCCGTTTTATCTCCATCAACCCGGTGATCAGCAGCGCTGCAGCAAGGAAAGCTGCGAATCGCAAGAAGGTAGCCGACTCGCTGGCTTGTGGGAACTCCTTCCGCAGAAAGAAGTGGTCGAAGGCCAACGCTGAAAGAGCAACAGAGAACAGACCCGGTCCCAGTCCTCCAAAGAGGCTGCTCACCGTCACCGCGAGAAGGAAGCACGACGATGGGGCATCTATGGGCCGAGCCACCACTAGCGCGACTCCACAGGAAATTATCGCCAGGCCGTAGCCGCGAATTGTGGAGAGAACTTTCATCCGCGACGGCCGGGCGGAAGCTCAAGCTTCGCCGCCATTCTGACTAATTCCGCCAACGATTCAGCCTCCATCTTGCGCATTACGTTCCCCCGTTGGATCTTCGTGATTTCGCTGGTCCCAAGATCAAAAGCGATTTGCTTATTGAGCATGCCACGGACCACCAAGCCCATAACCTCGCGCTCGCGTGCCGTCAGCGATTCATAGCGCTTTCGCAATCCGGCTAGCTCACTCTGATGTTGGCGTGCCGCCCGGTCGCGATCTAAAGCCTGGTGGATCGCATCCAGCAAGTCCTGGTCCCGGAACGGTTTGGTCAGAAATTCCACCGCGCCTGATTTCATGGCCTTCACCGACATCGGAATGTCTCCATGACCGGTAATAAAGATGATAGGAATCCGGATTCCCGCCTCCGCCAACTCGTGCTGAAAGTCCAGACCGTTGACCCCGGGAAGTCTCACGTCTAGAACTAGGCAACTTGGCGCGTCCGGCCGCTTGCTACGCAAGAACTCTTGCGCCGCCCCGAAGGCTTCGGAGCGCAAGCCCACCGACTTCAGCAGGCCTTGGATGGAGGCACGCACCAAGTCATCGTCATCAATGACGAACACCGTGGGGGAGTTTGCGGGCGTCATTCACGCGGCTCGACTTTGGTGGGTAAGGTAAGGTTAAAGCTAGCGCCACGCGGAGAGTTATCGGTAGCCCACAAGCGACCGCCATGCGATTCAACAATGGAACGGCTGATCCGAAGTCCCATACCGGTGCCGTGAGCCTTGGTGGAAAAGAAGGCATCGAAGATTTGGTCCGCTTGCTGCGAGGGGAGTCCAACGCCGGTATCGGTGACCGACACCATTACTTGCTCGCCCTCCGCCCTCCGTGAGTTGATGGTAAGCTCGCGCGTCCCCTCCACATCTTTCATCGCATCGATGCTGTTGATGATGAGGTTCATCACGACCTGCTGTAACTGCACACGGTCTCCCATTATCTGGGGAAGGGCCTCCGCCAGCTCCGTCCGTACTGATATGGAATGTCGCGATATCTCATTGCGCAGGAGGATGACCATCTCCCGAAGGAGTTCGCTTACATCAACCAACTCCCGTTGCGCAACGCCCTTCTTGAACATCAGTCGGACTCGGGCGATGATTTCCGCCGCACGGGTTGCGTCTTTAGCCATTCTTGACGCAGCCTCGCGCGCCTCTTCCAGATCGGGTTGATCGCGCGTAAGCCAGCGCAAGCAGGTATTGGCGTCGGTGACGGCGGCAGCAATCGGTTGATTCACTTCGTGCGCCAGAGAAGCAGTCAGCTCGCCCATGGTGGTCACGCGGCTGGCGTGTGCGAGATCCGTCTGCGCCTGCCGCAGCGCTTCTTCGGAATGCTTGCGCTCGGTGATGTCCGTCGAGCTGCCCACGAATTGCACCAAATCTCCCGATGCGTTCAAAACAGGATGGCCAACGGTTTGGATGTATTTGACCGTGCCGTCTGGAAGAAGGATTCGGAATTCCACTCTATATTCCGACTTTTCAGCTATGGCTTGATCGATTGCCCCTTGCCACTTGGCTCGATCCTCCGGATGAGTACGCTGCCGACGTTCGTCAAAAGTCGGCCGGCCATTTTCTGGATCGAAGCCATAAATGCGGTACCACTCCTCGGACAGATGCAAGGCGTCTCCTCCCGCTACCCGCCAGGCCCAACTCCCTGTATGCGTGAGCCTCTGCGCCTCCGCCAGGTACGCCTCGCTGCGCCGCAGCTTCTCTTCCTGCAGTTCCAAGGTCTGGGCAGCGAACCGCCTATCCACCGAGGACGTCAGCAGAACCAGTCCGAGGACGATAAAGGTGGCGGCTGCAATTCCGGCGGCGCCAAGTGTGGAGATGCTTACGGCGTGAGAAAGGTCCGCTGGCATGCCGGAGGGCGTGAAACTGGCGGCAGCCATGCCGGTGTAATGCATGACGGGGATCGCAGCCCCCATCACGACCGCTCCGGCTAACTTTTCCCATCCGATCCCATTTTTCTCATCGCGGAAGTGAAAGGTAATCCATAGCGCGGCGAGAGAAATCAGAACCGCGAGCACGACGGACAGGACGACGAGAAAGGAATTAAACTGGCATATGGCAGGTAAGCGCATGGCGCCCATGCCGATGTAATGCATACTCGCAATACCCGCGCCCATCAGGACACTTCCGGCGACCGCTCGGGACCCATCCATTTTCTGTCGGCTCACCACGTACAGCGCGATGACCGACGCGAGAATGGCCGCAAACAGTGACAGCACAACGGTCGGCCAATGGTAGGCTACGGGAATCGGCAGGATGAACGCCAGCATCCCAATGTAGTGCATGGACCAAATGCCAGTCCCCATCGCGCCGGCCCCGCCCAGCAGCCAAACCGTGCGAGTCCAACCGCCCGCGGCCGTTACGCGACCTGCGAGATCCAGAGCAGCGTACGACGCAAACACAGCGATCAACACCGAAAGCGACACGAGCGCGTAGTTGTACGAGCCAATCAAGTTCACGGCAGCCATTTGATGTGTTCTCAGTGAACCGCTGACCGGAGAACATCATAGCGCAGTAGTCTCAGCCTGATGTGTCTTACTGTTCGTCTCTCCGATCTCAGCGGCAATCAGTACGACCGGTCCCGCTTCACCCCCTGGCACCTACCTCTCCGGTCGCGGGCTGGGAACCTTGTAATCGTCGGTCAAAGTCTTCAAGAAGGCGACAAGGTCATCCTCTTCCTGATCTGTCAGCTTAAGGTTGCCGAGTTGTTTCTTGTTGAGGTTGCTGGGATCTTCGGGTGGCGGCCAGCACGTGACTCGTTCTCCGGGGTCTCCTGCCTTGCACTTGGGCAGGACATCGCGCGTGTTGTAAAAGTGCACTACGTCTTTGAGGTTCTTGAAGTAGCCGTTGTGCATGTAGGCCTTCACGAAGTCGGGCGTAGGACGCATATCGACGTTGCGCAGTGTGGGTACCTGGAACTTGGCGTCGAATTTGGGAGCGAGCCCGATCCACCCCGAATCGGGATTCAATTGGCCGCTATCGCTCTGCAGCCTGCGCAGAAAAGATCCGACGCCCGTGTCGTCGTAAGCTTGTCCCGCCGGATTAGCGCGATAGCCACGCCCGTCGGACGCATCTTCGTGGTAATACTGCAGCTGTGGATTCCTCGGGACGCCGAGATTGCTGGCTGTGAAGTCGGTGAACAGCGGTTCTTCACCGGGCCCGCCATCGCGGTGACACTGGTTGCATCCTGCCTTACCGCGGAACAGCGCATTCCCATTCGCTTCATGTGGCGTGAACTTTTCTTTTCCCGCCTGTACATAGTCATACTTGGAAGTGAAAGGACTGACTTCCGGCGAAGCTTCATAGGAGGCAGCGGCCAGTCCGAAGCCGTCATATAAGTGGTCGGCACGCTGCCGGTCTGCCATGCTGAGATGGACCGGGTGTTGATCGTTATTTGATGGCGGACCTGGAGTTGCACAAACTTTCTCGACGTCTGCAGGCCATTGAATGGAAAATGAGTCGGCGCCCCAGACCGCTTCAAATAGCTTTCGATAGGGAGCCTTCGAAAGCCGGTACGCGAGACATGCCGAGTCAGGCAGACCCATTTCTACGGGATTGGTCGGCGGACCCTGAGCTTGTTCGGCGCTGGGACTCTGCAAGCGGTAGCCGCTGGCGCGCATGTCCCAAAAATTTCCACCCACGAAGTCGCCCTGAAGGGCGTTGTAATGGAGCACAGGTGCGAGCGTCGCATACATGTAACTCTGCGGCTTTCTCTGGCTGAATCGCGTTCTGACGGATCCCGGATACGATACTGTACTCATGTTCAGGGATTGAATCGGTCCAGTGAATCCCGTCTCCGGCGTATGGCAGAAACTGCATGCTTCATTCTGATTGACTGAGAGATGCTTATCAAAGAGCATCAGCTTTCCCAGGGTATGGATCTGTCCCTGACGATCAAGCGTGGTCTGGTCCATCTGGCGGAGCGTGTCGGCCTCGATGCGATCGATCTCGGCGACCACCCTGGCAACGTCCTGGTCGAAACCTGGAGGCATCTGACCGTGCACGTCGTGAGTAGCGGCAATGGCTGCTCCATCTCCCCGATATTGGCTACTCGCCAAGAGTAGTAACGCGCCAAGGATGAGAAGCCCAACCAACAAGAGAATAAGGTAAAAGCCCCTCACGCTACGGTCTCGACGAAGAAGTCTTCGATCTGGTTCACTTCTTCATTGCTAAGGCGCAGCTCGCCCGCGCGCATGACTCCCTCCGCCTGCTCCGCGTTCCGCGCCCCGACGATGGCTCCGGTCACAGCGGAATGATGCAGCGTCCACGCAATTGCCACTTCGCCGACTGTACGGTTGTGCCGTTTGGCTACTGTTCGCAAGAGCGCGACCAGGGCCAGGTTGAAAGAAAGATTTGGCTCGGTAAAGTCAGGATGCCCCCTGCGCCAATCGTCCTTGGGCAGTTCGGCCGCACGCTCGCGGGTCATGGCGCCGGTCAGAAGACCGGAAGCCATCGGGGAATACACAATGACCCCAATATCTTTCCTCTGGCAGTAAGGCAAAATCTCGTCTTCGATCTCGCGATGCAGCAGTGAATATGGAGGCTGCAGAGAAGTTACCGGAGCGATGAATTGAGCGCGGCGCAGTTGCTGGACACTAAAGTTGGAAACGCCAATCCAGCGTACCTTGCCTTCGCGCTTCAGGTCGACAAGCGTGGACCAGCCTTCCTCCAGTTCATCTGAGTCCGGATCAGGAGGCCAGTGAATCTGGTAAAGGTCGATCACATCGACGGAGAGGCGGCGGAGGCTGTTCTCGACTTCTTCACGGATCGACTCAGCACTCAGTACTTTGTATACCTCACCTTTGAAACCCCAGCGCAGGCCGCACTTGGTGAAGACGTAGGGCCTCGAACCGCGCCAGTCCTTCAGCGCGCGGCCGACGAGTTCCTCGGAGTGTCCCAGACCGTAGACGGCGGCCGTGTCAATCCAGTTGACGCCGAGTTCGAGCGAGCGATGGATGGCGGCAATGGAGTCGTTGTCGTCCTGCGATCCCCAGGCGAACTGCCAGCCCGAACCGCCAATGGCCCAGGCTCCATAGCCTACGGGAGTGATGTGCAGGTCGGAGTTGCCAAGCTTGCGTGTTTGCATTTCAATCTCCTGTAAAACTTCCTTTGCTGACACTAGAAATGCATTTGCGTTTCCAAACAACATTCAGCCTGGAACAAACCCATTAGATCGTTCTAGTTCACAGCTTTATGTGTGTGTCCCGCTGATAATTCCGCCGGCATCAGGCACGGTTGAAATCCGAACCCTGTCGAAATGTCGACGTTGTGTCAACCGCACGACTCCCATCTGAGTTTCATAAGGCCCTGCCCAGTTAAGTCAACCTGCTGAAAATACGCAGTTAATTCACTTCGCGATTGATTGGAGAGCGGCGTGCCTTTCCTGTCGTGGAGGCACAAACAAAATGCAAGCGACAGAGACATACATCGGATGCGAACCGCGCTTCGAAGTCCGCATCGGCGAAGAGAAGAATCGCGAAATGCACGACGTTCTCTCGCGCTGCCTGCCGTCTTTTTACACGAAGGCCTATCGGCACCTGGGCAATGCGGCCGACGCGGAGGATGCGGTTCAGGATGCACTCCTGTCCGCTTACAAGCACCTCGACCAATTCAGGGGGCAGTCGCAAATGTCGACCTGGTTAACAGCCATTGTCATCAATTGCGCGCGGATGCATTTGCGCAAACGGCCTCGCCAGATCCACCTGTCGCTCGACGAGCGATTCGGGGAGGAGCAGGAATATTCCTTGTCAGAGCGATTGGCGCACAGCGGACCAAGTCCTGAAGATGACTGTCGGAATTCCGAACTCGATAGGCGCCTCACGCAGTTCACAAAGCAGCTTTCGCCTCCATTACGCAAGGCATTCCAGCTGCGTGAGTTGGATGGCCTATCCACGAGCGAAGCAGCGCGAATCTTGGGTGTGCCGGACGGAACAGTGAAGGCGCGGGTCTCTCGTGCACGCGCGAAGCTCAGACGATTGATGTGCCGCACGCTCGATATACAGCCTGGTTCGGCATCACCTCGTTCATCAAGATGAGCAGCAGTAAACCTAAGAGTTAAACCACGGACGGCAAAAATGGCGTCCGTCGGTAATTGACGAACCGAAAAGAAATTTTATGTGGATCGTTCGACTAGCATTACGGCGGCCTTACACATTCGTGGTGATGTCGATTCTCATCCTGATCATGGGTGGGCTCGCGATTCTTCGCACCCCAACCGACATCTTTCCGAACATCGACATTCCCGTTGTCAGCATCATCTGGAACTATAACGGTCTCGTCCCTGAGGACATGAGCAACCGGATCGTTACCACTACAGAACGAAATCTTACGACCACCGTCGACAACATCGAACACATCGAGTCGCAGTCACTCTATGGAATTGCCGTTGTTAAAGTGTTCCTGCAGCCGAGCGCAAGCATTCAACAAGGTATTGCACAGATTACGGCGGTTTCTCAGACCCAACTCAGGCAGTTGCCAGCGGGAACGACGCCGCCTCTCATTCTTGCTTATAGCGCATCGAGTGTGCCGGTCCTCCAGTTGGCCCTCTCGGGACAAAATCTGTCGGAGCAGCAACTCAACGACTATGGCTTAAATTTCATTCGCACCCAGATCATCACTGTGCCTGGTGTTTCGGTACCCTATCCCTATGGCGGCAAGCAACGTCAGGTGCAGGTGGATCTGAACACCACCGCATTGCAGTCGAAGGGCCTGTCCGCGCTCGATGTAGTCAATGCGATCAGCGTACAAAACCTGATTCTGCCAACGGGAACGTCCAAGATTGGCTCCAGGGAATACGATGTCTCCATTCCCAACGCAGCGCCGCAGACGATTGCAGACCTGAACCGCATCCCCATCAAGACAATTGGCGGCACCACGATTTACATCAAGGATGTAGCCTGGGTGCGCGATGGCTTTCCACCGCAGACCAATATCGTGCGCGTCAACGGCCAGCGATCAGTATTGCTGACCATCCAAAAAGCGGGGAATGCTTCGACGCTGAACGTGATCTCGGGCATTAAAGCCCTGCTCCCTCAAATTAAGACGACGCTTCCCCCCCAGCTCCAGATCGCACCTCTGAATGATCAGTCGATTTTTGTTCGTGGCGCGATCAGTGGCGTGGTCAGGGAAACGCTGATTGCCGCGTGTCTGACCGCTTTCATGATTCTCACTTTTCTGGGTAGTTGGCGAAGCACCGTGATCATCGCCACCTCAATCCCGCTGGCGATTCTGACCTCCATCATTGCGCTCAGTGCAATCGGAGAAACCATCAATATCATGACGCTCGGTGGACTCGCTCTGGCGGTGGGCATCCTGGTTGATGACGCCACAGTCGAGGTCGAGAATATCAATCGCAATCGGGAGGCCGAGCCAGACAAGGACATGGACGAAGTTGTCCTGGACAGCGCGGCTCAGATCGCGACGCCAGCATTCGTATCCACGCTTTCGATCTGCATCGTGTTTGCTCCCATGTTCCTATTGTCCGGCGTTGCGCGATACCTCTTCGTGCCACTCGCGGAAGCCGTCGTTTTCGCTATGTTGGCTTCCTATTTCCTTTCGCGGACCATCGTCCCGACAATGGCCAAGTACTTGTTGCGGGCAGACAAAACAAAAGAAGCGCGAGACGCGCCCTCCCGAAATCCGCTGGTACGACTGCAGAAGCGTTTTGAGCAAGCCTTTGAAAGATTTCGTCAAAGCTATCGCAGACTGCTGGAAATTTGTCTCCATCACCGGCGTGTCTTTCTGATTGCGTTCTTTGCCAGCTGTCTCGCTTCTCTGGTAATTCTGATTCCCTGGTTGGGCCGCGACTTCTTCCCCAGCGTTGACGCCGGCAGTTTCAAACTTCATATGCGCGCTCCCACCGGAATGCGTATCGAAGAAACGGCCAACCTTTGCGATCAGGTCGAGCAGTCGATTCGAGCGCAGATTCCGGCGAGCGAGGTTCAGAACGTCATTGACAATATTGGCTTGCCCTACAGCGGTATCAATCTCTCGTACAGCAATTCCGCGCCGGTGGGCAGTTCGGACGCCGACATCCTTGTATCTCTGTCCGTCAAGCACCATCCCACGGACAATTACATTCATCAGCTTCGTCTGTCACTCCCGAAACAGTTCCCGGGCGTTTCGTTCGCTTTCTTGCCCGCCGACATGGTCGGGCAGATTCTCAATTTTGGATTGCCCGCACCCATCGACGTTCAGGTCGTAGGCAATGACCTGGAAGCGAACCGGCGCTACGCGGATGTCGTGCTGGCGAAAATGAGATATGTCCCAGGAACAGCCGATCTCAGGATCCAGCAACCTTTCGATCAGCCGTATCTCCGCCTCCGGGTCGAGCGCACGAAAGCTGAACAGCTTGGTTTCACCGCCCATGACATCGCGCAGAATCTCCTGGTATCACTGAGCGGCAGTTTCCAGACCTCCCCCACATTCTGGCTTGACCCCAAAAACCATGTCAGCTATTCAATAGCGACTCAAACGCCGCAATACCGCACCGACACGTTGCAAGCGGTCGAAAACATTCCAATCACCGGCACCAACCCGAGCGCTCCTCCGTCGATCATGGCCAGCCTGGTATCCACGCAGCGGGGAGCGGGAATGGCTGTGGTTTCCGATTACAACGTTGCGCCGGTGATTGACATCTTTGGCGCCGTCACAGGGCGCGATCTCGGTGGTGTGGCCAGCGACATCAACAAGATCATTGATGCCACCCGCCAACAATTGCCGCGCGGTTCTCGAGTCATTGTTCGTGGGCAGGTTCAGACGATGCGGGCCTCCTACATCGGCCTTCTGAGCGGACTGGCGTTCTCGATCGTGCTCGTGTACCTGCTGATCGTAGTCAACTTCCAATCTTGGCTCGATCCATTCATCATGATTTCCGCGCTGCCCGCGGCCCTTGCCGGGATTGCCTGGTTCTTGTTTATAACGCACACCACTCTGAGCGTACCCGCACTCATGGGAGCCATCATGTGTATGGGCGTCGCCACCTCAAACAGCATCTTGGTCGTGAGTTTTGCCACCGAAAAAATGGCGGAAGGAAAAGATTCCCTCAGTGCCGCCCTGGAGGCAGGCTTCACGCGTTTTCGGCCCGTGCTGATGACGGCTCTGGCCATGATTATCGGAATGGTCCCCATGGCTCTCGGACTGGGAGACGGCGGTGAGCAAAATGCCCCTCTCGGACGGGCGGTCATTGGCGGACTGATTTTCGCGACGGTTTCGACGCTTTTCTTTGTTCCAGCATTTTTCAGCGTCCTGCAAAGTTCACGACGGCATCCGGCCCAAACACCACAGGAGCACTAGACACCAAGCCATATGGAGTCAATTATGTTACCGCAAAATCAAACTCAGACTCAGACTGAAGACACGAGACGAATCGGCGAGCACCCACCCCCAATAATCGGGGTGGAAGTGCGGGAACGTTCGCGTTCGCGCAAACACTGGGTTATCCTGGCAATCGTACTGCTCGTGGTTGCCGCCCTCTTGATGTGGGGAATCTGGTCACGGGTCAGTGCCAGCACAGCCCTGCGTGCGGAGACGGCTCAAGCCGCTCTGCCGGCAGTGTCGGTCGTGTCGCCAAAACAAACCGCGCCCGCACAGGAGATCATCCTCCCAGGAAATGTACAACCCTTCATCACCTCACCGATCTATGCCCGCACCAATGGGTATCTGAGAAAGTGGTACTTCGACATCGGAGCGCACGTCAAGAAAGGGCAACTGCTCGCTGTGATTGAGACTCCGGAAGTCGACCAGCAACTGGAGCAATCGCTCAGCAATCTCAATACCGCCAAGGCGAATCTCGCGCTATCCGAGATTACCAAGAACCGCTACCAGGGATTGCTGAACAGCAATGCCGTTTCTCAGCAGGACGCCGACAACGCTTCGGGCACCTACAACGCCAATAAGGCAATCGTTGAGGCGAATCAGGCGAACGTCAAACAACTCCAGGCGCTTCAGTCGTTCGAGAAGATCTACGCTCCATTCGATGGAATTGTTACCGCTCGAAACACCGATATCGGCGACCTTATTAATTCCGGTAGCAGCAGCAGTGTGAAAACCGATCTCTTTCACATCGCTCAGCCCGGAAAGTTGAGGGTTTACGTAAACGTCCCCGAGGAATATTCGCAAGGAATCAAAACCGGCATGACTGCAGATCTTAGTCTCGCTGAGTTTCCGGGCCGCAAGTTTCAGGGAAAACTGGTGCGCACTTCCGAGGACATCAATGTGACCACCCGTACCCTGCTGATCGAGATCGATGTGGATAATCCGACGGGCACGCTGCTCACGGGCTCCTATGCGGAGGTCCACCTGGCGGTCCCGACGCAGGCTTCAACCTTCCTGCTTCCAGTCAATGCTCTGTTATTCCGATCGGAAGGTTTACGTGTCGGCATTGTGAAGGACGGGAAAGTCGCGCTCACAGCCGTAACTCCCGGGCACGATTTCGGCAATCAGATAGAGATCGTCGCTGGCCTCAAGGCAGACGACCAGGTCATTATCAACCCGCCCGACTCGATCGTTTCCGGACAGCAAGTCCAAATTGTTCAGGCAACCTTGCCAGGGGATATGAAGTGAAGCGCCCTCGAAAAACGCGGCAAGCGCCTTGGCTGGTCCTGCTCGCCCTGGCAATGTTCCTGTCTACCGGGTGCGTGGTCGGCCCGAAGTACCACACTCCCACCATGCAAGCTCCTCCCGCCTATAAAGAGGTAGGAGACTGGAAGCCCGCGCAGCCTAATGACCAGAATCTTGGGGGTGAGTGGTGGAAGATTTTTCAAGATTCGCAGCTTGATGCGCTGGAACTTCAGGTCAATGTATCGAACCAGAATCTCAAGGCAGCAGAGGCGCAATACCAGCAAGCGCGGGGTGCCCTGCGCTACAACCGCGCCGACTATTATCCGACCGTGACGGCGGGGCTATCAGGGACGCGAACCGGAGTGTCAACTCACCGTCCTCCCCCAAATTCGATTTTTAATGGCGTCTCTTACAACGACTTTGTGCTGCCATTCACTTTTTCCTATCAGGCGGACGTCTGGGGACGAGTTCGAAAAACGGTGGAATCTTATCGGGAGCAAGCGCAAGCCAGTGCAGCGGATCTGGCGACGGTCAATTTGAGTATGCACGCGGATCTCGCCATTGATTACTTTCAGGCCCGCAGCCTGGATGCTGAGGAACAACTCCTCAACTCTACGGTTAAACAGTACGAGCAGGCTCTGGAATTGAATCAAAGCCGTTTCGACGGCGGGATCGCTTCGGAAGTAGAAGTCGAGCAAGCGAAGACTCAACTGCAGACAACCCGGGCGGCAGCGATTGACGTCGGGGTGCTGCGAGCACAATACGAACACGCGGTCGCGATTCTTGTAGGAAAACCACCCGCCGAGTTCAGCCTTCCCCCGTTGCCCCTCAACGCACCGCCTCCGCGCATTCCTGTAGGCGTGCCCTCGGATCTTCTGGAACGACGCCCGGATATCGCAGCTGCGGAGAGAAGAGTGGCGGCCGCCAATGCCCAGATCGGAGTTGCGAAATCGGCCTACTATCCACTGGTCAACCTCACCGGGTCGGGAGGATTTGAAAGCTCCACCATCACCACCTTGCTCACTGGACCGAGCGGGCTATGGTCGGTGGGACTGTCCGCCTTGGGCACTGTCTTCGACGGGGGAAGACGTCATGCGCTCAACGACCAGGCCCGCGCCGCTTACGACTTTCAGGCCGCTAGCTATCGCGAGAACGTGCTGACCGGATTCCAACAGGTGGAAGACAATCTGGCGGCTGTAAGAATTCTCGAAAATGAGGCCAAGGTCCAAGACGAAGCAGTAGTGTCAGCACAGCGATCGCTCGATCTTTCAATTACTCGCTATAAAGGCGGGGTCACAAGCTACCTGGAAGTGACCACCGCGCAAACTGCCGCGCTCGCAAACGAGGTTACGCAGGTCAATATCTTGGGACGTCGAATGGCGAGCACGGTGTTACTGATTCAGGCCCTCGGCGGCGGATGGGATCGATCGACTCTGCCGGAGCAGCCCGAATGCTGCGGCAAGCTTGTGAGCAGCAATTCCAAGTGATGCTTCATAGCGGCTGGACTGAATGGAACTGACGAATCAGAGTCAGGCGGTACAATCACGAAAATGGAAAAAGGGCCGATCCCCCGCGGTCAGCCCTTGGCCCAAATCAATGTGTTTGGTAGCAAATTGGTAGCACTCGTTTTGGTAGCATTTTGGTAGCAAAACGGGCCGATTTTAGCGGTCTTTGCCGACTCGTCCGTCTTTTAAAGCCTTTGCCGTCAGCAAGATACTGTTTTGTGACTTCCATGGCATGGAAGAGGTCGTCGGTTCGATCCCGACCAGGTCC
>WNFD01009074.1_pt1 | contig 14728 bp, 15 predicted proteins | sample 5400491 | NCBI WGS metagenome assembly WNFD01 (sample SAMN13153343, study PRJNA577476) | soil metagenome | isolation source: 120 cm saprolite under Douglas fir tree site 2 hole 2 replicate 2 | place: USA:California | collected 2015-04-18
TTCGACCGGCGACCTGGTGGGGACCGGCCGCTGGGAGTTCGCGGAGAAGGCGCCCCGTGACATCCTGGCTACCTACTTCTGGGACGTGGGTACTACGAACCGCGTCCTCAATCTGGTCGCGCCCCTGGCCCGCGGGCTGCTGGCGAAAAATCACGAGCAGGTGATGGCCAACGGCTTCGCCGGCCTCCGCCAGCACGCGGAAGCAACTACCTGGCTGAATCTCCCCGTTCATCCCCCGCCCGTCAGTCGAAAATCTCCCTCCCCCTCAGGGGGAGGGTCGGGGTGGGGGTGTCGGGTGACTCAGGAAACGTCCCCTAAGAAGGGTTCGCCTTTTTCGCCGTCCGCTTCTTGGCCTGTTCGAAGGCGTCGAGACGTTCCTTAACTGTCTTTTCGTAGCCGCGATCCGTCGGATGGTAATAAGTCCGGTCCTTGATGGCGTCCGGCAGATTCTGCTGCTCCACCTGCGCTTCCTCGTAGTCGTGGGCGTATTTGTAGCCCTGGCCGTAGCCGATCCGCCGCATCAGTGGGGTGGGCGCGTTGCGCAGATGAAGTGGGACAGGGTCCGCACGGGTTCGCTCGACATCCTCCTGGACTCCCGAGTAGGCCGCGTACAGCGCGTTGCTCTTGGGCGCGGAGGCCAGATAGACCACGCACTGCGCCAGCGCCAGGTTGGCCTCCGGCATGCCGATGAAGTGCGCCGCCTGCTGGGCGGCCATTGCCTGCACGAGCGCGTTCGGGTCCGCCATGCCGATGTCCTCGGATGCGAACCGTACCAGCCGGCGCGCCACGTAGAGCGGATCCTCGCCCGCCTCCAGCATCCGTCCCAGCCAGTACAGCGACGCGTCGGGATCGCTCCCCCGGAGGCTCTTGTGCAGCGCCGAGATGATGTTGTAGTGCTCCTCACCGGCGCGGTCATAAAGCAGGTTCTTGCGCTGCACCGCCTCTTCGACCGCCGCCGCCGTGATCAGCCGGCGACCCTGCTTCGGTCGGACCAGGGCCGCGGCGGCTTCCAGCCCGTTGATAGCGACCCGGGCGTCCCCGTTGGCGAACCGGATCAGCGCCGCCTTGGCCTCGGGCTCAACCACGACCTGCTGCTGGCCGAGCCCGCGCTCCGGGTCACTGACGGCGCGATCAAGGATGGTCCCGATGTCCCCGTCAGTCAGCGCGTTCAGCACGAAGACCCGGGACCGCGACAGCAGGGCCGCGTTGACCTCGAACGAAGGGTTCTCCGTCGTTGCCCCGATCAGCGTGATGACACCTTCTTCGACGTAGGGCAGCACGGCGTCCTGCTGGCCCTTGTTGAACCGATGAATCTCGTCGATGAAGAGGATTGTCCGCCGGTTGGCCTGGCGCCGCCGCAGCTTGGCCTCCTCCACATTCCGACGCAGGTCCGCCACCCCGGCGCTGACGGCGCTCAGCGGGACAAAGTGCGACGCCGTGGCATTGGCCATGATCCGGGCCAACGTCGTTTTCCCGGTCCCGGGCGGTCCCCAGAAGATCATGGAGCCGACCCGGTCTTCTTCGATGGCGCGACGCAGCTCACGGTCACGCCCGAGCAGGTCCTCCTGCCCGACGAACTCGTCGAGGTTTCGGGGCCGCATCCGGGCCGCCAGTGGTTGGTCGGCCGCCACCGGCGCCTCAGGCTCGCTCGGGAAGAGCGTCTCCTGCCCCACGCCCTAACAATAGTGACCGGACCCGAGGTGCGGATCGGCGGCTAGGGCGACGCGACCACGTTGACCCTGAAGGCGATGTCGGGAACTAGAGACCAGTCAAACGGTTCAAGCTTTCTCCCTTGAAGAGGGCGCGGCGGCGTTAAGCTCGAGGATGACCACCGGGATGCGGCGCTTCGTCCGCTGCTGGTAGGCGTCGTAGCCCGGATAGATCGACGCCATCCGATGCCAGATCCTGGCCCGCTCGGCCTCGTCAGCAAGCCGGGCCCGCACCGGCCGGCGCTGGCGACCGACCTGCACTTCCGCGTTCGGGTTGGCCATCAGGTTGGTGTACCAGGTGGGATTCTCGGGGGCTCCGACCTTCGACGCGATCACCGCCAGGTTCAGCCCGTCTTCGCAGTAATACAACGAAGTCTGGCGGCGCTTTCCGGATCGGGCTCCGGTGTGGCTGAGAACCAGAACCGGGAGGCCGAACGCGTGCCGCCCCAACGCGCCGCCGCTCAGCCGATAGAGCGCGGCGTGCACCTTGAAGACGGCGGCCCAGAAGGGGTTCCAGTGTCGTGGTTTCAGCGGTGGCGCCTATTTGGCTGGGGCGGTCGCGCTGGCCTGCAGCGCCTGGTAGACCTGCGCTCCCAGGGCGGCTCGCACCGCCACCGCGTCATGGCGGCGGTAGTCGAGCCAGTAGCGGACCTCCAGCGTGACGCCGCCATCGGTGCTGGGCAGCAAACCCACATGGGGCGGCGGATCCTTGGCCACCTCCGGGACCGCCTCGAGTTGGGCGCGAACGCGTTCCACCACCCCGTCGAGAGGCTCACCCGGAGGCGGCTTGGCCGTCAGTGTGAACATCCGGGTTGGATAGCGGCTGCGATTGACGATGGTCTCCGTGTACACGAGGGAGTTCGGAATCAGGACTTCTTCACCGTCTTCAGTGCGGAGCGTCGTTGTCCGGATCTCCACATTGTCGACGGTGCCCGTGTGCCCGTCCACGGTGATCTCGTCACCGATTTTGAAGGGCCGTTCCAGCAGGAGAAAGACCCCGGCGATGAAGTTCTTCAGGATGTCCTGGAAGGCCAGACTGAATGCCAGGGCGAGGATTCCGAAACTGCCAAACACGTAGGCCGGTGACCCGAGCCACCTGGCGAAGAAGGCGACAATGCCAATGAGGATCGTGCCCAGGAAGACGAGGCGGAGGACGAGCAAGGTGACCTGCTGATCCACCCGAGCGCGTTGCATGGCCCGGCGCACCAGGCTGCGCAGCACACGTGCCAACAGAATGGCCACGACCAGGATGGCGAGGCCTTCCAGAAACTCCACAGGACGTAGGTCCCAAAGGGTGAAACTCTTTTCCGTGGTCGCCGCGAGCATCATGGCGCCATTCTACGGGCGCCCAAATGGCGCCTAGCTCTTTTCGGCTTCTGCGGGGGCCTCGCCAGCCTCGGCCGGCGGGGCTTCGGTCTCGCCGATGGTCGGCACCTCGGCCGTGACCGGGGCGGGGGCCTCTTCCACGACCTCTTCGCGGTGCTTCTGGACCTTCACCACGAGTTCGTCCGGCTCGTTCTTGACTTCGCAGCCCGGGGGCACCTTCAGGTCGCGGACGCGGATCTCGTCGTCCACCTCTTTCAACCCGGAAACATCGACCACGATCGAGGGCGGCAAGTCGGTGGGTAGGCATTCCACTCGGAGCGCGTGCATGGCGTGCAGCAGGTCGGCCTCACCCTTGCTCACAATTTCGACCTCGCCCTCCAGCTCGATGGGCACTTCGGACTCGATCTTCTCGAGGAGATTGACCTGGTAGAAATCGACGTGCAACAGGTCACCGGTACGCGGGCTGCGCTGCACCTCCCGGATGAGGGCCTTGCGGACCGGCTCGCTCCCCACCTGCAGGTCCACCAGCTGGGTCTTGCCCGCCCTGGCCAGGGCCTTGACGAACTCGCGGCCATCGACCATGACCGGCACTGGGTCGACCTTGTGACCGTACACGATGGCGGGCAACCGGCCCTGGCGGCGCAGGGCCTTCAGGTTCTGGCCGTCCCCAGGACGCGGGTCCAGGGTTAGCGTGACGGGGGTGCTAGGTTTTGCCTTGGTCTTGGCCACCGATCTCCCTTCCAGTCGAATTGAGCGGGGCACATCTTACCACAAGGCCTTCACCAGGCCGTGGAGCTCCGCGCCGGAACTTTTTCCATTCAAACCCGTTCTTCTGAGCAGAAAGGGGATACAATACTGGTGACACAGGTGTTGACACCTTCTCTTACAGCCTTACGGGGGAATAGCCGGCGCCTGCTGGTCGCCCTGCTGACCGCCGTCCTGGTGGTCGGCCTGGCCCTGGTCCAGCAGCAGCGGGAGGTCAGCGCCCAGCAGGACTTCCAGGCTGCGCGCCAGCAAGTCCTGGCCGCCCAGGCCCAGGCGCGGGCGCTGGGGATCGGCGACCCCGAACTGGCCGACCTGGTCCGCCAGGATCTGACCATCGCCAGCAGCCAGCCCCCGGCGGCGCCCAGCGTCCTCTTCAATCAGCCTCGGGTCGACTTCTTTCTGAATGCGAGGGCCGAAGAGCTCCAACTCAAAGACCAGCTGGAAGCGCGCCAGCAGCACATCCTGGACCAGAGCAAAACCTCGGCGGTCGCCGCGTTCACGCGGCTGCTGACCGGGCTGGACGAGGCCGCGCGGATCGGCGCCGACGCCGACCTGCTGGCGCCGCTGAACACGCTCTCCGATACCACGCTCCAGAGCCTGCGTCTGGCCCGCACGGTGGGCGACTTCCGCCGCCTCTCGTCCAGCCTGCACGATCCGCTGGGCAAACTCAGCCTGATCATCGCCGACCAGAAGACGACCAACGCCCTGATCGACCAGCTGGCGGCCCAAGCGGCGGCCCAGGACCAGGGCAACCTGGACAGCGCCCGGAGCCTCGCCCAGACCACGCTGGCCCAGCTCAATACCGACCTCGCCACCGCCAACCTCTTCCAGATGGACGCCTCCATCGTGCAGGTGCGCGCCTCGAAGCTGGCCATCCAACTTTCGACCGCGGCCACCGCGCCCGACCTGGACAAGGTGACCGGCGCGCTGCAGGCGCAGGACCAGGTGCTGCAGCAGGCGATGCAGACGGTCCTGCCGGATAAGGCCATCACGATTTCACTCCAGGAGCAGACGCTGCGCGCCTTCGAGCACGGCAAGCAGGTCTTCTGGACCTACGTCACCACCGGCCGGCCCGGGCTGGAGACCGACCCGGGCCACTTCCAGGTCTACTGGAAGGTGACGCCCTGGACCATGCACTCTCCCTGGCCGCAGGGCTCCTCCTTCTGGTACCCGGACACACCGGTCAGGACGGTCATGTGGTTCAACGGTGGGGACGGCATCCACGACGCGTCATGGCGCTACTACTACGGGCCGGGCACCAACTTCCCTCACTACGATCCCTACGGTGCCAACAACGGCACCCACGGATGCGTGAACGTGCCCTCCGGCAACATGGTCTGGCTCTGGAACTGGACCGCGACCGGGACCCCGGTCATCGTCTACTAATCCTCAGCCCCAGATCTAGCCTTCTCTACGACGCCCGTCGTATGGGAGATGCGCCACATGGCCCGTTGCCGATTCGCCCCGAAAGCGTTGTCTCTACTGGAGAACCATATGGCAGTTGCCCGCGCCAGCATGCAGCAGGTCGGCCCCCACACCTGGACCTTCACGCCACCAGATGTGGCGCCGATGAAGGGCTATTGCCGCAACTGCAACCAGTCGGTTGCCATGCTGCATCCCCGCGAGGTGAGCCTCGCAACCGGGAACTACATCGTGCGGGGTGACTGCCAGCAGTGCGGCCAGGAAGTCCTCCTCATCCTGAGCTGATCTGACTTTCCCCTCGTGCGGGGACCTATTTCTGCCTCCCCCCTGCGGCGAAGGCATCATTCTCCCTCCCCCTTGCGGGGAGGGTTGGGGAGGGGGTCTCGGTTCACTCCCTTGGGGTCAGCGTGGGGGTGCGCCAGTTAGACCGGCTCGAATCCCTCGCCAGTCCAGTAGCCGAGCATCTGCTCGGTCTCGTGATAGAACCAGAGCAGCTGCCGCTCCCGGGCGGCCTCCTGTAAGAAGGACACCTTCCGCTCCATCGATTCCACCGGGTACAGGTCCAGGCCGCTCACCCAGTTCACTTTCAGGAAGGCCCGCATATACAGGAAGTCGCCGGTGAAGACAACCGTCTGCTCCTGGTCGGTGACGTAGATGGCCTGGTGGCCGGCCGTGTGCCCGCCTGTCACCCGGACCCGGACCCCCGGCGCGACGGTCGCGTCCCCATCCACCACCAGCAGCCGGTTGGACTCCTCCAGGATGCCCAGGTTTTCGGGCTTGTAGGAGGGCTTGCTCCGTGGATCCGGCTGGCGCCACGCTTGCAACTCGCGCGCCTGGACGACGTGCTTGGCCCTGGGAAACAGAGGCGTCAGTTCGCCGTCGCGGCCGGGGGTCACCAGCGCCCCACAGTGGTCGAAGTGCAGGTGGCTCATGACCACCAGGTCGATGTCCTCGGGCCGGAGCCCCATTTCGGCCAGGGAGGCCGGCAAGCCGGGCTCGCGCTCATAGCCGTAGATGTCCCGCTCCTTGTCCGAGAGCTTGGGTCCGACCCCAGCCTCGATCAAGATGTTGGCCTCGGGTGTGCGCACCAGCAGGCAGTTGGTCGCCAGGGTGACCCGGTTGCGGGCGTCCGGGGTCTTGACCTTTTCCCACAGCACCTTGGGCACCACCCCGAAGACCGCGCCGCCGTCCATACGGAACTGGCCATCGCTCAACCGCTGCAGCTGGAACCGGCCGAGCTTGCGCCCCGCCGCGATCACTTTCGCAGCCGGCTGTTGACGAAATCGACGATCGTTGCCAGCGAGGTCCCGGGACCGAAGATCTCGGCAACACCCAGCGTCTTGAGCTCCGCCGCCTCATCGTCCGGGATGATGCCCCCCGCAAATACCACGATGTCATCGGCGCCTCGATCCTTGAGGAGCTCGAGCACTCGCGGGATCAGGGTCATATGGGCGCCGCTCAGGATGCTGACCCCGATGCCGTCCACATCCTCCTGGATGGCGGCTTCCACCGCCATCTCGGGCGTCTGGCGGAGGCCGGCATAGATCACCTCGACGCCCGCATCTCGTAGAGCGCGGGAGACGACCTTCACTCCCCGGTCGTGCCCATCCAGCCCCAGCTTCAGCGTCAGGACCCGGATCTTCTTCTGGGACGCGGGCTCCGTCCGCGGCGCGGGCTTGGCCGCCTTAGAGGATGGTCGGCTCGCGGTAGACACCGAACACCTCCTTGAGCGTGGCCATGATCTCGCCCTCGGTGACGTAGGCCTTCACGCAGTCGATCAGGACCGGCATCAGGTTGTCCTGCCCGCGCGCCGCCGCCTGCAGCTCGGTCAGCCGGTTGCGCACGCTCGTCCCATCCCGGCGCTCGCGCAGCGCCCGCACCTTCTTCGCCTGAGCTCGTTCCGTCTCAAACCCGATCTTGAGGGTGGGCACTTCGGCGCGTGTACCCTCCTGGTACGCGTTCACCCCCACCACGATCCGTTCCTGGGCCTCCAGCTCGCGCTCGTACCGAAAGGCCGCGTCCGCAATCTCTCGCTGGAAAAAGCCATTCTCGATGCAGGCCAGCACGCCGCCCTGCTCGTCGATCCGCTTGAAGTAGTCCAGTGCCCCGCGCTCGATCTCGTCGGTCAGCGACTCCACGAAGTACGACCCTGCCAGTGGATCAATGGTGTTGGTGACGCCGGTCTCGTGGGCGATGATCTGCTGGGTCCGAAGGGCCACCTGCGCGGCTTTCTCCGTCGGCAGCGCCAGCACCTCGTCCATGGAGTTGGTGTGCAGGGAGTTGGTGCCGCCCAGCACCGCCGAGAGCGCCTCGAACGCGGTCCTAGAGATGTTGTTCTCTACCTGCTGCCCGGTCAGCGAGCAGCCCGCGGTCTGGGTGTGGAAGCGGCACATCCAGGACCGGGGATTCTTCGCGTGGTACCGGTCTCGCATGATGTGGGCCCACAGCCGCCGCGCCGCCCGGTACTTGGCGATTTCTTCGAAGAAATCGATGTGCGCATTGAAGAAGAACGACAGGCGGGGGGCGAACTCATCCACGTCGAGACCGGCTTTGATCGCGGCATCGACGTAGGCCATGCCGTCGGCCAGGGTGAAGGCGAGCTCCTGCACCGCCGTCGACCCGGCCTCGCGGATGTGGTACCCGGAGATGGAGACGGCGTGCCAGCGGGGCATCTGCCGGCTGGCGAAGACGATGGTGTCGACCGCCAGCCGCATCGACGGCTCGGGCGGGAAGATGTATTCCTTCTGGGCGATGTATTCCTTGAGGATGTCGTTCTGCAAGGTGCCGCCCAGCTGGGTCGGCTCGACCCCCTGCTTCTCCGCGACGGCGATGTACATGGCCCACAGAATGGCCGCCGGCGAGTTGATGGTCATGGACGTGGTGATCTGGTCCAGCCGGATCCCGGCGAAGAGGTCCTCCATGTCCTGCAGGGAGTCGATGGCGACCCCGCAGCGACCGACTTCGCCCTCGCTGGCCGGGGCGTCGGAGTCGTAGCCCATCAGGGTGGGCATGTCGAACGCGACCGACAGGCCGGTCTGACCCTGCGAGAGCAGGAACTTGTAGCGGCGGTTGGTTTCTTCGGCGGTGCCGTAGCCGGCGAACTGGCGCATGGTCCACAGCTGACCTCGGTACATCGACCGGTAAATGCCGCGGGTGTACGGAAACTCGCCCGGGTCGCCGAGCTTCTCGTCGTAGCGGAAGGCGCCCATGTCCTCGGGTGTATAAAGCGCCTCGACCGGCACCCCGGAGATGGTGCTGGCCGGCTTGGGCGCGTGCCCCGCGCGGCTCTCTTCCGGCGATGTCTTGCTTCGCACCGCCATCAGTTCGCTCTCCCCATGAGTTCGGCCGCCAGCGCGTAGGGGTTCAGCTTGCCGTTGGGGTTCTGGCGCAGCCGGCGGCCAACCGGCGTGTCGCCCTCCAGCTGTCGGCGAGCGTCGTCGCGGGCCTGCTCCGCCACCAGGGCCAGCACCTCCTGCTTCAGGCGTTGCAACCGACGGTCCTGGAGTCCCCCGCTCTGGCGCAGGAATTCCCAATGCCGTTCGATCGCCTGCCAGAGCTCGACGCCGCCCTGGTCCTTGACCACGGCGGTGAGCAGGATTGGGGGTTCCCAGGCCGGGGCCGGCCCCAACGCCATCGCGTCCTGGATGAGGCGACGCGTCTTCTCGGCGCCGCCCAGGTCCGCCTTGTTGATCACGAAGACGTCGGCGATCTCCATGATGCCGGCCTTGATGCTCTGCACCGCGTCGCCCGACTCGGGCACCAGCACCAGCACCGCCGTGTCGCAGACGGTGGCGATCTCCAGCTCGGACTGCCCCACGCCGACCGTCTCGACGATGATCACGTCGCGGCCGTACGCATCCAGCAGATGGATCACCTCGCGGGTGGCTGCGGCCAGGCCGCCCAGGTGCCCGCGGGCTCCCATGCTGCGGATGAACACGCCTTTGTCCAGCGTGTGACGCTGCATCCGGATGCGATCGCCCAGGACGGCCCCGCCGGTGAACGGACTGCTGGGATCGACCGCGACCACGCCCACAGTCTTGCCCTGCTGCCGGATCACGTGCAGGAGCAGGTCGACCAGCGAGCTCTTGCCGCTCCCCGGGGGACCGGTGATCCCCACCAGGTGCGCCCGCCCGGTGTGGGGTTGGAGCTCGGTCACGATCTGGGTGGCCTCGGGATCGCGGTCTTCGGCCAGACTGATCGCCTTGGCCAGCGCCCTGACGTCGCCCTGCAAGAGGGAGGCGGCCAGGCTCATCTCGAATTCATCGTACCAGCCGTCTCCCGCCCAACTCCGGCCACGGAGTCTACCTCCGCTGTCGGACCCGAGGCCGCCGGGCGACGTGCGGCAAGTAGGTCCGATCGCCGATCCATTGGGCCGGGATGATCGCCAGGAACTGGGCCACCTGGTTCAGCGGCGACCCGTACTTCGAGCGCAGACGGCTGAAGTCCGCCCAGGCCTCGTCTGGCGGCTTGCACCGGTAGCCGGTCTTCATGAGGCGATCGCGCGCCTGGTCGAATTCTGAGGCGGAAAAACCAGGTGACGTCCTCCACCAGGTGCCCTCCCACTTTGTACATCAGGCGGGCCGGCCCGTCCGGGACATCCTCCAGGGTACTCAGGACCAGCGTGGCCGCATCCATGACGGCGCCGAACGAGTTGAGCCAGGCCTCGTTGTCGTGACTCGACCGGAACCAGATCAGGAGTGGGTAGGCGAGGTGGCTCTCCAGGACCGCGGCTGACCAGCGCCGCCAATCATCGAACGTCTGTTTCAGCTCTTCTGGCATGCCGTGATCCGCCGCGTTTTCCAGGATCTGCACGCCCGATGGAGGAGCGCCCGCTAGCGCATCCAGCGTCACCACTAACTCCTCCCGGTCCTGGAATGAGGCGTACAGCGAGAAGAGCAGGGTGATCACCAGCGCCGCCAGCCCGACCCCGCTGGCGCTCTCGAGCAGCGTTACCACCCTGGCCGGCACACCGACCGGCACGATGTCGCCGTAGCTGAGCGGCACCAGGGTCGTGGCCGAGAAGTAGAGCGACGTCCCGAAGTTGGTCGGGGCCTCGTGGAGCTGGTCGCGCAACGCGTCGAAGATGAGACCGTAGCCCAGAATCAGCGATAGCCCCCAGAACGTGAGCAGGATGATCAGGCTGGTCGGACCAAACACCGCCAGCCGGTTCTCGCGCTTATCGATTCGAGAGCTGCGGGTGCCCACCCATCGCCACACACGCCACAGCGGGCGGATGACGAGTGGTGTCAGCCGGAGCCTCCCGACGGCAGGCCGGGGAAGGATGACGGACTGGAACAGGTCGTAGAAGATCGCGGTCACCAGGAGGATCCCGGCCACGCCCTCGAGCAGTCTCATGCTGGGCTCATTCTGAAAGAAATCTGGCTCCCCCTTGCGGGGAGCAGCCAAAATCTCTCCCTCCCCCTTGCGGGGTACATCCCAGGTGGCTAAGAGTCAAGCGGCGCGTTGGCTAAGCTCGGTCGGCCAGGCCCGCTGCTCGTCGTAGAGGGTGCGGTCACGCAGGCAGGCGTGCAGCTGGCCGACCAACTTGTTGGCGATCACCCGGATGGCCTGGTTGTGGGCTTGACCGCGGCGGCGCAGCCGACTATAGAGCTCGCCGGCGCCCGGCGAGTGGCGGACCGCCGATTCCGCCCAGCAGAAGGTGGCGTCCGCCAGCCGGCGGTTGCGGGCCACTCGACGGGTGACCTCGCGCTTCTTGCCGGAGGCCCGGGTCACCGGGGGGTTGCCACTGTAATTGCGGCGTGCGGTAGCATCGGCGTAGCGAGTCGGGTCATCGCCCGACTCTCCCAACACCCGGGCGCCGAGGATGTCGGCCAGCCCTGTACAGCTGCGGAGGATCTGGGCGTCCGGGTGCCCTCTAAAAGCGGCGGCCATCTGCGCCTCCAGCTGGGCCAGCTCCTGGCGGACCTGGAGCAGGACCCGCGTCAGCGAGGCGACCTCGTCGCCGTGGGCGGCGATCAGGCGCGGTCGCTGGAGATCCAGGTGGGGCGCTCGCAGCTGGGCCTGAATGGCCTGCGCCCGGGCCGCCACGTTGCGCTGCCGGCCGTGCCGGCGCAGGGTGGACTCCAGCTGGCTCAGCGACAAGCCTCGCCCTCGCATCGGGGTGGGCGCCACCGCCAGCACCGCCAGCGCGTCCCGAATATCATCCGCGGCCAGCAGGGGTAGCACCGCCGGATAGAACTCCAGCAGCAGGCTACGCAGCTGGTTGCGCAGTTGGCTCCGCAGCCGGATGGCGCGCAGATGGGCGCGGGCGCGCGCCCGAATCTCCAGGGCCGCCTCGCTGTCCCCGGCCAGGGGCCGGAGCAGGTGGCGATCGGTGCGTACCACGTTGGCCAGCATCACCGCATCCCGCCGATCGGATTTGTTGCCGGCCAGCGAATGCCGGTCACGATAACGGGCCGCGGTCAAGGGGTTGATCGGATACACCTGGTAGCCGCTGCCCGCCAGGGCGTTCACCAGCAGGCCGTGGTCGGCCTCCACTCCCACCACCACCTCACTGGGCTCGCTGGCAAACTCGAGAATCGTCTCCTGCAGCTTGGCCAAGCCCGCCACCCCGTGGGCGATCCGCAGGCTGCGCAGCCGTTGGCCCGACGCCGCCATCACCTCCACCTCGTGCTGCTCCTCCGACCAGTCAATGCCGACGAAGATCACTCGACACCTCCTTGCGCTGTGATTGACCGAACCAGGAGAAGGTCAGACGCCTCAATACGGGGTGCTCGCTGGCACGACATCCTCAGCAGTCCTCTTCCTCTCCTCGCTAGAGGCGGGGGCACGGTTCCCCGCTAGCGCCTGCATGGCGCGAGGGTTGGTGAGTGCTCACCCGCCTCCGGCTCGGTTAGCCCATATTGTTGGGCTTAGGCAGGTATTGAGGGTCGGGGAGGGGGTCTCGAAGAACCTGCGAGCCGACTACGCTAGACCGACATGCCAACCGTTTATCTCGGCCACGGCGCAGCCGGCACGGCGGCCAGCATGAAGCCCTATGTCGACGGCCTCAAGCGGCGCGGGGTGCACGCCGCCGCGGTCAACCTGAAGCCCGGGCGATCGGTGCCGAAGGCCGAGCGCGCCCTTCCGCTATTCCGTGAGCAGGTGCCCGACCTGCTTCACGCCGTCATTGGCGGCCATTCCTTCGGCGGTCGGGTGGCGAGTCTGCTGGCGGCGGAGGAGCCCTGTGCCGGCCTTGTGCTCTTCAGCTATCCGCTGCATGCGCCCGGAAAGCAGGAAGCCTGGCGGGAACGATCGGCGCACTGGGCGCGCATCGCTTGCCCCGTGCTGTTGCTGAGCGGCGAGGCGGATCCATTCGCAGACATCGACCTCCTGCGCAAGGCGATCCGGCAGCTCAAGAGGGCGGAGCTGGTGACTTACCCGCGAGCCGGGCACGGCCTGGCCGGAGTCCTCGATCAGGCGCTGGACCGAGCCGCCAACTTCGTCAAGGGTCTGTCGTAGATCAGACGGCGCGGCGACCTCCAAGCACATCTCCGGTGGCGTAAGCGGGTTCAGAGTGCACCGGCCGGCCCGCGTTGCGGCCCGCATCCAGATCGGTGGCGGCGCCAGCAAGCTCGGACTCGACCGGCAGTACCTGGGAGCCATCGGTGGTCCGATCCAGCTGGAGACCCCGGACTACGCGACGGCCGGGGACCGGTACGAGCTGGACATCCGCGGTGGCGCCAGCCGGGTCACGGTGGACCAGGAGGGCTAGGAGAGGGTAGCGAGGGAAATCGGGGCTGCAGGCTCGGGGTCAACCGTCTGACAGACCTGCGGCCCCAGATTTCCATCAACACCAAGACCAGCACGAACGCGGCGGCAGCCGCCAGGACCAAGCCCAGCGGTGGGAAGCCGATGGCGAGTGCGGCCAACGCCCCAATGGCGGCGCCGACCGCCGCGACGATCACGGTCAGCATGCCCGGCAGTGTTTGCAGCAAATGAAACAGCGACCCCGGCCTGCGACCCGTTCTTATGTCGTCGATGCCAAGCGTCTGGAGTGCGCCGCGCATGTCGTCGTACGGGCTGGCGATGAAGTGAGGCTCTAGCTCCGGGTGGAGCTCGAGGTACGCATGCCGGAGCCTGTTCATTCCGATCACCCACCGGAAGTCATCGCGATTGAGCGTATGAAGACGCGCGATAGTGGCGATGCCTGTGTACAAGACAACGGTGAGCAAGGGGATGGCGATCGAGATGAAAGCCGGGCCGAATCGATCAACCTGCGCGACCAGTGCCAGCGCGATCATCGCGCCAGAGAGGATGGCCAGGAATATGGTCACTCGGTTCAGGGACTCTGTGTAAGTCAGCGAGCGGGTCGCCAGCAGGCTCCAGTGCTCGGTGGCCAGGATCTGCAGCTTGCCGGCGGCCCCAGATTCAGGTCTCGAGGGCGGCATTTCGGTCGACATTTTTCCCTCCTAGTTGCGAGATAGAAATCCACAACGAGGTTGCATGCTCACGCCCCAGAGGTGCGCTCTTAGAAGCCTCGGGCTCCCCCACCCGTGGGGCCGATCACGGGCACAATCCCCAGGTGCCATGCATCGCTGGTCTTCATCTCCACGGTCCACTCACCGGCTCCGAGGAACAATGGAGTGGACTGCCCCAAGTGAAGCACATGTCCATCGCTCGCCCGTAGGTCAAGGGAATACGGGTTCAGCGAACCCCCAAACCAAGGAGCACCTGATCTCCACTCCCGAATGGTCAGCTCGATGTCGTAGAGGCCGGTCTGTGCCAGCCGAAAACGGGGCTCCCCGCCCACTCTGTAGCCCCGTGGTTTGCGGTGGCGGCAAGGAAGGGCGCCAGGCCGGTGGTGGCGCTTCCCAGGAAAGCATCGAGTTGAGCACCACCTGGACCATCCAGGCGCAGATCGGTGTCCACGTCTCGACCTCGACGTGGTACATACCCGTGGGCAGGACGTGCTGTACCAAGGGCGCCACGACTTCGCCCGGGGCTACCGGAATGGCGCCCCAGTCCGGCAGACCGTGGCCGCGTTCATCGACGACCGTGAGCGATCGGACCGCGACAGGCGGGTCGTACCACGCAAAAACCGTGTAGCGCCCATGCCGGAGGCGAAACGGTGGTGTCTCGGTGGTTCCCGCGCCCGTCTCCACGGTCACCAGGCGGTCGATCTGCACAAACCGGCTGAGCGGCCTCCGACCGATGATGGCCTAGCCGACATCCTGCAGGACGGACCCCACGCCCCGACGATAGCCGACGGTGCGGGGCTGTGGTGCTCCCGGTCTCAGAAACCATCCCACCGGCTGGTACGTTTATCGGTGAAAATGAGGACACTGATCGCCAGCCTAACGCTGGCCGCGACACTCGCCCTCCTACCAGCGTGCGGCCCTAGACCTTTAGTCAACGATGCGGCCGGGCAAATCGGCCCCTCGCCTCGGGCGAGCGCGGCGCTGGCGTTCGACCCGGCCCGTGGCAAGGTGGTGCTGTTCGGGGGAGGAGCCGCGACCTGGTTTGGAGATACGTGGACCTGGGATGGCCGCGCCTGGCAGCAGGAG
>WNFD01012667.1_pt1 | contig 14728 bp, 8 predicted proteins | sample 5400491 | NCBI WGS metagenome assembly WNFD01 (sample SAMN13153343, study PRJNA577476) | soil metagenome | isolation source: 120 cm saprolite under Douglas fir tree site 2 hole 2 replicate 2 | place: USA:California | collected 2015-04-18
AGCTCTGGGGGGCGCACTTCTTCCGGCGCATCAAACGATTCAACAACGAACTCGACATGTGGATGCCGCTCAATCGCGACATCTCGAGTTGGTTGGCGCAGGAAGGACATCTCACGGGTCTGGAAGGGATTTCGACCGAGCGAACGCTGGAGTTAATCCCCAGCCTCACCTTGTCCGAAACTGGAAAGAGAAAGAGCACGCTGACGCCGGCTCAGCTAAACGCCGGCCTCCTTGATCCCGGTCGCTTCGTCAACGCACCAATCAAGTTCGAGCCCGGTTTGACCGGCAAGTACAGCATCACGCCAAACGTCACCCTGGACTTCGCAATCAAGCCCGATTTTGCGCAGGTCGAGGCAGATCAACTGGTGGTGAATGCCAACCAACGCTTTCCGATTTTCTTTCCGGAGAAGCGGCCATTTTTTCTCGAAGGGATCGACATCTTCAACACTCAGATCGCAGCCGTTCACACCCGTAGCATCATAGACCCGGTTTTCGCCGTGAAATTGACTGGAAAGGTTGGTCGCAACACCTTCGGAATGCTGGTGGCGAGCGACAATGGTCCAGGGAATCTGTCGGAAGATGATCGAGCATTTATAAAGGAAGATCCGGCTTTCATTCTGGGCATTTCTAATCCCACCAAAGATCAGATCGCCAGCGTACATCAATCACAAGACGCGCTGGCGCGCATTCTCGACAAGAACGCAAGCTTTGGGATTCTGCGATTGAAACGCGACATCGGCAAGAAGGATTCCTTCATCGGGTTTTTGGCGACGTACCGGAGATTTGTCGATCAATATAACGAGCTCGCAGTCACTCACTCGCGCCGCAATTTCTTTTATCCAGACCTTGGTCAGACATTAGATCGAGCACAGAACGGTTTTATATACGCGACTGACTACAACATGAGTGGCCGTCATTTTGGCTACGACTACTCAGGAGTTGGCCGCACTCGCTATTATCGCGCCGATGTCGGATTCAACCGGCGGACAAACACCAACAATCATAATTTGTTCGTGCGCTATAACTCTGAGCCGAAGCCAAAAGCGAAACTGATTTCGTGGCGCGTCTATGACGACATCGGAACCAACTTTGACTGGCAGGGACGCATGCAGATTTACAACAACGAATCTCAAATTCAATTCAGTTTCCCGCGCCAGACTTATCTCGGAATCGGGACGGACATAGGTTACGAGCGCGTCTTTGAAGAAGAGTTTGGCATGAAACGTCCGGCCGGATCGAACTGCGCGGCTACCAACACCTGCACATTTGCGGGGAACGATAACGAACGATCGGCGCCCAACGGCGGGCTGTACATTTTCGCCGGCTCAACGGTGAACAAGAAGTTCAACTTCAACGCTTTCGCCAACCAGTCGTATGGCAACCTTGATTTTGATTTCGGCGCCGGCCCGCGTTATCCGCGTGTAAGCATTCCGGCTGTGACCGCGCGCAATGCTCAGGCCGCCGGTCTGTGCGGTGGATCGAATCCGCCCGCCGTTTGCAGAGCTCCTCGGGATCCCGGGCCGGGTTCGTTCTTTAACATGAATGCGGGCGTCACCTATCAGCCATCGACGCCGTTGAAGCTTACCCTGAGCTTCACCAAGCAGCGTTTGCGCCGGTACGACACACAGCTGCTGGCCTTTGACGAAAACATCGTTTCGATGCGTGGAACTTATCAATTCACGCGATTCATTTTTGCGCGCGGCAGGATCGACTTTGATTCGATCGCGTCCAATTTCAAAAGCCAGTTTCTCTTTGGCTGGACGCCGAATCCGGGGACAGCTCTCTATATTGGCTACAACGACGATATCAATCGCAACGGCTTCAGTCCCTTTACCAACCAGCTCGAGCCGGGCTTCCGCCGCAACGGGCGCACTTTCTTCATCAAGATGTCCTACCTGTTCCGAAAGAGTTTTGGCTAATCCGCAACCTCGGAACCAAATCGCTCTCCCGCGCGTAAGAATCAAGAACCTGTTAACACAACGACGCCAAGCAGCGTCATCTTGAGTTGGGAGCATCAAAGCCGAGCGCTAAAGCTGCCCCTGAACCAAACGAGCCTTAACTGAAATCTGATTTTGTTGGCTGATTCGCCTTGATCGCCGCAAAGCACCCCATCCTATTGTTTGGATCGCTGGCGTTGTTTTCCCTGCCGGTAGCTGCTCAGTCAACCGGCGCTGCCGATCAGACTGCGACCCAGACGCCTGCGGCATCACCATCTCCCGCTTCCACGATCGGCACCGGCAAGCATGTCGTCGTCGTTCCACCCGAGAAAGCCAAGCCCATTCGCGTCCCGCGGTTCGACAAGCCGCCGGTGATCGACGGCAAGCTCGACGACGAAGTCTGGAAGCAGGCGGTGGTCCTGAAAGACTTCTATCAAATTCAACCGGGCGACAATACTGCGCCCTCCAAGCCGACCGAAGTCTTAATCGGCTACGATTCAAAGTTTCTTTACCTGGGTTTTCACTGCTACGACGATCCAACCAAGGTGAAAGCCACGGTTGGCAAGCGCGATCAGATTTTCGGCGACGACAACGTCCGAGTTTTTCTGGACACCTTCAACGACCAGCGGCGAGCGTACATACTTGGTTGGAATCCGCTCGGCATCCAGCAAGACGGCATCATGACCGAAGGCTCTGGCACGGATTTCAGCGTTGACATCGTGATGGAATCGAAAGGCATGCTCACGAGCGACGGCTGGACCGTCGAAGTAGCGATTCCTTTCAAGTCTTTGCGTTATGAAGCAGGCAAAGGCAAGCTGTGGGGATTTCATGTCGTACGAAACTTCTTTCGCTTTAACGACGAGCTGGATTCGTGGCTTCCGATCAGCCGGGACATCTCGAGTAACCTTGCGCAGGAAGGACATCTAACCGGGCTGGAAGGAATCTCGACGGAACACACTCTGGAAATAATTCCGAGTCTTACGCTTTCGGAAACCGGTAAGCGAGTAAACGCGCTCTCCGCGGCGCAGCTTGCCGCGAACCCGACGCTTCTGGATCCGGGCCGCATGCTTAACGAGCCGATCAAGCACGACATCGGACTGACGATGAAATATGGAATCACGCCAACAGTGACGCTGGACCTCGCAATCAATCCTGATTTTGCCCAGGTCGAAGCAGACCAAACTGTAGTCACTGCCAACCAGCGCTTTCCGATCTTTTTCGAAGAGAAACGTCCGTTCTTTCTGGAAGGCATAGATATCTTTCAATCGCGACTTCAGGCTGTCCACACTCGGGCAATTGTTAACCCTACGATTGCCGTGAAGCTGTCGGGAAAGCGCGCGCGCAATACGTTTGGTGTGCTATTGGCGAGCGATAAGGCACCCGGGAACTTCGTCGGGGATGAGCGCAACAATCCGGTGAATTTCCGTTTTCTGGACAAGCACGCTTACATCGCCATCGTTCGGGCAAAGCACGACGTTGGCAAACAATCGAGCATTGGCTTTCTGGCAACCAGTTACAATTTTATCGAGAAGCACAACCAACTCGCGGGAATTGACGGGCGCTTCCAACTGGACAAGCAAACTACTTTCAATTTTCAGATCCTCGGGACGACTTCACGCCGCTGCTTTCCTGACCCGAGCGCGAATCTTTACGCGCCTTCGATTACCATGCCGTGTTTCAACAACGACACGACACGCAATTTTTATCGCACGGGCAACGGCCTCGGCTACACGTTCAGTTACAACAAAGACGAACGCCATTTCTATTACGGCGCGAACGGCAGCGGGCGCACCCGCGATTATCGCGCGGATCTTGGCTTCACCAGGCGAACGAATTCGAATAACGAGGGAATCTATTTCGGTTATAACTCTGAGCCGAAACCAAAAGCCAGAATGATCTCGTGGCACATGAATCATTCCGCGAACATCGACTTCAACTGGCAGGGCCGCAGTCAGGGTTGGGGAGAGGAATCGAATGTTTCATTCAACTTCCAGCGCAACACTTATTTTGGCATAGGTCTTTCAAATGGCTACGAGCGATTGTTTGAAGAGGAATTTGGAGCCAAGCGAACTAAGACGCAACTCGGTGCGTTCTTTGGTGGACCAGAGCGCTCGACGCGACAATACTTTCCTTATTCATTTGGTAGTACAAAGCCGAGCAAGAAATATTCAATCAATTACTTTGTCGGCTACGGCGTCGGCTCATTCGATTTTGATTTTGGCGCCGAACCGAAATTTTCACGCGCCAGTCCTCCAGCTATCGCAGCGCGACAGGCGACACTGGCCGGCAAGTGCAAAACGAATCCACTGCCTGTGGTTTGTCTTGGCTTACAGGATCCAGGGCCGGGAAAAGAATTGAACCTCAATTTGAATCTTTCTTACCAACCGCTGAACGCGCTGACGATGTCACTCGAATACAACAAGGATCGGCTGGTGCGCAATGACACCCGTCTGGTCGCTTTCGATGACAACATCTATTCGTTCCGCTCCACGTATCAGTTTTCGCGATTCGTTTTTGCGCGGGCGCGCATTGACTATGACACGTTGTCTTCGGGCGCCAGGGGCCAGTTCCTTTTTGGCTACACGCCGAATCCGGGCACTGCTTTCTATGTAGGCTACAACGACGATCTGACTCGCAACGGCTTCAGTCCATTCACCGGACAACTGGAACCAGGCTTTCGCCGCAACGGGCGTACTTTCTTTATCAAGATGTCATATCTCTTCCGCAAGAGCTTTGGCGGTAAGTGATCCGTTGGCCACGCGGAGCACCGACGGAACCGCTTTGTCGTCTCGCAACTTTGGCGGCTAATTAAATCCCTGATAACCTGCGTGTCCGGGTAGTGTCTTTCGTGATTTTGAGAGATTGGCTTGAGATGGAAAACGATCCACGAAGCCACACGAAGCAGCTTTGTTCGTGCGATTTTGTGTGGAACACACGAAACAAAACTCAGACATCACTACCCGTATCCGAGGCTTAGTGTACCTACTCTATTGGGTTCTTCCCTGGTCAAGAACCCGACTGAAGTCGGTAATCTGAACGCGAGTTCAATGACGTGGACTTGCCGTGGAGGCAACCAGCATGGAAAAACCTGCCGAGACCCAATATCCAATTGAAGAAATTCTGAGACGCCGCTGGAGTCCGCGGTCGTTTTCCGAACGCCTCGTCGAGCCTGAGAAATTGCAGAGTCTTTTCGAAGCCGCGCGCTGGGCTGCTTCGTCATTCAACGAGCAGCCGTGGAATTTTATCGTCGCCACGAAACAGAAACCGGAAGAACACACGCGCCTGCTAAGTTGTCTGGTGGAAGGGAACCAGCGCTGGGCGCGCGCAGCGCCGGTGCTGATGGTTTCAGTTGCGAAGTTGAACTTTGACAAGACTGGCAAGCCGAACCGCCACGCGTTCCATGACGTTGGTCTCGCGGTCCAGAATATGATCGTGCAAGCGACAGCGCTCGGGCTGTTCGTTCATCAGATGGCCGGATTCTCTCCGAAGAAGGTAAGCGAGACTTACGGAGTGCCGGATGGGTTTGAACCGGTCGCGGCGATAGCGACCGGATACGGCCCGGCCAAAGACGAATTGCCCGAAGCATTCCGAGAATTCGACCTCGGCGCTCGCAAACGCAAGCCGACAGGCGGTTTTGTCTTCGAGGGACACTGGGGTGAGACCTCGCGATTGGTGTCCGAGTAATGGTTGTTTGAGCCGCGTAGCGGCGAAATGTTTATAGACCAAGAGTTGTCACAGACCATAGCTCCGTGAGGAGCGGAATGTTCCGACCTGTCGCCCATGAAGGGCTTAAGAATTCGCACCAGCTCGCGGCTATAAACATTTCGTGCCTACGGCACGAAGGCTCAAAGCTTCTTCCGATGCTTCATCGCCTCAATGATGAACGCCTGAACTTCATCGCTGAATGGTTTGGGCATAGACGCCGGCCAGTTGTTTCGGTCCGCGTACATCTTGTTGAGGCCAGACTGAATTTCCTGGTTGCCGCCGGTGAAGCCTCTGAGCAGCTCTGACCAGCGAGCCGCCAACGCCTGCGCCTTTTCGCTCCCGGGATCTTCACCACCGGCGACCGCGGCGTCTACTTCCTTGATCAAAATCGCCCAGTCGCGTTGGGCTTGTTCGATCACTTCACGCGGGATCGTCGCGGCCCGCTGCTCGATTTCCTTCTGCGCTTCCTCGGAATAGTACTTCTTGCTCCAGCTCATGTCCGCTTGCATATTTATCACCTCGATTATTTTTACGAACGTCTCCCAACCGTGGTCTTTGCTGGCGCTGACGACGTACTCCGCGCGCTCAATCGCCTGAATCGCGAGGTCGAGCCGTTGTCGTTTCTCGGTGATCGCCTCGCGCTGTTGGCGAAGTGCGGCAGGCAAATCCAGAGAACCGCGCTTGAGAATGTTCTTGATTTCGTTCAAAGAAAAACCAATAAACTTCAGCGCTACGATTTGTTCCAGGCGCGCGACATCGCTCTCGCTGTAAAGACGATAACCCGCCCGCGAGTAGCGGCTCGGCTTCAGCAATCCCAGCCGATCGTAGTGATGCAGGGTGCGCACGGTTACGCCCGTCACCTCGGCGAACTCACGAGCCTGAAATAGACTTTCGTCGCTGCCTTTCATCGCTAAACCTCTGAATTGATCCGATGCTAAAGTCTGACGTAACGTCAGACGCAAGCGGTTTTTTCGATGGGTCTAACGGAGTCAGTACCGCTCCCGGTACTGACCCCATCACCAAACGCCGTTCGCGGTCCCCGTGATCCCCAGGCACCAAGTCACGTTAGGACACAACTACTTAACGCCGCAACTCAACTTGGGCTCTGCTTACATGCTAAACTGTGCTCCATTTTTTCGGGGCTGCTGGTATCGATATGTTTCCGGGATCGCCTTCATCGCCATCAACGATTTGCGCCACGCGCGCCGCTCTCGCCCTGCTCGTCGCCATCGCTTTTTTCTCGACTTCCTGCAAGAGCGATTATCCCGCTTCCGGAAAGGCCGCCAGCCCTGACAGCAAGAGCCAACCGCGCCAGGTTAAGACCGCCAAAGTGTCCGAGATGCCGATCGGCGAAACCGTGACCGTCAACGGCACGCTCGCCGCGTACGATCGCGTGACCGTGAGCATGAAAGTGCCGGGCCGCTTGCAAACGATCACAGTTGATCTCGGCAGCGTGGTTCACAAAGGGCAGAGCGTCGCCCAACTCGAGCAGCAGGATTACAAACTGCGCGTGCAGCAAAATGAAGCGGCCCTGGCGCAAGCGCGCGCGCGGCTTGGCTTGTCGCCCGATGGCGCCGACGATCACATCAGCGCGGAACAAACCGGAACCGTCAGACAAGCGAAGGCTGTTTTGGACGATGCGAAGCTGAAACGCGATCGCGCCGCCAAGTTAGTCGAGCAGGGCGTAGTGTCGCGCGCGGAGCTCGACACGGCCGACTCAGATTACAAGGTTGCGCTCAGCCGCTATCAGGATGCGCTGGAAGAAATTCGTAACCGTCAGGGCTTGCTGGCGCAAAGGCGTTCAGAGCTGGCGCTCGCGAAGCAGCAACTCGCCGACACAATTGTCTACGCCCCCCTGGACGGCGTCGTGCAAGAGAAGAAAGCGAGCGCCGGAGAGTATCTGGCCGCCGGCGCGCCGGTCGTTGATTTGGTGCGCATCAACCCGCTGCGGCTGCGCGCCGAAATTCCCGAGCGCGAGTCGCACAACATTCGCAACGGCCAGAGCGTCCGTGTCACCGCCGAAGGCGATCCGAATTCGTATGTCGGTTACATCAAGCGTCTGAGCCCAACGATCGGCGAGCAGAATCGCGTCCTGGTTGTCGAAGCCGACGTCCCGAACAACGGCAGCCTCCGTCCCGGCGCGTTCGTCAAAGCTGAGATCGTCACCAATCAATCCAGCACGGCGGTGACCGTGCCCAGCAGCGCTCTCGTGACGTTTGCGGGAATTGAAAAAGTGATCGTGATCGAGAATGGAAAAGCAGTCGAGAAAGCCGTGACCACCGGCCGGCGCGGACCGGATTGGGTTGAGATAAAGGCAGGCGTCAACGTGGGGGAAGTAGTTGTTCTTGATCCGGGAAATCTGCAATCGGGCCAGTCGGTCCAGTCTCCCTGAGGAACAACTCAATGAAAAAAACACTCCTGATTGCGTCGACTCTCGTCTTCGGTTTGCTTTGTACGGCTCAGGTCTCCTCGCAGTCGAAGTCAAATCGGTCCGACTCGCAGGCGAACTCAAAGATAGCTCGCGATAACGCCGATAATCGGCCTGTTATCATCGAGTCCAAGCCGGAACCGGAGAAACCGGACAAAGTCAGTGACACTCCTTACGAATCGACAATAGTCTTGCGTGCGGTTTTCAGAAAGAACGGCAAGATCACCGACATCAAATTCATTGAAGCAAAGCCGACTGGTTTTTTGGACGCAGCTTTGTCCAAGAAGGCCATAGCAGCAGTCAAAAAGATAAAATTCAAACCCGCAATGAAGGACGGCCATCCAGTTTCCATGCTTATGCAACTTGAGTACAACTTTAAGCTGAATTGACTGCGAAGAGACCTGGCTGAAGTATTTGTTCGTAGTGTCTTATGCAAAAGCTCGCTGAAATTTGCATCCGCCGTCCGGTCTTCGCCGCGATGATCGTCTTGTCGCTGGTCGTGGTCGGAGCGGCGAGCTACTTCAAACTGGGCGTCGATCGCTTTCCCTCAGTCGATCTTCCCACCGTCGCGGTGCGCACGAATCTGCCCGGCGTGGAAACGCTCGTCTCGCAACGCATCGAAGAAGTCGTCAACACCGTCGATGGCATCGACAACCTGCGCTCGGTTTCGGTGCAGGGCAACTCGATCGTTATCGCCACTTTCAATTTGAATCGCGACATCGACACGGCGGCGCAGGACGTCCGCGATCGCGTCAGCACGGTCGTGCGCGACTTACCTCCCGACGCCAAGCCTCCCGTCATTGTGAAGTTCAATAACGACAGCACCCCGGTCTTGACGATCGCGCTTTCCGGTCAACGTTCGATTCGGGAGCTGACCGAGTACGCCGACAAAATCGTCAAAGTACAGCTCGAGCGCGCGGGAGGCGTGGGCGCAGTCGATGTCGTGGGCGGTCTCGATCGCGCGATCAATGTCTGGGTCGACGCTGAGCGGCTGGCTGCTTACAAGATCCCGATCACGGCGGTGCGCGATGCCTTGCAGCGGCAGAACGCCGATGTGCCCGGCGGTAATGTCGAAACCGGCAGGCGCGAACTCGTCCTGCGCACGCTGGGTCGCTACACCAACCCGCGCGACATGGAAGAACTGGTCGTGACCAATATCAACGGCGCGCCGATAAAGATTCGCGATATTGGCCGCGTCGAAGACGGCACCAAAGAGCAGCGATCGATCGCGCGGTTGAACGGCCAACCGACCGTGACGCTCGAAGTTCGCCGGCAGTCGGGCGCGAACACTGTCGAGGTCATCCACAACGTCAAGGACCAACTGGCGCGCGTCTCGGCGCAGCTGCCTGCAGATATCAAACTGGAAGCCATACGCGATCAGGAGAGATACATCGACGCCGCGTTGCACGAGATCACCCGGCACCTGATCCTCGGCAGCATTCTCGCCAGTTTGGTTGTGCTGCTGTTCATGCGCTCGTGGCGATCAACTTTGATCGCGGCAATCGCCATTCCGTGTTCGGTAATTTCGACGTTCGGCATGATGCGGGCGATGAATTTTACGCTCAACGGCGTCACGATGTTGGCTCTCGTGCTGATGGTCGGCGTCGTGATAGACGACGCAATCGTCGTTCTGGAAAACATCTTTCGCTTCGTCGAAGAGAAACGAATTACGCCGATGCGGGCCGCCAAAGAGGCGACCGCCGACATTGGTCTCGCCGTGATGGCGACAACGTTTTCGCTGGTTGTGATCTTTTTGCCGGTCTCGTTCATGTCGTCGATTTCAGGGCGCTTTCTGTTTCAATTCGGTATCACCGCGGCCGTGGCCGTCCTGGTTTCATTGCTGGTGTCGTTTACGCTGACACCGATGATGAGTGCGCGCTTGCTGCGGGCCGAAGATGCCGCGGCCGGACATGCCGGACATCACGATACGGTTTCTTCGGCCGCATCTCGTCGTGGTTTCTATGCGCTAATCGATCGCTCGTACACTTCGCTTTTGCAACTGGCCATGCGCCACCGCGCGGTCGTCGCGGTGATTGCGATTGCGGTCGCGCTGTCCAGCATCCCGCTCTATCGCGTCGTCAAGCAGGAATATATCCCCAGCGACGTTGACGAAGCTGAGTTCGACGTCAACTGTAACGCGCCCGAAGGCACCAACATCGACGCAATGAACGACGCGGTGCTGGCGGTCGAGAAAGACTTGCTTTCCACGCCGGGCGTGCGCCTGATTCTTTCGTCTTCGGGTGGATCGTTTTTGGGGGCGGTGAATCAGGCGGGCGTCTACGTGCGCATCGCGCCGCATGAGGAGCGTGTGTTTTCGCTGACCAAGTTTTGGAATGCGATCAAGAGCGGACATCCGCTGACTGCGTTCCGGGGTAATTACACCCAACGCGACGTGATGCAGGAAGTGCGGCAGCGCCTGCAGAAATATGCGCCGCTGCGTTTTAGCGTGCGCAATGCGCCGAGTTTCAATATCGGCGGCGGCAACTTTGACATTGATTTTGTGTTCCGCGGGCCGGAATTAACTGAGCTGGCAAAGTACGCCGACACTTTGCGTCAGAAGACGAAAGAGATCGGCGGCATCGTCGACGCTGATACGACCCTGAAGCTGGACAAGCCTGAGCTGCGCGTGCACATCAATCGCGAACGGGCCGCCGATCTCGGTGTTGATACTTCGAATATCTCGACCGCGCTGCGCTTGATGGTTGGCGGCGACGATCAAGTCTCGCGTTTTCGCGACCCTTCGGTGAACGAGGACTACGACGTTCAGCTCAGGTTGAGTGAGCGTGATCGCAAAGACGCCGCAACTATCTCGCGTCTGTACGTGCCCTCTTCCCGGGCCGGTCTGGTGCGGGTTGATAACCTGGTGGATATCAAGGAAGAGCTGAGCCCTTCGCGCATCGATCGACTCGATCGGCAGCGGCAAGCGTCAATGCGCGCCGGCGTAGCGCCGGGGTTTGCGCTGGCGGATCGCCTGGACGCTTTGCGGAAAACCGCCGCGGCGATGAATCTGCCGGCGGCTTATTCCACGATTGTCGCCGGCCGCGGTCGCGAACTCGAAAGGACCTTCGTCGAGTTTCTCTGGGCGTTTCTGCTCTCGATCATTTTCATGTACATGATTCTCGCGTCACAGTTCGAGAGCACTATTCACCCGTTCACAATCCTCCTCAGCCTGCCGCTCTCAGTTCCGTTTGCGCTGCTTTCGTTATGGCTGCTGAGCGACACGCTGAATTTGTATTCGGCGCTGGGAATCCTGGTGCTGTTTGGCGTGGTGAAGAAGAACGCGATTCTCCAAATCGATCACATGAACAATCTGCGCACGCTCGGCATGGAGCGCGACGCGGCGATCATCCAGGGCAATCGCGATCGGCTGCGCCCGATCCTGATGACGACGCTGGCGCTGGTCGCCGGCATGTCGCCGCTGGCGCTCGGCACCGGGCCGGGCGCGGAAGAGCGGCGCTCGATCGCGATCGTGGTCATCGGCGGACAATCGCTGTCGTTGCTGCTGACTCTGATCGCGACGCCGGTGGTTTATTCACTGCTTGATGACATGCGTTACACCGCGCAGTGGCGACGCCTGGCTCGTGCTGGTGGCAGATTAACTGCGCCGGTCACGCGCGTTGTTCGTCGTATGGCGCCGACGCGTCGCGGAGAGGTGCCCATAGAGAGAGAGGATTAGGGGGAACGTGAACAAGATGGGCTTGTACGCAGACATTGACGTTGATTTCGCCAGGCGAACACTTCGGATCATTGAGCAATACGACTGCACCAAGAAAAGAGGTTCGGAAAACTTCGAAGTCACCTTGCTAGTTAATTGTCTTGTTGGCCTATTGATAATGCCACATCAGCGAAGAAGGGATTTAATTCCGGATGTGGGTGTTGGCGGCCTTGCCGAATGGAGCATTGAGGCTTCGTTTATCAGCTCGTGGGGCCAAGGACGGAAGAAGACTTTGAGACAGCTTGTCCGCAGCTTACGAAACAGCGTCGCCCATTTTCACATTGAAGCGGAAGGAACTGAAAAGGATATTGAGCGTCTTAGATTTTGGGATGACAATGGATTTATGGCCACCATACCGGTCGCGAACCTGAGAGGGTTTGTCACAAAGTTCGCGTCTGTAATCGGTCAAATCTCAAGTACGAAATGTGATTAGACGCTCGAAGGCCGCCGTTGACGCGATTGCGGTCCAAATTCTGGGCTAGAGCTAAATGTTATCAAATCGGAAACTTGGCGAAGGCATTTACGTCAAGCATACCTCCAAGTCTATTGAAGGTCGCATTATCGGTGAGACGAGAATAAGGAGTCTCTTTGAGTGCGACGACGATGATGTTGAGTACAGAGTCCAGACTGAAAGCGATGAAATTAAGATCTGTTCGCCTAGGAACCTCGAACCACAATATGGAGAAGGTCGCATTAGCCGCTGCTACAACTGCCACTTGCGGGTTGATCCCATGAACTCAGTGTGTCGTAATTGTGGAGCCTACATCTGCCTCGATTGTAAGAGCTGCTGGTGTGGCGTTGGTAAAGGCGTTCCGTAAGATCCTCTCTGACGCGTTTGAATCACATCGCAAAGCGCCAAGGGCGCGAAATGTAAAAGCCTGGGGCAACGCCCCAGGGTCACGTCAGAAAAAGAAACCTGAGCGCTGAAGGCGCGAAATACAATTCAATCCCAAACGTATCGCTCGTCGTAATCAATTGCGTAAGCTTTGAGGAATGTGCGGTATTCGTCCTGAAACGTGACGCGCTGATGATGCCGCTTCTGACCGTGTATGTATCGCTTCAGAGCCGCTACGTTTGATTGCCCGATCGAGAATGCGCCATAGCCTTTCTGCCAGTGGAAGTTCCTGAACTCCCGCCCTTTGGTCTTAATCCATTTCGAAGATTCGGTTTTTGCCTCTTCAACGAGGTCCGCAATCGTGATCACCCTCGCCAAAGAAAATAGGACGTTGACATGATCGGCGGTTCCGTCGATGCACAGCGATGGCGATTTTAGCGCGCGGAAGATTGTGGCCAAGTACGGATGCAATTCCGTCTCGATTGCCGGTGTGATGAACGGCTCGCGATGCTTTGTGCTAAAAACCAGATGGATCAAAATTGACGATAGAGATTGTGGCATAGGAGTCCCCTTAGCTTCGATTATTTCGCGCCTTCAGCGCTTCGAGTTTCAAAGGATCTGCTAACCTGGGGCGTTGCCCCAGGCTTTTACATCTCGCGCCTTTGGCGCTTAGGATTGTAAGCGATTTTCAACTCTGCTGCGGTCGTAAGGATTTTTGCATGGCGCGCCCGGACGACGCACTCATGGCCGCAAGTTGCCATTCACTTGAAAGGAATGAAGACAATGATTGGCCCATCGCCCAAACAGGTTACGAGGAACGGTCGTCTTAACTTTGCGCTGTCTTTGCTTTTTCTGTTGGCCGCGGTGCTGGCGTGCAGCTCCGGCTCGGCTAAGAAATGCACTGCGACGCTAACCCTCGACGGGCGGACGTTCGTCGGCGAGGACGCGGCCGAGGAGAAAGCCACCCATAACGCCTGCAACAAATACTGTCGCGAAGCTGATCCCGGTTACGAAGCGATGTACGGCGTTTGGCTGGATTCGCCGGCCGGGAAAGCCGCCGGACGGCCCTCGAAAGAAGAGGCGATTTTCAAGGACAAGAAACTGATGGACTACGTGACGGTGACGTGCGCCAACGAATGTCTCGCGAAAATCAAAGACGGAAAGGGCAGAGTCGAAACCAAGTGCGACTGAATCGTTCAGCCCGAAGGGCTGCCAGACAGTAGTCGGTGGTCGAAGACCACCGGAGTCGATTTGAAAAGTGATTCGCACCCTGAAGGGGTGCGAGGATGAAAGGTGGGACTCGAACTCTGGCACGCCCTTCGGCGTGCTGGATGGTTTTCAATGGCGTTCCGGTGGTCTTCGACCACCGGCTACTTTCGTGCAACCCTCGCGGCTTGCAAAGATTCCAGTCTACTGAAACACTTTGTCCACCGGCACAATCACCACCTCGCCCGGCTTCACGACGATCTTGTAAGCCTCGATGATCTTGTCTTCGTCCATGATCTCTTTCGGCTTCGGCGAGTTGTAAGTAATCGGCGAGACCTTATTGCTGAGGATCGCATCGCGTAAACCCGCCGCGTCCTTCGTCACAATCGCGATCCGCATCGCGTCGGATTTCAGATACTGCTTGATTGCGCGGTTGACATCGTCAAGCGTCAGCTTTGCGAGCTGCTCGCGCATATACGTGGGAAAGTCGGCGATGCGATAGTAGCGGCTGTCCAGCGCATAACCCAGTTGCGCGTCCTGCGTCGCGGTCAGCACGTTGACATACTTTGATAGAAACTCGCGCGTAATTTCGAACGCCTCTTTCGACATCCCGTCTCGCACCAGCTTGTCGTATTCGTAAAGCGCGGCGCGCAAAACGAAATGCCCGTTCGCCGGCTCAACCGGTCGAATCCAGATTTGAAAGATTTGCTGTTCGCGACCCAGGTTCGCGTCCGGAGTAAACTGAAACATGCCGCGCGGAAAGTATTCGACGTAAGCGTAGTCACCATAATTCAAGCCGCGCGCTTCGCGCAGACGTTGATAGAGATAGCTGTTGCTGGAACGATGCTGTCCGAAATAAGAAGCAACGACCGCCAGCGCCGGCCAGTCTTTGTCAGCGCGCG
>WNFD01011928.1_pt1 | contig 14725 bp, 14 predicted proteins | sample 5400491 | NCBI WGS metagenome assembly WNFD01 (sample SAMN13153343, study PRJNA577476) | soil metagenome | isolation source: 120 cm saprolite under Douglas fir tree site 2 hole 2 replicate 2 | place: USA:California | collected 2015-04-18
TTTATTGTAGGGATGGCAGCTCTGCTCCATGATCTTGGGCGTACTACTCGCGATCCCAAGCGGACGCACGCGGAACGCTCCGCTTTACTTGCAACAGAGTTACTGGCTCCCTATGCTCTTCCGCTTGATACCGAACAGGCGATTCTCCACGCAATCCTCGCTCATAACTATCGTCGCGGCATCACTCCTCAGACCCTTGAAGCCCGTGTGATCTATGATGCAGACCGGTTGGACAGCCTGGGAGCAAGCGGGTTGATGCGCTGGGCCATGACCATGAGGAATAGAAGATGGTCCGAGTGGAAATCGTATCATCCAGATGACCCATTCGCGGCACAACGAGCCCCAGATGAGCAGCACTATTTGCTCGACCGATTCTTTACAAAGCTCTTGACGATGCCTGAGGTGATGACCACTGCGACGGGTCGAGCAATGGCCCAACATCGCGTAGCCTTTTTACGTCTCTTTCTGCAGGAACTCCAACAAGAGTTAGTAGAAGGAGGGTATAATCTGGCAGAGCTGGGAGATAGGATTTTTAATCCGGTAGATTAAGTAGGGAGGGGACAGTACTCCTTATGGGCGGATATATTTTGGAGCATTTCTGATGCCTAGAACAAAACTGGATTCAGGCTTAAAGGAATTGCAGACGCAGATGAAACAGGTGGGATCGTGTGTAGAGGATTCTCTTCAATTTGGCCCTTAACTATGCGGCAGGTTGCCTGCGTGCTGGGCGCCGCTTGTTACTATGATAGCCAGCAAGTATTAAGTAGTCATTCACGTGCCACAATTTACCACCAGGGGTGCTGAGACCAGATTGAATAGCTGTGCGTACATCAGAAGCTGTATCTCCTTGAAACAAGGTACAGCCCCGTCCAATAGCATGCAATGTGTGCGCATCGCTATTTCCGACTTCTGACCAACCATTTTGCTTTATGGAACTTTGCTCCAGGAGACATCAAAACTATGGTTGAACCCAATCTGGCAGCGCGCTATAGTTTGCTTGCACCTTCTCTATAGGCTGAGTCGTCACACCCCGTGTCCTGACCACTACACGACTGCAAAAGTCGGTGATAGAGTTCTGTCCTTTCAACTGTTCGAAGAGTCCGAGCACCTCAACAGTCAATGCATTCACTATATCCGCCTGTGCAATACGATAGAAACGAGACTCTAGAAACAGCCAATTCGCACTCAAGCTAAGAAGCTCATCTGGTAGTTTTTGCCAACTAAGCAGAACTACCTCAACATAGGTAATTTGCGTCCTACTCATTTCTCGTACTCCGAGTATGATGCTACCTAGAGCGTGGCTTTAGTGCCTCTAACTCCTCCTCACAATTCATCCTGATATATGGTGCATATCAGCAACACCAAAGGCCTCGCTGTATATCCAATTAAACAAGTTGCTCACCTCTACGTTTGATCATCATCACTATCTCTATTTGCTGTGTCTAAACCATACGACGAGCAGTCAGGTAGAAAATAACGCTCAAAACATCTGGAGGAGAAAGATCATTCAGCATGGAATAGGTAAGGGCGAGAGCGATCATGGTAATGGAGGAAAGTGAGCCATACGCTGCAAGTAGTTAGCATGAAGCATACCCAGCTTCTACCTGGGCTTGATCTGAGCTAAGCAGCGACGGGCGCTCTCTGTGTCTCAATCACTTCCTCATAGCCTCTCACGAGGCACTTCATCGCTTCGGACCATGAACGCAGCTGCGCTTCAACAAGCGCAGCCTTCCCCATGATAGAGCGCCTCTCAACGGTTGTGCTCTCCGGGTAGAGCTTGTTGTAGCTCACGAGTTACACTACGATGTGTGCGCCGATCCATGAGGAGCAGAATCAGTCATACACCGGTGAACTCGGCAACCAAAACATCGATCTATTCATCTGTAAGAGTAGCACGTTGTAGTTAGCAGGATATTAAGGAGCGTTTAGCGACGAGTAAAGCCCGTGATAAACTATTGTTAAGTGCCTACTTTGCGACAGTCAAGCGAGTACGCTACAGATTTTAAACCCGATGAGGGCATTTTGCCCGGAGGAGTCCTGCGGTTTTAGCAATGGGCAGTTGATGACGAAGTTTTTTGTCAGGGTGGCAAGCCAAGGGAACGCATTCGAGTCCATGGAATGCTCGACCTACGAATCAAAATGCATGCTCAGTGCATCCATCAAAACGCTTGCGCCGAAACGCAGCACATCGGTAGTTGGTAGACCTGTTTCATCCTCTGCCTGCTTCAAAGTGTCGCGTGCTTCTTGTTCGCTCAAGCCAAAGGTCATCACTGCGAGCCCAACAACCTTGCACGGTTGCTCAGGACGCACCCAACTTACCGTATCCTCGTTGAGTTGAATCATGCGATTTAATGAGGGGAAGAGACAATGATTATAGCCCTCAATCTCTGTTGTCCCGGCCTTGTGGCAAAAGATCATCGCATTTGGCATGGAACCATGAATCAAACCGAGCGTCACAGGTGAATATCCCGGATGATTAAGGGCACCCTGACCTTCTACAAAGACCCAATCGTGCTTGTTCGTGAAATCAATCACCATCTCCTCCACCATGCCCGCCACAAAGTCGCTGATGATTCGGTCAACCGGTAAACCATTGCCGGAGATCATGATACCCGTCTGTCCTGTAGCGACAAAGGCGCTATTCAGCCCGCGATTGCTCGCCTCCCGATCCAATTCAAGAGCAACGGTCATTTTGCCTACAGCGCAGTCTGAGCCTACCATGAGGATAGTATGGCTGCCGGGGCGATGCGGAATAAATTGGGCGATGCGGTTATTATCAGGTGGGCGGCGTACATCCCAGATCGCCACACCACGTTGCTCGGCGGCAGTACGTAGTTCCTCGTCATCGGAAATAAAGAAATGCAGGCCGCTGATGATATCCAATCCGGCATCAATGGCTGTAAGAAGTTGCCAACGCCATGCCTCGGGTAACGCTCCACCCATAGGAGCAATGCCGATTAAGAGAGAATCTGGTCGGTAGGTGAGCGCCTCGTGAATATCGTGCACAACAGGAATGCCATGCCCAAAAGATGCGCCGCCTAACGCCTGGGGGACGTCCATGCCTGCTTTCGTGCTGTCAATGACAGCGACAACTGTATCTTTACCATAGCGTATGACACCTGTGGCTGTTTTGCCATAGTGCCACTCAAATGCTCCCTCTGCCAGGATTGCTATTCTTCTCATCAAAATGCTCACTCCTTTGGATTGTGTTGTGGACATTATTATATGAAATTTGATATCAGAACTATGGACTGTTAGCCTTAACCATGTTATGATTGTCAACAATAAAAATGCTAGCTTATGAAGGGCAAGGCTTTTCATTTGTCGCAGAGCAAAGGGATAGAAAGTCCCTTTGAACACTACATTGAGCGATTTTGAAAGGCCCTGCATAAAGGGGCGGGAACGCATGAACTTCAATCTGATTCAATGGTTATTTACGGACCCATGCAGCGCTACGAACTGCACGAGCCCAGGGGTCCCAGCAGAGGTATTTCATTATTATGCGCCATGGATCATCTTTTGTATCCTTGGAGTGCTGATTCCTTTTTACTATTCTGTAGAAGGTCGTAAACGTTTTGTAAAAGATAAGCCTGTCATCAAGAATATGCTGGATCGCTTTCTTGGTTGGCTTGCCATCATCTGCATACTCGGCTTTCCGCTGATTTTCGCGCGCGCTTACCTCTACGAATACTTTTTCGCATGGCGTTTCTGGCGCTTTCTGTGGCTTGCAGGTCTACTGGCCTGGGCGATAATATGGATCGTCTATCTCATACGAAAATTCCCTAAGGAGCAAGCCAATTACGAGTCATATAAGAAACGCGAGCAGTATACACCAAAGGGCAGTAAATCAAAGAATAGCAGACGTAAAGCGGCCTCTTCCAGGTAATATGGTGTGTGATTAAATTTCGCTCTATGCAGACTAGCGGTATTATTCTTGCCGGAGGCAGCAGCAGCCGAATGGGTAAAAATAAAGCTCTGCTGCCACTTCCTGGTAATCGAGCTGTCACCTTCGTTGAGTATCTTGCCTCCCTTCTCGTTGAATGTTGCTCGGAGACATTGATCGTTGCTCATAACAAACCGCATGCATCTGATTATACGTTCCCTGGTATAAGAGTGACATTCGATGAAACACCTGGAATCGGGCCATTGATGGGATTGTATAGTGGCCTGAGCGCTATCACTCAAGAGCGTGCGTTAGTTGTTGCGGTAGATTTACCATGTATCCAGCCTGCCCTGCTCTCTTTTCTGCTATCTCAACCTCTCTCTACTGACTCTTTGCTTGTTCCAATAGTACACAATGTGCCACAGGTATTGTTGGCGATCTATCCACGCTCAGTTTTACCTGTAATAAAAGAGCAATTACAAAAGGGACGGCGCGATTTACGCTGTTTGTTAGAGGTTGCACCTGTGCAATTTGTTGAAGAAGCGCAACTACGCCAGATCGATCCCCAGTTACGCTCGTTTGTTAACATCAATACGCCCGAAGAGTTACAACAAATGGTGCAAACGGGACCAGCGTCGTTGGGCAACTGATCTCAGCTCCTCGTCAAATCCTCGCATTGAAAGCCAGTTGCGTGTTTCTCCGGTGACAACGATATCAGTTTGTTGAAGCTGCTCAATAGTAGCAGCTCCGCTTAGTTGCATGGCTACTTTTAACTCGGCCACTACCGTTTCAAGCAGTTTGCAAACGGCATCGTAGCTTTCGCTCGCGGCTTTAAGGAAAGGAAAACCCATCCCGACGAGTGTTGCTCCAAGGGCGAGTGCGCGTGCCATATCCAGGCCAGTACGTACCCCTCCAGTAGAGATTAACGGTAAACGTGCCACCTTTGCCTCAACAATCGAGACAGGCGTGGCTATACCCCAATCTCGAAAAAGCAGACCGATGTTATATGTCTTCTCATCACTACGCGCTTTAGATCGTTTCGCTTCCATCGCAGACATGCTGCTTCCGCCCGCTCCTCCTACGTCGATGGCGGCAACGCCGCAGGAACGTAAGAGTAGCGCTTGCTCGCGGCAGACACCGGCGCCTGTCTCCTTAGCGATCACCGGCACGCTTACCTTGCCAATGAGCGTTTTAAGCGCCGCTGCCTCACCTGCCGCGCGCCTGTCACCTTCGGGCTGTGTTGCTTCCTGAAGGCTGTTCATATGGACAGCGAGGGCGTTTGCTGCAATCATAGTAACAGCATGCTCTACCTGCTCAATAGTAAATGGGGCATGACGGGGCTGCGCAATAAGCTGTGGTGCACCAATATTGGCGATCAGGAATGTATTGGGGGCATGCTCACGGGTGATAGCATAGCTGCTGATAACTTCGGGATTGACGATAGCAGCGCGCTGGCTGCCTACGCCAAGTGCTAAACCGTAGCGTTCTGCTGCACGCGCAAGGTTGCGGTTGATTGATATTACATCGTGATGTCCCCCGGTCAGAGAAGAAATGAAAATCGGGTAGCGCAGCGTATGACCGAGGAAGTTAACGGAGGTATCGATCTCGTCCAGGTCTACCTCTGGCAATGCCTGGTGCACAAATTGGACATCGTTCCAATTTGCGCGTTGCGCTACAGAGATATCTTGTCCCAAGGCGATGTTCACATGTTCAATTTTTCGCTGTTTCACTTCGTCGGTCATAGAGTAGGGTCTTCCTTTCGTCGCTTCTTTTCACCTGTGTAATCAAATAGATAAGGGGAATGCCGAAGATGAGTAATGGTTGATAGGTGGCGATCGGCAAGTTGTCCACGTAGAGTAAGGGATAGGTAAGAAGCGCAGTGCATGAGAGCAGTAGAACACTCACGGTGAGCGCGTCGAAACGACGCAGCGCAACAATCCATAGTGCCCATAAAACATACCACGGCCAGAATTGTACTGATATGAGTACTATAAATCCCAGGGTAGCCAGGCACAAGCTGGTGAGAAGTGTCTCAATGCTTCGTACTTTGCCTAAAAGATAGAAGTAGATGAGAGCAAAGATGAACATGGCCGACGCCAGCACTGTCATGTTGGCAGCAATAATAGGTTGCAAAGGATATGAGGAAATAGTCGTAGGTACATTCAAGATTTGAACGAGAAAGCTGAAGAGCCAGCGAACTGGTATCACCAGGACACCTAGCGGTGAGTGTATAAACTGTTGCATGTCGAAGGATGAGGTGATGGCTAGAAATGTTGCACTGCCATGCCAGAATGGGAGGTAGAGAGTGAATACTATTGTCAGCGCGACTATCGCTCTCCAGCAAAATCCCCATACGAATAGTGCTTGATTACCCCTCCCCACACTGGGGGAAAGGGAGTTTGTGGGGACACCCCGCGTCCCGCCAAGGGGCTGCAGCCCCTTGGAACCCTGCTGGGGTTTATCGTCTCGTTCCACACTTGGGGAAAGGGGGTTTGCGTGGGCATCCCACGCCCCGCCAAGAGACTGCTGCCCCTTGGAACCTTGCTGGGATTCGCGTCGCGCGCTGAACCAGATGTATAGGGGAGCGAGCAGCAAAGCAATAAAATTTATGCTGATTGCAAATCCAAGGAATACCATTGCCAAGAAATCGTACCACCAGCCTTTTTGCTGTACGATCAGCAAGGTTGTCAGTAGCAAAAAGCAGATTAGAAAGCCTTCATTGTGTCCATTACCCGCCAGTTCTATTAGTGCGAGTGGATTCCAGGCATAGAGTATGGTTCCTCCCAGGCGACGCGCAGGTGCTAACTTGCCTAGAAAGGTCCAGATAAGCACGCAATTGATGAGATGAGAGAGCAGACCCAGGCTTTTGAAAATGTAGCTATTGGCTTCATTATTAAAGAGCGCGGGTAAGAACAGCAGTGTAATGCCGAAGATTGTTGCTCCAACCATTGGCAAAAAGAGCCAGCGAGATGTGATGGGTATGTTGATGCTGGTGTGAAAAGCATTTCCAACTGCGTAGAGATAGATGCTGGCTAGCGCGATAAATATCAAGGTGAGCAAAAGGAAGTAGAAGCCGAGATCAGCGGGTCTTATACCCAAACTCGAGGTTTTGTGAATGAGCAGTTGCTCAGGTGCAAGTATCCAGGGCCAATCAGTGCCTGATGGCGAAAGTGTAGTATGGGTCGTGGATAAAGGGGTGAGCGTAAAAATCAGGAGATACAGTAGTTCGAGTACGCTGCCAAGGAGAATGAAGCGTGTCAGGGGAGATAAGCGCTGGAGAATCGTCGAGGCTTTCATAATTCCAGCCTGGCAAACGTAGTGTCGATATATTTGACATAATATTCGGTATCTGTCAATGCGATGAGCTCGCTGTGTGATAGGTAACGAGTGACCTCATCGTCGTTGCTGAGTGCCTCGATCAGTGCCTGCCCTTGAATGGCACCATTACTCGACAGACTCCAGACTTTCTTTGCATTGCGCTGTACCATCTGGTATGCTTCTTGCCTGCCAACTCCTTTCTCGATTAAAGCAAGTAAGATACGCTGTGAAAAAATAAGTCCTCCTGTCATATTCAGATTTCTAAGCATGCGTTCTTCATCGACCTGAAGCCCACTCGTAACCTTGTTAAAGATGTGCAGTATATAATGCAGCAGAGTGCAGGCATCAGGAATAATGATTCTTTCCGCTGAAGAATGGCTGATATCGCGTTCGTGCCAGAGGGCTACATTTTCCATTGACGTTACAGCATAGCCACGCAGGACGCGAGTTAACCCGCAGATACGCTCACACAGTTCGGGATTGCGTTTATGTGGCATGGCTGACGATCCCTGTTGACCAGCGCTAAATGGTTCAAAGACCTCGCTCACTTCTGTGCGCTGCAAGTGACGAATCTCCTGGGCCATCTTCTCCAGTGAACTGCCTATCAGTGCCAGTGTGGTGATGAAGTAGGCATGGCGATCACGTTGCACTATCTGGCTGGAAGCAGGCGCGACACTCAGACCTAACTGTTCACAGACAAACTCTTCGATCTGTGGTGGAACAGTAGCATGGGTGCCAACAGCGCCCGAGATTTTGCCTACGGTCACCTGTTCAAGCGCTGCTGAGAGACGTTGCTGTCCACGACGTAGGTCGTCCACCCATAGCGCCAGCTTTAAGCCAAAGGTGATTGGTTCGGCATGAATACCATGTGTGCGTCCAACCATCAACGTGTATTTATAGCGTTTGGCGGCTTGCGTAACGGTCTCAAGTAGTTCAGAGATGGACTTGATAAGTAGTTCTCCCGCTTCTTTGAGTTGTATGGCCAGTCCAGTGTCTAACACATCAGAAGAGGTCAATCCCATATGAATGAAGCGTCCTTCGGGTCCTAACTGTTCCTCGATTGAGCGTAGAAAAGAAATAATATCGTGATGTGTTTCCTGCTCGATCTCGTGCATGCGCTGTACGTTGTAACGAGCGGCTCGAATCTTTTCGAGGGCTTCAACTGGGATAATACCTTCGCGTGCCCACCCTTCGCAAACTAGCAATTCGACCTGTAGCCACAAGTCGGTTTTGTGTGTTGCTGACCACAGTAGTGTACCACATGAATATCAATAGATGGGCCGTGAGAGCATACATCCATCAGGAGTGACCGTAAACCAATGAACGCTGAGCATATTATTCGATATCGTTTTACTCACCATACTCGACATCTCACGAAACTGACTATCATTTCTGCTGTTGTGGTAGTAATTGCAGGTTCGGTGGCCTTACTTGCAGGTTTTCGTATACTGCCTATAAATCTGGAAGGGCTGCTCCTACCTTCTTATATCATTGCGATGTGTGCAGTGGCTGTTCTGTTGCTAGTACTTGTCTTGCACTATGGCTATGCGCATTCAGGAGTGTGGATTGAACCTGATAAGCTGCGTGTGCGGTTTCCTGGTATGGATGAGCAAGAGATGGCCTGGTCAGAGGCCCTCTTTGCCGTGGACGAGGGAGAAGAATACTTGCGCGCGAGTAATGGTAAGGAGGGCGTGGGATTTCTCTTTGGTAATGCGCGCTATGTTCGACTGTATCTCGAGGGTATGATGCCCGAACAACGCGCTCAATTTGAGCAGGTGTTAGCTGAACGCGTGCCGGTGCGCCAGCCTCGTCTCTTCACATTGATGACACTTCTGAACTCAAAGGGTGAGTTGGTGGCAAGAGGACGTCTGTATCTGTTCGATGACGCATTATTGTGCGCAGAAAATCGTGGCGAAAAGCGCGTATTTTTATATGCGCCCCTCAAAGATCTGGACTCAATCAAGCAACGCGCCTCCTTTTATATAGGAAATTTGGAGTGTGAGGCATTCACTTTCAGATATCGGAAAGAATATGTGGTGATGCTCGGTTATGAAACGACTTTCAATAGAGGTATTGGTAATAGCTCACACTGGTCAGTAACCGGTTATGCGGCAGAATGGGTAGAGGCTTTACGGCCTCAATAATCACTCTCCACTTTCAGTGGCTTGACGCAATGCAAGGAAAGCCTCTTTTAGCGGTTGACTGACAGCGCTTTCAGGTTCTGCAGTACAAGTTCCTGTCTGTAGTCTCTAATACACATTATTCCAAGTGAAACGGAAATATTCGATAGCCAAAAAGATTTCGGGCATAAATATGCTCCAAAAAGTGTTATAGTGTGTTAGAATAAGGAAAATGTGAAGTAGATGGTTAGTATGGCAGTCTATCAAGTGCGAGGAGGAGCCTCGCCTTTACTGTTATTCCATACCTACTCTCTTGACGAAAGAACGTCATCCATGTACAATCATGCTCACAACCATTACTAATGAATTTACTACCTCACACCACTGCTGACATATAGTGTAAGCGCTTTGCAATGGTGAATGTGAAGGTAACTCGGGGGTTATTATGAAAAAAGGAATACATCCAGAATATGTCGAAGCCACGGTAAGTTGTGCCTGTGGAAATAGTTTTCAAACGCTCAGCATCAAGCCTCTGCTGAAGATTGATGTCTGTTCAAATTGTCACCCATTCTTTACCGGACAACAGCGAATTCTTGATACTGCTGGACGTGTGGAGCGCTTCCGCAGACGTTTCAATTTGCAGGAAGAAGAGTAAGCTGCTCAGGATTGAGGTCACAGGGATAAAGGCTGTATTTCAGTCCCTTTATCCCTGTTTATTTGTACTTTTACATTTTTGAACGTACATTAAGAGAGAAAACCCGTTGAATGGGTCTCAAAGAACCATACTTTTCCTAATTGCTGATACAGGGGCAGGGCATCGCAGCGCCGCAAATGCGATTCGCAATGCTATAACTTTTATTGCCCAAAAAAAGCAAGAAGAATGGCAGATACAGCAACAAACTGGCACTGACGAGCAAAAGAGCATACCCTCTCAACCAGGCTATCGTATTGAGATTGTCGATGTGTTTGAAGAATATAGTCACTTTCCATTGCGTGAGGCTGTGAAGCTCTATGGGCCGGCGATACGCTATAGGCCGAAACTCTATGGGCGTATTTTTCATCTCAGTAACCATGTTCAAAGATTTTCGGCTATGAAAACAGTTTCAACACCTCTCATTCATAATGGCCTGCTGCGCTTGATTACCAGTGTTAAGCCTGATGTAATCGTCTCCGTACACCCTCTACTCAATCATATAACGATTCGTACCCTGCAGGATTTAGATGTTCATATCCCTTTCATCACAGTGGTTACTGATCTTATCAGCGTCCATCATGCCTGGCTTTCTCCAGGGGCGGATGCGTATATAGTGCCTACAGAATATGCCAGGGAACTTGCCTTAAAGCAGGGTATGGATCCTGTACATATCCATGTCATGGGAATGCCCATCGATCCTAAGTTCACACTGCCATTGGAGAGCAAACAGGAATTGCAGCGTAAATTGGGGTTAGCACCTGGCCTTCCCGTCGTTCTCCTGGTGGGTGGTGGTGAAGGGGCGATGGGATTACGTTCGGCCGTGCATGCTATTTCCCAGGCGCGTTTATCCGTACAGTTGCTCATCATTACCGGGCGTAATAAGCGTTTATACGTTCAACTCCAACGTACACGTTCGAGCTTACATGTCCCCGCGAAGGTTTTTGGCTTTGTGCAGAATATGCAGGAATTGATGCATGCCTCGGATGTGATTGTAACAAAAGCTGGACCTGGAACAATATGTGAGGCGCTGGCATGTAACCTTCCGATCATTCTTAGCGGCTACGTTCCTGGCCAGGAAGAAGGGAATGTAACCTATGTTGAGGAAAACAATGTTGGCATGTTGGCATATGACTCGATTGAGTTGATTAATATATTGCGACGCCTGTTGAAGCCAGGTTCTGAATTGTTACATCAGGAGCTAGAAAACGCTAAGTTCATTAGTCGTCCACGAGCATCTTTCGATATTGCGAACTGTATTCTTGGTTTTCTCCCTCCACCTGGCATACCTGGTGTCTGGAAGAATGCAGAAGGAAAGGGGCCGAGCAGGGTGATCTCGCGGCGCCGTCGTTCGGGTGTACCTATGAGTGTATTGCAACCTGGGGTGCCAGTTTTGGGTTCTCGGGCACCAATGCGTACCTTGCGCCGCAGGTTACGACGTTTAGCTTTTCTGCAGCGACCAGTGCATGACCTTTCGCAATTACGCTCTCAAACAACTTCAAAACAGGCGCACGATACGAACTTTGATGCTCAGTAGGCCAACTGAAAGGTAGGATACTCTAATGGCAACATTCTATTATGGTGGGCAGGCGGTTATGGAGGGAGTAATGATGAGAGGGCGTAAATCGGCCGCAATGGCAATCCGACGACCAGATGGTAGCATCTATCTTTACGAGGAAGCGTTAAACCCGCGCCTGTATCAGAATCGCCTCTTTCGACTGCCGTTCTTACGAGGGATGTTGTTATTGTGGGAGATGCTGGTCCTGGGAACACGTCTCATGACCCTTTCTGCAAATGTAGCCACCGGAGCAATCGATCCTCATGCGCCCACTGTCGATTCTGAAACACACGGTATGCGCCAGGCGGATACTGCGATTGCTGGCAGTTCCCCCGATATCATACCTGAAAACCCCGAAACACCACCACAGGTAGGCGGAGTAGCGCTGGTATTCACCTTGCTTATCTCTTTAGGCTTTGCTATTGCTGTCTTCTTCCTGGCGCCATTGCTTATAGCTGGTTTGTTCAGTAATCAAACTGGCGGAGGCTGGCTTAACCTGATAATCGAGGGGCTGATTCGCCTGGGACTGCTCATCGGTTATTTATACTTGATTGGCCGCATTCCTGATATTCAGCGTGTCTTTGGTTACCATGGCGCTGAACATAAAACTATAAACGCAATGGAACATGGTGAACCTCTGGATATTCCGCATGTGCGCCAGGCTTCACGTGTCCATACACGCTGCGGTACAGGCTTTCTGTTGCTTGTAGTTGTCGTCTCCATCGTGGTGTTTGCCTTTGTTGGCTCACCCTCGCTATTGATCAAGATCATCTCTCGAGTGTTGCTGGTGCCAGTGGTAGCCGGAATCGCTTATGAATTGATGCGTCTGGGAGCGGCGAATTATCGTTATCGCATCGTGCGCTGGCTACTTGCGCCAGGGCTTGCGTTACAGGGTTTGACCACGCGCGAGCCTGATGATAGTATGATTGAGTGCGCGATTGCTGCTTTAAATCGTGTTATACGCCGAGATAATCTGGAAATGAAACAAGATCCCGGATCCGCAGATATGACACTGCCGCCCTTAGTGGCGTCAAGATAAAGGATACTACATTTATGTCGACTAATCCTGAAGTGAATCCCCCTCCTGTAGATACCCCTGAAACTGTGCCCGTAGAACGCCCTCGTGTACGTTTTTCTGGCACACGCTGGTTCTTTACAGGCATTGTGCGCCTTTCCTATCGAGGCTGGACGCGTGTTGCTGCGTTTCTCTTCCCAGAGGATTCAAAAGCCGAGCGTATAGCTCAAACCTTGCATATTCCTTTGCCAGACAAACTCAATATGAGTTGGATAACTCCCCATCTTGCTGTTGGTGGTCGTATTCACCCGGAGGATATCAAGGCATTAGCCGCAGCAGGTGTAACTCATGTCGTGGATACTCGTTCGGAATATCGTGATGATGCTGAGGCATTAGCTAAGGAGCATATCGAGCTATTATACCTGCCTACTGACGATACCCGGCCGCTTACAATTGAGCAAATGTTACAGGGTGCGCAATGGGTGCAAGAGCGAATGGAGCAAGGGGGACGTGTGCTAATTCACTGCGAACATGGCGTAGGACGTAGCGTCCAACTTACCACCGCAGTGCTTATCTACGATGGAATGCACGCGCAGGATGCTTTACAATTAGTGCAACAGAAACGTTGGCAGGCAGCTCCTAATTACAGGCAAGTCAGGCGATTGAGAGAGTTTGAGTCGGCGGTGGCTGCATTGCGCAGCGCATAGTATTCGATTGCTACGGCTACTCCATCCTCCCAGTTACTGGTTGTGACAGCTCGCGCAGCAGATTTCACAGCCTCGGAGGCCTGCCCCATCGCGACTCCCCAACCCACCGTTCGCAACATCACTATATCATTGTTGTTATCTCCAATTGCCATGATCTGCTCTAGCGGAATGCTGAGATATCGAGCAAGTTCTGTGACTCCGCTGGCCTTTGAACACGATGAGTTCATTATTGCCAATTCCGTGCTGCCATAATTGCCTCGCCTGGTGATTGTCCAATTGCAATCGAGCGCGCCAACTTCTGGCAGTAATGTATGGATGAACTCTTCAGAAGCAAATGCGACTACCCGTATCGGGTCAGGGTGTCCTGTACAGAGTGTCTCAAATGGCATGCGGTGCACTTGCTCTGGGGCGCTGGCGAAGTACGTATCTACCCAGGGATTATCAAGATCAGCAGGCCCTGTCCATATTTGCTCCTCTACGCTCTTAAAAGGGTGTACGACTGGTTGGAGTTTGTGGCGAACCAGCATATCTACTGCCTTTTGTCCTACACTAGCCCGTAGAAGCTGCGTGTGCAGGATTGTTTTGTGTGGATGTTGTATAATCATTGCCCCATCGTACAGAATGAGTGGGATATCCAGACCCAGTTCATTTGCGATTATGGTTGTATTAGTGTAACGGCGTGCTGTCGCCAGTGTCACCACTATTCGCGCTTGCTGTGCAGCCCGCACCGCTTCCAATGTAGGCGCAGTAATACTTCCTACTGGAGTAAGTAACGTACCATCAATATCGATAACAACCATTTTTATGTTCGCAGGTGCATCCATACCTCTAGCATCTCAATCTTTAAATCATAGTAATGCGACGGGCAAGATTTTCGATCCCGTCGCATAATCCCCGGAATGGGGTATATCCTAACTATAGCACATTTGTATAATCAGAGAGTGGACCGCTACATCTATTCAGCTAGACATTCTTGCCAGGCTTCTGCTACAATCCCCTCATGAGTATGCAAGAAAAGCGTTCCAGACACGAACACGCAAAACAACAACCTGACGCGAATGATCACTCCAACGAGGATGTTGTGCAGCGTGGTATGGTGCTCCAATGGAGCGGTGCAGCAGGCTTGCCATTGTTACCCGATGAACAGCCCATCAGTACTGTGCGCGATAGTCTCTATGACCTGATTCCCCTCGGACCACGCGAAGAGAAATTGATCGGCACTGCTCCGTTCCTGCGCATGCAAAAAATCAAGCAGCTCGGTTTTGTCTATCGTATCTGGCCAGGAGCGACGCATACTCGCTATGAGCATAGCCTCGGTTGCTATTACCTGGCAGTGCGTGCATTGCGCTCACTGCTACAGCGAGGAGATGATGGCGGGCTTTTTGGGGTCTCCGTGAGCAGCGTTCAAACGCTCGTCGTTGCTGCTTTGCTCC
>WNFD01004043.1_pt1 | contig 14722 bp, 14 predicted proteins | sample 5400491 | NCBI WGS metagenome assembly WNFD01 (sample SAMN13153343, study PRJNA577476) | soil metagenome | isolation source: 120 cm saprolite under Douglas fir tree site 2 hole 2 replicate 2 | place: USA:California | collected 2015-04-18
CGAGATGCGCGTCGAGGCGGCGCCCGTGCCCCAGCCGGGGCCGGGCGAGGTGCTGCTCAAGGTCGAGGTGGCGTCGATCTGCGGCACCGACGTGAAGGTGCTCCATCGAAAGCTGCAGGGCCAGCCCGAGGGCCCGTTCATCATGGGCCACGAATACGCGGGCACCATCGCGACGCTGGGGCCGGGCGTGGACGAATTCTCCGTGGGCGAGCGCGTGGCCGTCGAGGTGCACAAGGGCTGCGAGCGCTGCGAGAACTGCATCAAGGGCTGGTACACCTCCTGCCTGAACTACGGCAATCTCGCCAAGGGCCACCGCGCCAAGGGGCTCACCTGCGACGGCGGCTTCGCCGAGTACGCCGTCAACCACATCAATACGCTGTACCCTCTGCCCGCGGGCCTCAGCTTCGAGCAGGCCTGCATGGTCACCACGGCCGCCTCGCCGCTCTGGGCCATCGACCTCATGGGCGGCTACGTCGCGGGCGAGACGGTGCTGATCCTCGGTCCTGGGCCCATCGGGCTCATGGCCGTTCAGCTCTGCAAGGCACTGGGCGCCGGGCGAGTCATCCTGACCGGCACGCGTGACGAGCGTCTCGAGATCGGCCGAAAGCTCGGGGCCGACTTCCTCGTCAACGTGCGGCGCGAGAACCTGGGCTCGCGGGTGAGCGATATCACGAGCGGCAAGGGCGCCGACTCGGTCCTCGAGTGCGCGGGCGGCCCCTCGTCCATGCAGGAAGCGCTCGAGAACGTCAAGCGCGGCGGGCGCATCGGGGTGGTGGCATGGTACGCGGGTCCGGTCGAGATGGACATGAACCTCGCCGTGCGCAGCAATGTCCGCATCTACGCCGCGCGCGGCGAGGGCGGGATGAACTGCGGCCGGTCGCTGGCCCTCATGAGCGCGGGCCATCTCGTTGCCGATCCCATCATCAGCCACCACTTCGAGCTCGACCAGATCCACGACGCCTTCGACACCTACGTGAACCGGGTGGGCAACGCGCTCAAAGTCGCCATTCATGTCTAGGGGGGCGTGGGCCGGCCTCGCGGCCCTGCTCCTGGCCCTGCTCCTGGCCGATAGAGCGCGGCCGGCCGCCGCCCAAGAGAGCGCGCGCCACGGCGGGGAGCTCGTCTTCGTGGCCCCCGCGGAGCCGCCCTCGTACGACGCGCACCGCGAGGAGACCTTCGCCATCGTGCACCCGGCCGCGCCCCACTACAACACGCTCCTCCGCGTCGATCCCTTCGACCGCGGAGGCACCCGCATCGTGGGCGATCTGGCCGGGTCCTGGTCGGCTTCGAAGGACGGGCGCACCTACCGCTTCGCGCTGCGCCGCGGCGTCCGCTTTCACGATGGTACCGAGCTGACCGCGCGGGACGTCAAGGCGACCTACGACAAGATCATCTTCCCGCCGCCCGGGGTGGTGTCCAACCGCAAGGGCGAGTACATCGTCGTCGACGCGATCGAGGCGCCCGACCCGCTGACCATCGTGTTTCGGCTCAAATGGCCGTCGCCCTCGTTCCTCCCGTCGCTCGCGTCGCCCTTCAACTGGATCTACAAGGCCGACATCCTGGCGCGCGATCCGCACTGGTACGAGCGCAACATCATGGGCACCGGCCCCTTCCTCTTCGTGGAGTACGTCAAGGGGTCGCACTGGATAGGCAAGAAAAACCCGGGTTACTGGGATCCGGGCAAGCCCTATCTCGACGGCTACCGCGCCATCTTCATCCAGGACTCGGCCGCGCAGGTGGCGGCCATCCGCGGGGAGCGAGCGATGATCCAGTTCCGCGGCTTCTCGCCGCCGCAGCGGGACAGGCTGGTGGAGGCGCTCGGGTCGAAGATCACGGTGCAGGAGAGTCCGTGGGAGTGCGTCAACCCGCTGGCGTTGAACCACGAGCGCAAACCCTTCGACGACAAGCGGGTCCGCCGGGCGCTGACGCTCGCGCTGGACCGCTGGCAGGGAGCGCAGGCACTCTCGCGGATCTCCATATTAAAGGATGTGGCCGGGGTGCAGGGGCCCGGCACGCCTTTCGCGGCCACCGGCGCGGAGCTGGAGCGCCTGGCCGGATACGGCCGCGACATCGCCAAGGCACGCGTGGAGGCGCGCCGCCTGCTCCGCGAGGCGGGCGTGCCGGAGGGCTTCACCTTCACCTTCAAGAACCGCGGGATCCCCAATCCCTACGACGCGCTCGGCGTGTGGCTGGTCGACCAATGGCGGCAGATCGGCGTCACCGCCAGGATCGAGACGCTCGAGCTCGGCATGCTCTACGCCGACATCCGAAGCGGCAACTTCGAGGTGGCCGCCGACTTTCACTGCAGCTACATCGTCGAGCCGGACCTCGCGCTCTTCAAGTTCCAGTCGACGGACCTGAGCCCCATCAACTACAGCCGCTACACCGACCGCACGCTCGACAACCTCTACCAGAAGCAGAGCCGGGCCACCGACCGCGAGGAGCGCCGGCGCCTGATCCGCGAGTTCGAGAAGCGGCTGCTCGACGACGAGGCGCACTACATTTACACGCTCCAGTGGCACCGCATCGTGCCTCACAGCGCGCGCGTGCGGGGCTGGACGATCACGCCCAGCCATTTCCTCAACAATCAACTCGACACGGTCTGGCTCACGGAATAGCCGCCTGGGTGCGGTGGCTACATCGATCGCTCGCGGGAGAGCGCGCTATCTGGCGAGACGCACCAGCCGCAGCTCGCCCTGAACCAGATCCGGCACGACCACCAGGAACCCGTTGGCTTCGGGGATCACGCAGAAGTCCGCCGGGCCTTTGAAGCCCTTCGCGAGTGTTTCGATGCCCTTCGGGCTCCAGCGGAAGAGCGACCCGGAGTTCCAGTCCGTGATCAGAAGCGTCCCATCGTCCATCTCATAGAGGCCGTCGAGGCGGCCGATGTCCTTGGCCAGAGTCTTGATCTCGCCGGCGGCGTCAATCGAATAGATGCCGCGCGGCTGCTCGGCTGACATGGTGCCGACCATCAGGAGCGAGCCGTTCTTGGCCGGATAGATGCCGTTCGGGTTGACCGACTTGCCCTGGAAGACGCGCGTGACCTTTGGTTCGCCCTTCATCTCGAGGAAGTCGGCCGGCTCCACGCGGAAGAGCTGATCCGCTCTGTTGTCGCTGACGTACAGCGCGTTGCCCATGACCGCAAGGTCGTTGGCGAACTGGGCGCCGGGCAGCGCGACCTTCCTGCCGCGCCGGGTCGTCAGGTCAAAGACCCACGCCACGTCGATGTCGGTGACCCAGAACCTGTTGCCTACGACCCAGCTGCCCTTGGGCTTGTTGAGAACCTCACCGCCCGGAGCAGGAAGAAACTGCTTGTCCAGAACCTCGCCGGCCAACGACGCCTTGCTGATCCGGCCCTTGCCGTCCTTCTCCGCGGGCTTCAGCTCGGAGCCGAACTCGCTCACGTACAGGACCTTCGCCTGCGGGTCGTAGGTGACCGTTTCGGGAAACGCGAAGCCCTTGACGGTCTGCTCCGAGACAACCCGGAGTGGCTTGACATCCTGCGCGTATGCCTGCGGCGCAATGCCCGCCTGCCCGATGACAAGAGACATCAACAGAGTCAGCGCGATCGCGGTTCCCTTCCTCATGCACCCGCCTTTCCCGTTGGCTGAACGTTCACCGGCTACAGTGTCGCCCGCGAGGCGTCCTCTTCGATTTCGAGCGCGCGGACCGTGTCGGCCGTGGGCACTCCCGTGGACGGATCCCAGCCCTGCTCGACGTAGTAGTCGGTGACGATCTTGTCCTGCTGCTCCGAGCTGAAGCCCGCGTGCTTGGGCAGCGGATCGCTGAACCGCGAGGGCAGCCGGTCGTCGGCCCGTCCGATGCCTTCGCGCAGGTTGAACAGGCGGGCCAGCGTGAGCCCGCGATGGGCCGTCGCCACCATCTCCTCCGGGGTGATATCCCAGCCGGTGACCGCCTTGACGATGGTCAGCGACTGGTCGTCCTCGTACGCGAGGAAGTGGCAGAGCCCGATCTGGTTGCGCAGGCCGTTGCGGTTGCCGGTCTGGCGCATGTGGTCGCCGCCCGTGGGCGCGAGCAGGTAGGAGGCGCGCATGACCGGCATGTGCCGCGGGTCATGCATCGCCATCTCCATTCCCTTCACCGTGGTCAGGAGGGCTTCAGATCCGCGGCCGAGCCGTCGCGCGGCGCGCTGCGACCCCTCGGCCAGGAGATCGCCGACGCCCCGGCGATACGCGATCATCTCGACCAGCTTCACCACGCCGTCGGCGTCGTGGAACCGCAGGGGCACACCGTCCGTGTCGTCGAGGGTGAGGATGCCCTTCTCGAAGCATTCCATCGCCCACGCGAGGGTGGCGCCGAGTGAGACCGTGTCCATGCCGAGGTAGTTGCACATCTCATTGGACTTGCAGATGGCGATCAGGTCGTCGAGCCCCAGGTTGACGCCGAGGGAGGCGAGCGATTCGTACTCGGGCCCGCCGTAGCGCGGGTCCACGCGGTAGCGGCCGAGCGGATCGAAGGCCACCCGCGCGCGCCCCTTGTACACGGTCTCCGATGCCTGGCGCGCGGCCTCCTCCTTCTCCTCGATGTGGACGACTTTCTTGCAGCGCACCGAGCACGCGTAGCAGGCGCCCATACGCACGCGCACCTGGTCGCGCACGGCGATCGCGTCCACCTTGCCCACCGTCTCGGCGGCGCCCAGGCGGTAGTTGAGGACGGGCATGCCGCCCTCGAGGCTCTTGCCCTGCATGGCGGCACCCGTGCCGAACTCGTGAAAGGCGCGGTGCTTCTCGTCCATGGTGCCCGAGACCCACTTCGCCACGCCGAGCAGCGCGGGCTGGTCGGCGATCTTCACGGGGATCTTGCCGCGCACCGCTATGGCCTTGAGGCGCTTCGAGCCCATGACGGCGCCCATTCCCGTACGGCCGGCCACTTCGTTCAGGTCATTGGCGATGCAGGCGAAGCGCACGAGGTTCTCTCCGGCCGGCCCGATCTGCGCGACCCGGATGCGCGGATCGCCCAGCTCGGCGAGGATCGCGTCTTCGACCTCGCCCGTGATGCGGCCCCAGAGATGGGCCGCGTCGCGGATCTCCACCACGCCATCGTTGATCCAGAGGTAGACGGGCGTGGGCGACGCGCCGTGGAAGACGATGGCGTCCCAGCCCGCGCGCTTGAGCTCGGCGCCCCAGTAGCCGCCGGACTCCGACTCGCCGAATCCCCCCGTGAGCGGCGACTTCGCGCCGACGCTGTGACGGCCCGCCCCGGGCACGGGCGCGCCCGTGATCACGCCGGGCGCTATGACGAGAATATTCTCGGGCCCGAGCGCGTCGGCCCCCTTGGGCACGTATTTGAGGAGGTAGTGCGCGATGAGTCCGCGCCCGCCCGCATAGCGGCGGAAGAAGGCGTCACCGGGCTCCTCGATCCAGGTGCGACGGTCCCCGAGGTCCACGTGCAGGATCTTGTTCCAGTATCCGTAGCGGTCCATGTGCCGGCTATCTCCCGTTCATGTGAGTGGTCGCCTCGCCTGCGGCTGCGGCTCCCCCGTTCATGTGAGTGGTCGCCTCGCCTGCGGCTGCGGCTCCCCCGTTCATGTGAGTGGTCGCCTCGCCTGCGGCTGCGGCTCCCCCTTCCATCGGGTTGAGCAGCATGACTTCGACGCTGTCGCGTAGCGGCGTGTCGCGTCCCGCCAGCTCGCCGTCCACGGCGATGGTCACCTCGGCATCGGCTTCGACACCGATGGCGGCGAGCAGGTCAGCCACCGTCGCGCCCTCGGAGATGGTGTAGCGCTGCGGCCCGTCGGCGCCGCGCGGCAGGAAGCGCCTCAGGTCGGCAAAGAATATTACGGCGACGGTCATGGTGCGGGGGTTCGCACGCGTCGAGTCTCTGATCTGGCTCATGAGCTTGCGAACCGAGACCTAGGGCGCGATCCGGTAGACGCGACGGACGTTCTCCCAGAGCATCTTCCGCTTGACGCTCTCGTCGATGCCCCGGAACTGCTCCTCGATCGCCTTCTGCGAAAAGGGCCACGTGCCGTCGCGGTGCGGGTAGTCCGAACCCCACATCACATTGTCCGGCGCGATCTCGGCCATGGCCCGCACGCCGTGGAAGTCCTTCTGGAAGGTGGCGAAGATCTGCCGCTTGAAGTACGCGCTGGGCGGAAGCGACAGCTTGAGGTCGTCGGCCAGGCGCTCTTCGTAGGTGTCGTCCATGCGCTCGAGCATGTAGGGCAGCCAGCCGATGCCGCTTTCGCCCAGCACGAGGCGCAACTTGGGGTGACGCTCGCACACGCCCGAGAGGATCACGGAGGCCAGGATCTCGTCCATCTGGTTGGGCGCGACTACGACCCACGCGCCCGTGCAGGCCGGATGCTTGATGCCCTGGATCTCGTAGCCCACCGTGGCGCCGCCACCCTCGAACACGTGGAAGGAGATCACGAGGTCCGCCTCCTCGGCGGCCGTCCACATCGGCTCCCACATCTCGTGCCACACGGGGAGCTTGCACCCCCACGGCACGAAGACTGCGCCGCGAAGGCCGAGCTGGGCGCAACGCCGCGCCTCGGCCGCCGCGGCCTGGGCGTCGTGGTTCGGCAGGCAGCCCAGCCCGAAGTAGCGCCCGGGCGCCCTACGGCCGAACTCCGCGATCCAGTCGTTGTACGCCCGGTAGACTTCCGTCAGCAGCTCCGGGTCGCTGATCCCGGTGCCGAAGAGGCGCCGGGAAATACCGATGATGCCGTAGATGATCTCGGCCTCGACGCCGTCCCGCTCCTGATCCTGGCGCCGCGCCACCGTGTCCGAGGGACGCGTGTGGCCCGACGTGAACCCGTTGTCCGCGAGGATCTTGCCGCGTTTTCCCCCGGTGAGCCCGGGGCCGTAGTAGCCGTAGCGCCCCAGCTCGTCGTCGCCGGTCATCCAGTACTTGGCCCCGTCGCGGTCGATCACCCTCGGCGCCCTGTCGCGGAACTTCGCCGACACGCGCGAGGTGAAGGTGTCCGGAGGCAGAAAGGTCAGGTCCATGTGACTGTCGGCCGATATTGCCTTGACGCTCATGATCAGGGCCTCCCGGACCACAGCCTAGCGGATTGGGGTCAGGTCTTGCAATCCAACATTTGGAGCCGTCTGAACGTCTCGTGCAACCGCGATGTCGTAATGTAAGACCTGACCCCAGGTTATTCTTCGCGCTCGTCGGGGACGCGCACCCACTTCTTCTTCGTATCGCGGTAGAACCACACGCCACCCGCGCTGTCGAGAGCATAGATGAGGTTCGCCTGCTGGGGGGCCATGGCCACGGCGATCTGGACGAAGTGTGATCTCTCTTGCGGGTTCATCTCATTCCTCCTGAGAGGGCTAGCGGGTCACACCCTGGTCACACCCTGCCTGGCCCGGCTGAGCCAGATCAGGCCCAGGTCCTTGTCCGTCCAGCCGTGGGATCGCAGGTGCGCCACCCAGGCCTTGATCTGGGCCGCGGGGACAACCCGATCGTCGGCCTTGCACTCGATCCGGTCGGGGCAACGCTTGTCGACGACCGGCACTCCGGGTAGAGGCTCTGGCGAAATGGCCATGGGACCTGTCCCTTCTCCGACGGCGGCGCGATCTGAGCGGAAGCAGGGTTGCGGCTCGGTCGCGTGGGCAGTACGGCCGAGGGACTGCTAGCGAGGACCTCAGGGGGGTGGCGGGGCGCTAAGGACCGCCAAATCTCTTCCACGAAGAGGACCCTAGTATACCATCGCTCTAGAGCCATCGGGGCATCGGTCGTATAATCCCGAACGACGGCGACGCCGCTCGATCAACCACAGCATCGGCTACAAGACAGGAGCCTTCGATGCGTACGTACTACGACATTCAGCTGACGGACCGCACGATCGCCAAGCGGGACCTCGAGGGCGAGGCCATCGTCAAGGCCGGCCGCTACCTGATCGCCAAGACCCTCCTCGACCTCGGCGCCCCTACCGTCGATCCGCTGTCACCCCAGAACCCGCTCATCTTCTCGGCGGGCCCCTTCGCCGGCACGAGCTTCTCCAACGCCAACCGCACGAGCGTGGGGTGCAAGAGCCCGCTCACGGGCGGCGTCAAGGAGGCGAATGGCGGCGGCACCTTCAGTTACGGCTTGGGCCACCAGAAGATCGCGGGGTTCACGCTCCTCGGGGCCTCCCCGAGCTGGGTGGTCATCCATTTCAAGAAGGGCGGCGGCATCGCCTTCGACGACGCCGCGCCGTACATGGGCAAGGGCAACTTCGAGGCGAACGACATGCTGCACGCCAGGTACGGCAAGAAGGTCACGATCGCCCTCTGCGGCCCCGTCGGCGAGTACGAGGGGCTGCTGGCTGGCATCGCCTTCAGCGACAAGGACGGCCGGCCCGCGCGGCTGGCGGCGCGCGGCGGCGTGGGCGCGGTGATGGGGGCGAAGAAGGTCAAGGCCATCGTGGTGGACCTGGACAAGATCCCGCCTTTCCACGAGCCGAAGAAGGTCAACACGAGCATCAAGGACTACGCCAAGATGCTGCAGGCCGATGGCATGGTCCAGAATTTCTACGCCAAGATCGGCACCATGGGCATGGCCGACGTCCAGAACCAGATGGGAGGCCTGCCGGTGCGCAACTTCAGCGCGGGCCGCTTGGCCGACGTCGCCGCGGGCGAGAAGTTCAAGATGGGCGGCGACTACATCGGCCAGCTCAACACCTCTCGCGGCGGCGAGCAGACCCACGCCTGCATGCCCGGCTGCGTCATTCAGTGCAGCAACGTCTACCACGACGCCGCCGGCAAGGAAGTGGTCTCGCCGGTGGAATACGAGACGCTGGGACTCCTCGGCACCAACTGCGGCATCAGCGACCCGGACGACCTGGCCCAGCTCAACTATCTCGCCAACGACCTGGGCGTGGACACCATCGAGCTCGGCGCCATGCTGGCCGTGCTCATGGAAGCGGGGCTGGGCGTCTTCGGCGATGTGAAGTTCATGACCGACTGCCTCGTCGAGATCCGCAAGGGCAGCGAGAAGGGGCGCCTGTGGGCGCAGGGCACGGCACGCGTGGGGGAGCACTACAAGGTCGCCCGCGTGCCGGTCATCAAGAAGCAGGCCATCAGCGCCTATGACCCGCGAGTGGTCGAGGCCACGGGCATCTCGATGATGGCCACCGCGCAGGGCGCGGACCACACGGCCGGCAACCTGCCGCGCCTCAAGACGCGCGAGATGGACTTGGAATCAATGCTCAGCCAGAGCCTGCTGCACCAAACCCGCGTGGCCGCCAACGACTCGCTCGGCCTGTGCATCTTCGGCATGAGCGTGACCAATCCCAACACCGAATTCCTGACCAACGCGCTCAACGCCGCTCACGGCACGGCGCTCACCCCCGAGTTCTTCGAGGCGCTCGGGCGCGACGCGCTGCGCATGGAAAAAGAGTTCAACCGCCAGGCCGGCTTCACCGAGAAGGACGACGAGCTGCCCGCGTTCTTCTACACGGAGGCGCTGCCTCCGACCAACCACGTCGCGCGCTTCCACGCTCCCGACGTGCACAGGATGTACGAGCGCCTGCCCGCGTGACCATGGGCATGATCTTGTGGATCGCCGCCGCGCTGGCCGGCGTCATCCACGTGCTGTTCTTCTGCATGGAGAGCCTGTGGTGGACGCGGCCGGCGGTGTACCGCCGCTTCCGCAGCACTGAGGCGCAGGCACACGCGACCAAGGCCCTCGCCTTGAACCAGGGCTTCTACAACCTCTTCCTGGCTGTCGGAGTCTTTGGCGGTCTCGCGCTGAGCGAGACGGGACACTACCGCGCGGGGATCATCCTCGTCGCATGGAACTGCCTGTCCATGCTGGCGGCGGCGGTCGTCCTGGCCGCGTCGTCGCCCGGGATGATGCGCGGCGCGCTCATCCAGGGGCTGCCGCCGCTGGTCTTCCTGGCCGGTTTCGCCTACGCGCGGCTGAGCTGAGACGCCCGCTCAGCCCCCGGCCCTGACCTCGGCGAAGGTCTTCTTGGCCGTGAGAAAGGCCTCGCGGACCAGCGGCGCGCCCACGTAACCCGAGAGGTGCAGGAGGACTTCCGTCAGCTCGTCCTCGGTCCAGCCCTGTCGCAGGGCCATCCGCAGATGGATGGCAAGCTCGGGATCCTGTCCGGTGGCGGCGTCCGACACGACGCAGACCAGCGTGCGCGTCTTGAGGTCGAGCCCCGGCCGCGTCCAGAGCGTCCCAAAGACGGTCTCCGTCACCGTGTCGATGAACTTGCGCGTCATGGGGTCGGTGTAGGTCGTCTTGTTGGCGCTGTCGACGTACGCGTCGCCGAGCAGCTTGCGGCGCATCTCGCTGCCCTTCCGGTAGGCTTCCGAGTCCGGCATGTCGGTCTCCCTGGTCGTCAGTCGATGGGAACGAAGATGCAGTGGCGAATCTTGCCGTCCAGCGTTTTGGAGAGATGGCCCTTGCCCGAGGTGTCCTCGACGAGGACGACCTCGCCCGCCTTCACCCGCCGGGTCTCGCCGTCGCTCGCGGTCAGCTGCACTCCGGCGTCGAGGTTGATGATGTACTGGCGTCGCGGGGCCGGATGCCAGTCGAGATCGTAGTCGCCGGGCACCTGGCGAAAGATGATGCCCGTCGCGGGCAAGCGCTCCGACACGCGCCCCGACTTGGTCGGCGCCTGGAACTTGACCTCGACGTCCTCGAAGTGCGATTCGCCCTTCTCGTCTGCGTAGAGCCGGATGATCTTCATGACGCCTCCTTGGCGGCGTATCCCTCGCGGTGAAAGTAGTTGGCGTTGTAGAAGTCGAGGACGAGATCGCGGTACACCGCTGGCGGGTAGCGCGGCGGATCGCCGGGACCCGTGCAGCTCGGCAGGCACTCGATGACCGACGCCGTGTTCGGGCTGTAGAAGAAGGCGATCGAGTAGCGGTCGGTGCCCGAATCGTTCAGCACGCCGTGGGGCGTCGAGAGGACGCGGTCGTTGGACCACCGCTTCATGACGTTGCCGAGGTTCACGAGAAACGTGCCCGGGATCACCGGCGGGGCGAGCCACTCGCCACTGGGCAGCCGCACGGCCAGGCCCGGCACGTCCTGCCGCGCGAGCATCGTGACGAACGAGTTGTCGGTGTGCGGCCCCTGGCCGAACTGCTCGTCGTCTTCGGTGTCCTGGGGCGGGTAGTGGAGGAAACGCAGGTTGATGTGCGCCTCGTTCTCGAAGAAGGGCGCGAAGTGGCCGGGGGGCATGTCGAGCGCCCGGGCGAGCACGGGCAGCATCCGCTCGCCCACGCCTTCCAGGGTCTTGAAGTACCGGACCATGGCGGCGCGCATCCGCTGGTGGCCCGCGGGCCACTGGTTGCGCCCGCGCAGCGGCGTGCCGGCCACGATGTCCGGGTGATCGGCGTCGCGGTCGTGGCTGATGAAGAAGCTCTCGTTGTAGTTGGGCCGCGTCGCCTTGTGCACGGTCGAGGCGCGCTGCATGCTCTGGTTCACCGGCAGGTAGCCGATGTTGTTCTCGTTGATCTTGAGTCGCATCTTGTCTTCGAGGGCCATCGCGTGGAACTCGCGCGAGGCCGCGAAGGCGGCGTCGATGATCTCCTCGGGCACGCCGTGGCCCGCCAGGTAGAAGAACCCGATGCTCTCGCACGCGCGCCGGACATCCCGCGCGACCGCGTCGAGCCCGCCGGGCTCCCGCCTGAACGCAGGCCCGAAGTCGATCACGGGGATCGACCGCGTCGCCTCTTCGACGCTGGTGACCGCCATGGCTTTGAAGATGTTTATCGTCCGGTCCTCCCTACCGCTTCCGCTTCAGGTGCTTGAACATCTCGATCTGCCGCAGGCGCTTCTCCGCCTCCGCCTTGGTCCGGTAGGTGCCCATGTTCCTGCCGGACTCCGAGAGTACCCGATATCCGCCCTGAACTTTTCGGATCATCGCATGCCTCCGTGATCGGCGGGCCTCGGCCGGTCCCTCAGCCTTCGAGCTGGGAGATCATCGCGTTCGCCCGCCGGACCCTGCGGCTCAGCTCGCGCCCCAGGTTGGTCAAGAGCTTGATCGCGATGGCGTGATGATCCCTCACCAGCGCGTGAAATGCATCCTCGGAAAGGATATAGCACACCGCCTCCTCGTCGGCCGTCACCGTTGCCGAGCGCGGCTCGCGGTCGAGCAGCGCCACCTCGCCGAACACGGTGCCCGCGGAGAAGGAAGCGAGCCGGCGGCCCCTGCCCTGCCCCGGCAGCTCGACCCGCACGCTGACGGTCCCCCTCGCCATCAGAAAGAGGTCACGGTCGAGACTGCCTTCCTTGATGACGACGTCGCCCGGGCCGTAGACGTGGCGCACGAGCAGTGCCCGCACGACCGCGCATTCCGCATCGGTCAGGCCCTCGAGGGCGCTCAGGCGGTCCATCGCGATCTCGCCGGTCAGCGTGTCCCCCGCTCCCTGCGCCCGGATGAGCTGCTCCTCCGCCCATTCGAGCGCCGCGTCGGTGTCGGCGAACAGCGCGTCACCGCCCAGCGCCCCCGCCACCCCCAGGTCGCGCAGGACGTTCGACACGAGGTAGTTGTCGTGCGCGTGGCTGAAGAGGAGGCGCCCGCCCTGCCGTTTCAGGCGGTCGTGTATCTGGAGCAGGATGCGAGCGCCGGTGGTGTCGAGCTCATTGACGCGTCTCAGATCGAACACCACGTGGCGGGCGCCCCCGCTGGCCGCCGCCTCGACGCGGGTCGCGAGATCTTCAGCCGTCCCGAAGAAGATGGGGCCTTCCAGCTCGAAGACGATGATCCGCCGTCCATGCGCCGCGAGTATCTCCGCCAGCTTCGGGTCGCGGGCCTTCCGCGACCGCACCGCGTCGCCGTGGTACGTGCGCCGCACCGCGGACCGGCTCATGCGGACGATGAAGAACAGCACTGCGACGGCCACGCCCATCGCCACGCCCACCACCGGATCGAACACGATGATGCTCGCCGCGACCAGGAGCACCACGAGGAGATCCAGCGCCATTCTGCGCCGGTGGACGAGCTTCCCCGTGATCGTGCGCACGAGCAGCCTGAGGCTCCACTGGTCGAAGAGCTGGACGCCGACGACGAAGAGCATGCCCGAGATGACCACCCGCGGGAGCACGGCGATGGCGGGGCCCAGGAGCAGCACGGCCAGGAGCACGACCACGGCGGCGGTCATCGACGCCATCCGCGTCCGTCCTCCCGCGCGGTGGTTGGCAAGGCTCGCGCCCAGATTGACCCCGCTCGCGATACCCCCGAAACAGGCGGCGGCCATGTTGCCGACACCGATGCGCACCAGCTCCCGGCTGCCGCGGGAACGCTCCCCGGTCACGCCGTCCATCAACCTGGCGCAGAGGAGCACGTCGAGCGACGAGACGATAGCGAGGCTGAAAGCGCCGACGCCCAGGGTGAGCAGTACCGGCCAGAGCGGGCGGTCGGCCAGGAGCAGGCCGAAGCCGGGGAGATACTTCGGGAGCAGCGGGGTCGCCGGCATGGGCCCGATGACGGCGCCGAGCTGGGCGCCGTAGCCCGAAGCCGACAGCGCATAGTACCCGCCGCTCCCGACGATGAGCCCGAGGATCACGGGCGGGACGCGCTTCGTCAGGCGCGGACCGTACCACGTCGCCAGGAAGGTGAGCAGCCCGACGCCGAGCGTCAGCGGCTGCACGAGGGCCAGGTTCGATGCGATCGTGCCAATGGGGACGTGACGGCGGAACCCGAGCATCGTGTCGACCTGAGAGAGGATGATGAGGATGGCCACCGCGTTCTGGAAGCCGGCCATGACCGGTGAAGGGATGTAGCGGATGAGGCTGCCGAGTCGCAGGGCTCCGAACAGCGACTGGAAGAGCCCCGCCGCCACCACGACGAAGAACACCAGCGTCAGCGTCCGCTGCACGTCGCCGTGAGCCGCGACGGCGGCCGGCCCGCGGGCCACGCCCTCGAGGATGACCGCGGCCATGATGAGCGTCACCACGCTCCGGGGCGTGTACATGAGCCCCGCGGAGCCGCCGAGCAGGGCGCCGGCGAGGAGGACGATGATGGCGCTCACCAAGCCGGCGACCACGCCGTGCGAGACGTAGCCGTCGCCGAGCGGCTGGAGCGCGAGGACGCCGTAGCCCATGCTCACAGGGATGGTGAGCACGCCCGCGCTGACCCCGCCCGCCAGGTCGCCCTTGAGGGCTGTCACTCGCCCGGTTCAGCCTGGATCGGCGAAGCTTCCCGTCTGAACTGGGTCGCCGAGGGCGGGGGCGCGCCTGCCGTCAGCTGCGGGTAGCAGCGGTGGAAGATCTCGAGGATCTCGGCGACCGGGACGTCGGCGGACGGCCCGCGATCGCGGATGTACTCCATGTGGCGCCGGCCGGCGACGTCGTGCGGATGGAACAGCGAGTCCTCCCGCCCGTTGAAGTCGAGCGGGCGAACGCCGAATCGCTCGCAGAGGCCCCGATCGAAGGCCGGAGTCGCCTTGACCCATTTGCCGTCGAGATACAGCTCCGTATAGCCGTGGTAGTAGAAGACGTCCGTGCCCATGAGCCGGCGCAGCCGCGGCGTGGTCAGGTGATTGCGCACGTCGGCGAACCCCACGCGCGCCCGGATGCCGGCAGCCCGCGCCGCGGCGGCGAGCAGGGCGGCCTTCGCGATGCAGAATCCCGAGCCCCGCGCGAGGCACGCGCTGGCCCGAAAGGTCTCCGAGGATTTGAAGTCGCAATAGGGGGTGTACACGATGCCGTCGCGGATCGCGTAGTACAGGCGCACGGCCTTCGTGACGTCGTCCGGCGCGCCCTCGCAGATGCAACGCGCGAAGGCGACGATGCCCGGCGCGGCGCTGTCCAC
>WNFD01014930.1_pt1 | contig 14721 bp, 12 predicted proteins | sample 5400491 | NCBI WGS metagenome assembly WNFD01 (sample SAMN13153343, study PRJNA577476) | soil metagenome | isolation source: 120 cm saprolite under Douglas fir tree site 2 hole 2 replicate 2 | place: USA:California | collected 2015-04-18
GGCCCACCACGCCGCTCTCGATCGCGATGTCGCGATCAAAGTCTTGCCGGATTTCTTCGCCGAAGAGGACGCTTATCGCGATCGCTTCCAGCAGGAGGCGCGGTCCGTGGCTCGCCTGAACCACCCCAACATCCTCAAAGTCTTCGATTTCGGCCAGGAGGGTGGTGTCACCTTCCTCGTCCTGGAGCTGGTGGAAGGCGGCACGCTCGCGGACCGCCTGGGGCGGCCGATGGAGCTGGAGGAAACGATCAAGCTCTTGCGGCCGATCGCGAGCGCGCTCGATTACGCGCACGCCCAGGGCATTCTGCACCGCGACATCAAGCCGTCGAACATCCTGATCCACACCGACGGAACCCCTGTGCTCGCCGATTTCGGCCTGGCGAAGATGGCCGACTCAGGCCGGAAGCTCACCGCCAGCGGCACCGTCCTGGGGACGCCCGAATACATGTCCCCCGAGCAAGGCGCGGGCGAACCGATCGGGCCGCCAAGCGATCGGTACTCGTTTGCCGTCGTCGCCTACGAGATGCTTACCGGCCGCGTTCCATTTGAGGCGGAGACACCGGCGGCCGTCCTGATGTCGCACATCAACAAGGCGGTGCCGCCAACACGCGAGCTCGTGGGCGAGCTGTCCAGCCACGTCGAGGACGCCCTGCGCAAAGGGCTGGCGAAGTCCCCGATCGAGCGCTTCGGCAGCGCGACTCAGTTCGTCGCCGCGCTGACGCCCGCGGCGTGGGTGCATCGCGAACGGCCCGACTCGGTCGTGCTGGCGCGCTCGCATCAGAACGGGAAGTCGAGCCGATCGATGCCCTCGGTGCTGGTGGTCGACGACAGTGCCGCCAACCGCGAGCTGATCGAGGCGTGCCTGGCCGATGTCGAATGCCGTGTCCGCCTCGCGGGCGACGGACCGAGCGCCCTGGCGGCGATTGAGTCCTCCGCCCCGGACCTCGTCCTCCTGGACGTGCAGATGCCGGGCATGGACGGCTACACGGTGTGCAGGCGCATCAAGGCCAACCCGGGGCTTCGGCTCGTCCCTGTCGTCATGATCACCGCTCTCGATCGTTCCGAAGACCGCGTCATGGCGCTTGAATCGGGGGCAGACGACTTCATGTCGAAGCCGGTCGAGCGCCTCGAGCTGGTCGCCCGGGTCCGCTCGGCGCTGCGCTTGAAGGCGGTGTACGACCGCCTCGACAGCGCGGAGCAGGTGATCTTCAGCCTCGCGGCGGCCGTTGAGGCCAAGGACTCGTACACCGAGCGGCACACCAATCGTGTCGCCGAATCCGCTCGATATCTGGGTTCGCGCATGGGACTGCAGGACGGGGAGCTCGACGCCCTGTACCGCGGCGGGATCATCCATGACATCGGCAAGATCGGAGTGCCGGACGCCGTCCTGCTCAAACCTGGCTCACTCAACGCTGACGAGCTGGTGCTGATGCGGGCTCACCCCGAAATCGGCGAGAACATCGTCCGCCCGCTGCGTTCCGGCTCCGATCTGCTGCCGATCGTCCGTCACCACCACGAAGCGTGGGATGGCCGAGGCTATCCAGACGGCCTGCGAGGCACTGCCATACCGCTCCTGGCGCGGATCGTCTCCGTCTGCGACGCCTTCGACGCGCTGACGAACGACCGCCCATACCGGTCGAAGATGTCGGAGCGCGAGGCGCTCGCCGTCCTGACCGGCGGTGCGGGCAGGCAGTGGGACCCCGACCTCACCAGCCTTTTCACCTGTGAGATCCCGGCCATTCACCGCCTCGGTGCGGCTTGAGGCCGGCTCGATGAGCGGCGTGGTCGCGTTCATGCAGAACGTCGACGCGCTGGCCTTCATCGTTCTTGGTGTCGCGGTCGGAATCGGCTGGGCGAGGCGCCGGGACCGCCCTCTCGGCTTCCTCGCCTTGGCCATCGTCCTCCTGTCGTCGGTGTCGCTCCTCGGGCGTATCCCAGCAGTCCTGCACGTCACGCCACCGCTCCTTTCGGAGGTCAGCCTCATCGCCTTTCTAGGCTGCGGATACGCCCTGCTTCGCTATCGAGACTCGCTCATCCCCCTTCCCAACCCCTGGCACGCCGTCGCGGTCGTGGCCGTGGCGGCTGCCAGTGGGCTATTCCTGGCCGCCCGTTACTTCGTAGGGCCCAGGTACGCGTTGGCCGCGGTGATCTTGCTCGTGCTGGTCTGGTCCGCCATCGTGATCGAGCCGATCGTTCGCTTCTGGCTCGTGGCGCGAGCATTGCCCGCCGTGCAAGCCTGGCGCCTCAGGTCATTGAGCCTTGGCTTCGCCGGCATCGTGGCCATCCTCGTGTTCGCGGTCGCAGCCGGCGCGGCGGCGTCCAACCTGATCGTGCAGCTTGCGATCCAGGTCGTCGTGCTCGCGATCGTGCCCCTGCTCTACTTCAGCTTTTCGCCACCGGCGTGGCTGCGCCGCGAATGGCGTGCGTCCGAGGAAGAAGGCTTGCGAGCCTTCATGCAGGACACGCTGCTGCTCAAGGAAAGCCGCGCGGTGCTCGCGAACCGGGCTCTCGATTGGGCCATGAGGCTTGCCGGCGGCGCGTCCGCAGTGGCTTTTGAAGCCGACGGAGCGCTGCTCGCGTCTAGAGGTCTTGACCCGGGCAAGGTTGCTCAGCTCAAGCTTGCGATCGGCCCGCTGCCCCAAGGCGTCAACCACATCGAGCTGGACGGCAAGGGCACGTCAGTGCTTCTCCTGCAGATCGGCGGCGTGAGCATCGGCGGCCGGCTCGCGGTGCTTGCGGGGCCGTTCACGCCGGGCTTCGGGACCGATGAGATCAACCGCGTGCAGCAGTTCATGACCGCGGTCGCCGCCGCCCTCGACAGGGCGCGGCTGCTTGACCAGCTGAAGGAGGCGAACGCGCGGCTGATAGAGGCGAACAAGCACAAGAGCGTGTTCCTGGCCAGCATGAGCCACGAGCTGAGGACGCCCTTGAATGCAATCCTCGGCTTCTCGGAGCTGCTCATCGATGCGCCTGAAGGACAGCACCCGCAGGAGACGCGGTTGAGATTCCTCCAGCAGATCCACTCCAGCGGAAAGCACCTGCTTGGCCTGATCAACGACATCCTCGACCTCTCCAAGATCGAAGCCGGCCAGATGGACCTGCGCCTGCAAATGCTCTCGATCTCCGACATGGCCAGCCAGGTGCTCAGCATCGTCGAGCCTTTAGCCGCGCAAAAGGAGATTCGCCTCGAGGCCGCCGTCGCCGACATGGGCCAGATCGAGGCCGACGCGAGCAAGTTCAAGCAGATGCTGCTGAATCTCGTGTCCAACGCGATCAAGTTCACGCCTACGGGCGGCACGGTGCGTATCTCTGGCACGCGGCTCGCGGAGGCGGCGGAAATCTCGGTCGCCGACACCGGGATCGGCATCGCCGAGTTCGACCAGGGACGGATCTTTCACGAGTTCCAGCAGGTCGACGCGGGTGCCGACCGCCAGCAGCAAGGCACTGGTCTCGGCCTCACGCTCACACGGCGGTTCGCGCGCTTGCATGGTGGCGACGTCCGCGTCGAGAGCGAGCCGGGCAAGGGCAGCGTGTTCACCATCCACATGCCGCTGCAGGTGGTGACTCAAGGTCGAGTTGTCGAGTCGATGAACTCCGTGCTCGTGCAGTCGAACGGAAACGCGGCCGCGCCTTTGGTCCTCATAGTCGAAGACGACCCTCCGGCCGCCGAGCTGCTCTCGCGGCAGCTCGAGAGGGCCGGCTTTCGTGCCGAGATCCTCCGCAGCGGAGCCGACGTGGTCGCGAGGGCCCGCAAATCGAGGCCCGCGGCGATCACCCTCGACATCCTGCTCCCCGGCCTCGATGGCTGGGAGGTGCTCAACCGGCTCAAGCACGACGAGATCACCCGCGCGATACCGGTGATCGTGATCAGCGTCGTCGACAATCCCGAACTTGGAATGGCACTCGGCGCGGTCGACTACTTCGTCAAGCCCGTGCCCGCGGACGCACTCGTCAGCAGGCTGCGGCGTTTCAACTTCGGCGGCTCGGCCAAGGTCCATGTCCTGGTTGTCGATGACGAACGGGCCAACCGCGACTGGCTGACGGAGATTCTGGAGCCGGCGGGTTTCGGCGTCATCCCCGCCCGCGGAGGCCGGGAGGCCATCGAGCTTGCGCACTCACGGAAGCCGGACCTCGTCCTGCTCGACCTGATGATGCCGGATGTGTCTGGTTTTGACGTCGTCGAGGCGCTCCGCTCGGACAAGGCGACGGTCGCAATGCCGATCATGGTCCTCACTGCGAAAGAGCTCAGCGATTCCGATAAGCAGCAGCTGAACGGCCGCGTGTCCAGCATTCTTCAGCGCGGATCGACCGGAGCCACTGAGCTCGTCAGCCATCTCCGGCAGGTGATCACACCCGAGGCGCTCGAAGCATGAGCAAGGGGCCGCTCATCCTCCTTGTAGAGGACAACGAGGTCAATCAGCTCTTGACCTCATCGGTGCTGGAGCGCGAAGGCTTCGCCGTCGACATCGCCGGCACATCCGTGCAAGCGTTGGAGATGTTGCAGTTGCGTGTGCCCGACCTGATCCTCATGGATATCCAGCTCCCCGGGCTCGATGGGCTTTCGTTCACGCGTACTCTCAAAGCCGATCCATCGACCAAGCCGATCCCAATCGTCGCGCTCACCGCTCACGCGATGAACGGCGACCGCGAGCAGTCGCTAGCCGCGGGATGCGTCGGATACATCTCCAAGCCGATCGACACGCGGACCTTCGGCCGGCAGGTACGCGAGTTCCTTTCCAGCGGAAAGCCGGCCTCCGGCCCGGCGAGGACAGATGCCAGACTAAGCGGCAAGTGACTTCGGAGCCGCTCATTCTCCTCGTCGAGGACAACGCCTCGAATCAGCTGCTTGTGCGTTCGGTGCTGGAGCCTGCGGGCTTCAGGGTCGAGGTCGCCAGCACCGCAACCCAGGCCCTGGAGCACCTCAAGACCCAGACGCCCTCGTTGATCCTCATGGACCTCGAGCTGCCAGGGAAGGATGGGCTTGCCCTGACCCGCCTGCTCAAGAGCATGTCCCCGACAACCGCCATTCCCGTGGTTGCAATGACGGCGCACACGAGCCTGCAGTGGCGAAACGACGCGCTCGAGGCCGGGTGCGCCGGCTTCATCTCCAAACCCATCGACGTACACACCTTCCCGGCGCGAGTTTCGGAGTTTGTGGCCGGCGCCAAGAAGTAGCAGTCGAGTAACCGCCCCTTAAGGCGTCCTGGGCGCACCAAGGTTGGCTTGGTTTTGAGTTGACAGGGCAGTCAAGTCAGACGACACTCCGCGCATCACACTTGTGGAGGTGCGCTGATGCGCAAGCTGCTCTTTTCCGTCCTGTTGGCTGTAATGGCGTTGGCAGTGTCGATCGGCCCGGTGCTGGCCGATAACGTCGGGCCGACCCCGTAAAGTCAAATCGTTTATTCAGTAGCCGAGGACCGGGCGTGGCGGTACACTGGCCGCCATGCTCGGCACCAGGTACCGGGGTCGCCGCCAGGGCGTTGAAATCCGTTCGGGTTCGGTCGAGCAGGCGCGGCGCGAAGCGCGGTTGACGCTGGCCCAGGTCGCGGCCGGCAAGCTGACGCGAACCGCCATCCACCTGATCGAGAAGGGCCGCACCCGGCCATCCATGGAAACGCTCCAGTTGATCGCACGTCAGACGCGCAAGCCGATCGATTTCTTCTTGACGCCGGAGTCCGCCTCGGTGCTGTCCGACCGGCACGCGCAGCTGCGCGAGCTCGAGCGGCTGACCGCCGTCAGGCAACTGGAATCGGTGATCCAGACAGGCACCTCGCTCCTCGAACAAAAGTGGAGCGCAGAGGACACGGCGGTCATTCACTTCTCCGTCGGCCAGGCCTACTGCAGGCTGGTCCGGCCGGCCGAGGCGCTCGAGCACCTGGTCGTCGCGCGCGAGCAGTTCGAGCGCTCGGGCGACGAATGGATGGCGGTCGAGGCCCTCGACTGGGAGTCGAGCGCGCGAGGCCTCCTCGACGACCCCGATGCCTTGCCGCTCGCCAACCGCGCCCTCGACCGATGCCGGCAGCTGCAGCCGAAGGCGACTCAAATCGAGGCTCGGATCCTGGGCCACATCGCGGCGATGTACGTGGTCGCACACTCCTGGGTCGCGGCGATTCGCTATTACGAAGCCGCGGCTGCCGCAGCCAGCGGGATCAAGGACCTGCAGCAGCTGGCCAAGATGCACCACGGTCTGGGCGTCGCGTGCCAGCGCCTGCAGCAGCCGGGCACAGCGCGGCAGCATTACGACAAGGCGCTCACCCTCTACTCGATCGAGTCAGACCTGAGCGCGGTGTACAGAGTCGAGATCGACCTCGGTGACCTCCTGCTTCAGCAGGGTCAGCTCGATGCGGCCGAGGAGCACCTGCTCAAGGCCCTCACCGGCTCAACCGACCTGAATATGGATCGGCGAGGCCATGGCTATATCCTGGCCAACCTCGGCGACGTCCACCTGCGGCGGGGCGAGCTTTCGGAGGCGGAGACCTACTTGCACCAGGCTTTGGAATTGGGAGAGGCGATTCCGGAACGGATCGTCGTCGCCAACAGCCGCATCCTTCTGGGCAAGATCAACGAGCGGCAGGGCAACGAGGCGCTAGCCGACACTCAGTTCGAAACCGCGATTCGAATCCTGGAAGAGATCGGGATGCCCGATCGCCTGCGAGATGCACACATGGAGTACGCGGAGGTACTCGACGCCCGCGACGACTCCATTTCCGGTGCACGGCACTGGAAGCTGGCCGCCGAGATTGCCAAGATGGCGAGCCTCGGGGTCAGCTGGTCGGGTTCCGCCGCACAGCGTCGGGACGCTCTCGCACCGACCGGAGCCGCGTAGAGAACCTACGCCGCGGGGTTCCGCGCCTTGAAGACGCCAAAGAGCACCCCTAGCGATGGGATGACGAGCACCATCCCGACCGCAATCACCACCAGCCACGCGGAAAGCACTGCCACCGGCGCGGCGGCGTCGGCGATCGTCAGGTCGGGCGGCACCAGGTAAGGCCACTGCCCCACCGCCCAGGCCCATAGCACGAACGTCACCTGGGCCGCGACCGCGATGCGCGTTAGTCGAGGGCGCAGCCGCCACACACCCCACAGCGCGATCGGGCCGTTGATGAGGGCGAGCAGCAAGAGCAGCAATCCGTTTCCGGTCAGGTCCGCCCAGACGCGCGGCGCCTGGGCATAAGCGACCCAAAGGCCGAGCAGCGCCAGCGCGCCAGAGACCACCGACGCGATCAACGCACGCCGGCGAAAATCCGACTGCAGCGCAGCGTCGTCCTCGGTCTCGACCATCAGATACGCCGCGGCGAGATATGCGCACAGGGCGACCGCAAGCAGACCCATGACCAGCGCGAAAGGCGTGCTCCAGCCGGCGCCGAACCCGCTGGCCACCCTGCCATCGGTGATCCGAATCGCGCCTGAAGCCACCGCGGCGGCCGCCGTTCCCAGGAAGAAAGGCGCGACGACGCTCGCCCCGCCGAATACCACGCCCCACGGCGATAGAGGCCCGCGATAGAGGCCCGACGGCTTCCCGGCCGTGAGCGCGGAAAGCGAATGCCGCTCCGCGCAGAACGATGCCGATCAGGGCGATTGTCATCGGCACGTAGAGCGCGAGGCTCAGATCGCCGAAGGCAATCGGAAAGGTTGTGAAGAGCCCTGTGATCATAAAGATCAACCAGACGTGGTTCGCCTCCCAGACCGGCCCCATCGCGCGAGCCACCGCCTGGCGCTGCGCGCGTTTGCGCGGTCCCGAGGCAAAGATGTCCCAAACGCCGCCGCCAAAATCAGCGCCTGCGAGCACCGCATAAGCGGTGAGGCTCAGCCAGAGCAGTCCCGCGGCGGCATCCGCTTCGCTCATGGCTTCAGCTCCGAACGCTCGCGGTTGTGTCGCGCGAGAAGCAGCAGCAGCCTGGACAGCGTGACCGCCAGGGCGAGGTAGATGGCGGCGAAAACGGCGAAGACGAGGCCAAGCCCCGGAGCCGACGTGGCGGCGGCCGTGGTGCGGATGATTCCATAGACGATCCACGGCTGGCGTCCAAATTCGGTGACGAACCAGCCCGCTTCCATCGTGATCACCGCAGCCGGCCCGGCCGCGACAAGGCACCAGAGCACGAAGCGGTTGCTCGGCACGCGGCGCGAGCGCCAAACCAGAAACCAGAACAAGGCGGCGACCAAGCCGAGACCAATGCCAAGACCGACCATCGTGTCGAACGACAGGTGGACCACGACCGTGTTCGGGCGCTGGTCAGCCGGGAAAGAGTCGAGGCCGCGAACCTCCGCATTGGGATCGAACGCGGCCAGGAGGCTCAGCCCGTAAGGTATTTCGATCGCGTAGAGAAGGCGCCCCTGAGAGTCGCTCGGGATGCCTCCGATGTGCAGTGGGGCTCCGCGCGTCGTCGTATAGAGGGCCTCCATGGCCGCGAACTTCGCCGGCTGCGCGCCGTAAGTGAACCGCGCGCTGTTGTCGCCGGTGATCCCCGCCAGCACGATGGCGACAGCCGCCATCGCCATCCCCAGTAGAAGTCCGCGGCGATGGAAGGCGTCGCCACGACCCCGCAGCATGCCGGCCGCGTAGACTGCCGCGACGACAAATCCCGTGACGACGTAAGCGGATACGAGCATGTGGATCGTCTCGGTCGGGGTCGACGGATTGAAGGCCGCCGACAGCGGGTCGACCGAGGCGAGCCGTCCGTCGACCAGCTTGAAGCCGGTCGGCGTGTTCATCCATGAGTTGGCCATGACCACGAAGATCGATGAGGCGGCGCCGCTCGCTGCCACGGGGAGGCCGGTCAGCCAGTGCTGGAAGGGCCGCAGGCGGTCCCATCCGTACAGGTAAAGACCGAGGAAGATCGCTTCGAGGAAGAATGCGAAACCCTCAGCTGAGAAGGGAAGCCCGATGATGCTGCCGCTGAAGGCCATGAAACCCGGCCAGAGCAGCCCCAGCTCGAACGACAGCACGGTCCCGGATACGGCCCCGACCGCGAACAAGATGCCGAACGCGGAAGACCACCGGCGGGCGAGCAGCATCCATGTCTGGTCGCGCCGATACAAGGCGATCCCTTCGGCTGTTGCCATCAGCAGCGGTACGCCGACACCAAGGACGGCGAACACGATGTGGAAACCGAGCGAGGTGCCCATCGACGCTCGGGCGAGGGTCGCGTTGTCCAACAGTCGAGCGGGAAGCTAGACGCCCGGCCCTACGCGGGCCGGACGGGCGCTTAGCCGATGGCTCTTATCGAACCGGCTGGTAGGGAGGGCACGCGAGCCGCTCGGTCGTCGCGACAAGGACCATCGATCCCCCCGCGCACCCCACCCCTGTCTGGGCTCCACGGCTCCTCCCACCAGCCACGAGCGCAAAGTAGCCGCTCGCGCGCAACTTTGATCGTCAAAATTCGGTAACGATCCAGCCATGGGAGTGTACAGTGGGGCCCAGGAGAGACCGAATTCAATGGATACCGCCATGCAGGCGTTCCGGCCGCTGCCTGGGGAGGACCACGCCACCCCAGCATTGCCGGAGGTAGCGAGCTGGATCGCCATATATGAAGAGCTGTCTTCGGTGTTGCGCCTGGTGCAGTCTCGGCTCAATGGGGACGCGCGGGCCGACGACTTCCAGCGCAACCTGACCTGGGTCGAAGAGCGACTGGCCCTCTGGCGCGATCGTCATCAGTCGCTCGCCGGCGTGATGATCGACCGCAAGGATCACTCCCTGGTTTTCGGTGGCCGCTACTTGAAGCTCACCCGCCGTGAGGCCGACCTGCTCGACTTCCTGATCCGGCACCCGGGCCGGCACTTCACCACCAGGCAGCTGACGATACTGGCGTGGCAGAACTCTCGCCTTTCGGATGCCCAGGTGCGGACCTACATGATGCGGCTGCGGCGCCGGCTTGGTGAGGTCGGGCTCTCGAGCATGATCACCATCGTCCGCAACCGTGGCTACGGTGCGGAGCTACCCACTTGAGAGCGCGATGCCGACCGTAGGCGACTCCATCGTTTCTGCGCGGCTGCTCGTGGTGCAGTCGAAACGCCTGATGCTGTCCTCTCTTCTGAGACGGTTCCGCCTTCGCGGCGAACGCTCGCTGAGGGAGCGCACCGACCGGTTCCGAGACGAGGCCGACCGCGCCAATCGCAACTACCGGTCCGCGGTCTTGAACTGGGGCCCGGCGACGTCGCCCGAGTTTCGCCTGGTCGCGTATGGCTCGCTGGTAGACCTGGCGGAGTCGCTTGTCCTCGAGCTGCGCGGAACCATCGGCGGCCTGAAGCCGCGGGACCAATTCGAGCTTGCGACCGAGGTCGAGGTGCTCCAAGACTTCATCGACCAGTGGCGGAGGAACGCCCGTCCATCCGCCACGGTAGCGGTGGCCTGACCCAGCCCAGCGCCCGACTCAGGCCGGCTTCAAGTCCTCCATCACCAGCACCACGCCGCCGGCACGCCCGCGAGCTGCCAGCGCGGTCGCGGCGACGCGGCACCGGATGCGCTTGCCGCGCCTCGTGATCGCCGCCACGACCTTCTCATCGTGAGAGGGGGGTTTCCCGTTCAGAACGGACCGGATCATCGGCCGCAGCTCTTTGACGGGCAGGCCGATGTCAAGGTCGAAGAGCGATTCGCCAAGCACCTCGTCGGATCGAACTCCCCATAGCTCGGCGGCGCGTTCGTTCCAAACCCGGACGTTCAGGTCGGCATCGAGCACGGCGGCGCCGAGCCTGATATTGCCGAGGATCGCGTGCATGAAAGTGTTCAGGCGATTGGAGACCTCTGTGCGCTGGTGCAGCTCGGTGTTGATGCTCTGCAGCTCGGCATTGGTCGACTCCAGCTCCTCGTTCATGGTCTCGAGCTCCTCGTTGGTCGACTGCAGCTCTTCGTTCGTGGTCTCGAGCTCCTCGACCGTCGACTGCAGCTCCTCGTTCGTCGTCTCGAGCTCTTCGTTGCTCGACTGCAGCTCCTCGTAAGCGGTCTCGACCTCCTGCTTCGACCGATCCAGCTCGGCGCGGAGGGCCGCTTCGTTGGTGACGTCGTTGAAGGTCACGCTCGTGCCCAGGATCGTGCCGTCGTCGAACAGCGGCGCGACCTGGACCTCAAAACGGCGCACGGAGCCGTCGGGCGAGGGGTGCTCGACGCCGGATATGGCGATGGACCGGCGGTCCCGGAAGCTCTGATCGATCGGTCCGCGAAGGTCTACCGTCCGATTCGAGAGCTCGAGGTCCTTGAGAGCGCGGCCGATGTCGCCGGCCCGAATGTCCAGGAGCCTGCGGGCGTGCTGGTTGGCGAGGGCGAGGTTGCCCAGCGCGTCGACCACCATGTGCGCCAAGGGCGATGCTTCCGACGCCAGCTCATTGAGGCGAATCTGCCTGCCGGCGTTATCGTGGTCCTGGGAGCTCCCGCTCTGAGAAAGGATCATCAAGCGCTCGCGCAGCGGCGGCCGAGGAACCTTTCTGAACACCCGTTGCTTGATGTCGACCGGTTCGAAGGTCGAGCCATGCATGAGCAGCATCTCGGCGCGACCTAGAAACAGATAGCCGTCGTCCTCGAGGGCGTAGTGAAAGCGCGCAAGGATGCGGCCCTGGGTTTCCGCGGTGAAGTACATGAGCGTGTTCCGGCAGATCAAGAGGTTCAGACGGGAGATGGGCGCGTCCTGCATGAGGTCGTGCCGGCCGAAGATCATCGAGCGCCTGAGTGAGGATTTGAACGCAAACCGGCTGCCGACAGACTCGAAGTATCGCGCTCGCAGCACTTCGTTGACCGCTTCCAGGTCCTGTTCCGTGTAGCCCGCTCGCGCCTTTTCGAGAGCCTCCTCGTCGAGGTCGGTGGCGTAGATCTTGACGCGGCGTAGAAACTGTTCCGGGCCAAGGGCTTCGCAGAGGAGGATCGCCGCCGAGTACGCCTCTTCGCCGGATGCGGTGCCGGGGCTCCAGATGCGGATCAGGCCAGGCTTCTCGATGATCCTGGGGACGATGTTCTTCGCCACGTAGTCCCACGCCTGCGGATCCCGAAAGAAGTCCGTGACGTTGATGAGGATCTTGTCGAACAGGATCGCAAATTCGTCGCCATGGACTTGCAGGTAGTCCTGGTACGCGCCAAAGCTGGTCAGCCCGAGCTCAGTGCAGCGCTTGGCGACGCGGCGGACGATGGTGTTGCGCTTGTAGCCCGTGTAATCGAAGCCCCGGTTGTCGCGAAGGTAGCGGAGCAGAGTTTCGAACTGCTTGCCCGCCTCCAGCGTCAATCCGCCGCCTCGCCCAGCAGTGTCTGCAGGGCCCCGGGTATCTCGATGAGGGGAAGGATGAAATCGACGACGCCGGTTCGAATCGCGGCCGAGGGCATCGAGAAGAACTCAGACGAAGCTTCGTCTTGCGCAATCACTGTGCCGCCGCGCTGCTTGATCGCGGTCACGCCCATCGCGCCGTCGCGACCGCTGCCGGTGAGGACCACCGCGATCGCACGCCCGCCGAAAGACGCGGCGACGGATTCGAAAAGGAGGTCGGCAGACGGCCGCACAAAGTTGACGAGCTCTGTGTGGGTGAGAGTGATGGTGCCGTCGCGGTTGATGAGCAAGTGGTGGTCCGGCGGCGCCAGGTACACGTGGCCCCTCTGGAGGTGCGAGCCCGCCACAGCCTGGTGGACCGGGAGCAAGGACCGACGGCCGATGATCTCGGCCATAAGGCTGCGATGTCGGGGATCCAGATGTTGGACGGCGACGATACTGGCCCCAAACGTTCGCGGCAGGGCGACGAGCAGGCTGCTGAGCGCAGTCAGGCCTCCGGCCGAGGCGGCGACGGCGACGATCTCGAATGGCCGCTGGACGGCATGCTTCCGCGGCGCCCGCTCACCCGCCGGCAAGGATCCCCTCACCCGATGCCGCCATCTGCCAATGGTACGGTGAGGGCCCACCGATGAACGAACCGGCCGAACGTCTGACGCGCATGGCCGAGCTGACGGTTCGGGTCGGGGTCGATGTGCAGCCGGGGCAGCTCGTGGTCGTGTTGGCGCAGGTCGAGAATGCGTCCCTCGTCCGCGAGATCGCGCGCGCCGCGTACCGGGCAGGCGCTTCGTTCGTCGGGTCTCGCTATACCGACCAGCACCTGACTCGCGCCCTGATCGAGCTTGGCCCCGAGGCTTCGCTGAGCGCGTCCACGCCGTGGGACGTGACGATGCTCAAGACCCTCACCGCCGAGAGGGGCGCGTACATCCAGGTCAGCGGCGACCCGGAGCCGGACCTGCTGGCTGATCTGGACGGGAATCGGGTCGGCAGAGCACGTCCACACGATTTCGTGGTGGAGTGGGGCCGAATGGTGAACCAGCGGCTGGTGAGCTGGACGATCGTTCCCGCACCAAACGCCGGCTGGGCGCGGCAGGTGTTTGGCAAGCCGGACATCGACGCGCTTTGGCGCGCGGTGGAGAAAGCAGTCCGGTTGGATCGAGCCGACCCCGTCGCCGAGTGGCGCGCCCGTTTGGACCGCCTCGACCGCATCGCAAGCGCGCTCACCGAGCGGCGCTTCGATTCCTTGCGCTACCGGGGTCCCGGGACCGATCTCATCGTGGGCCTCCTCCCCAGCGGCCGGTGGGCGTCCGGCAACTTCCAGACGGTATTCGGCCACAGGCACGTACCGAACCTGCCTACCGAGGAGGTCTTCACATCCCCAGATCGCCGGCGTGCCGACGGCAAGCTGCGATCGACTCGACCCGTCCAGGTCGGCGGCACGCTCGTGCGCGACCTCCAGCTCGAGTTTCGAGACGGCAGGATCGTCGAAGTCCGCGCGAGCAGCGGCGCCGATGTGATCCGCGGCCAGGTCGCCATCGACGATGGCGCAGCCCGCCTGGGCGAGGTCTCGCTTGTCGACGGCTCATCCGAGGTGGGCAAACTCGGGCTGACGTTCTACAACACGCTGTTCGACGAGAACGCGACCTGCCACATCGCCTACGGAGACGGATTTGCCTTTTGCGTCGAGAACGAGGCGGATCGAGAGGCGGGATTGAACGACTCCAGCGTCCACACCGACTTCATGGTCGGCGGCCCGGAGGTCGAGATCGACGGGCGGGAGCCAGGCGGGGCATGGATCCCGATCCTGCATGGGGACGAGTTCCAGATCAACTGAACTTTTGGGAGGGCGCTGAATGGACCTTGGGTTGAAGGGCCGCGTTGTCATCGTCACCGGCGGCGCGTCCAACCTGGGACGCGCGATCAGTCTTGGTTTCGCAGACGAGGGAGCGCGTGTCTTGATCGCCGACGTCGACCTCGAGCAGGCCAAGAAGGTTGAGGCGGAGGCTCCTGGCGGAACGGTCGTCGCCCGCCAGGCGGACGTAACGGACATGGAGTCCATCTCATCCGCGGTCGAGTTCGCTGTCAGGGCCCTAGGAGGGGCCGACGTGCTCGTGAACTGCGCCGGCTGGACGATCGATCGGCTCTTCATGGAAAAACCACGCAGTGAGTGGGAGCGCGAGATCGCGATCGACACTTGGGGATTCATCAACTCCGTGCGCGCCGTGCTCGAACCTATGATCGAGCGTGGATACGGTCGGATCGTCTCCATCGGATCGGATGCCGGCCGGATCGGCGAGTGGCGAGAGGCGGTGTATAGCGGGACCAAAGCCAGCGTGATCGCCATGTCAAAAGCGATAGCTCGCGAGGTTGGCAAGCACGGGATCACCCTGAATGTCGTCTGCCCGGGCCTCGTGCCTGGCACGCCCGCGACCTCGGGCCGCGAGTCGATGTGGGCGTCGGACCAGGCCAAATTGTTCAG
>WNFD01005195.1_pt1 | contig 14718 bp, 15 predicted proteins | sample 5400491 | NCBI WGS metagenome assembly WNFD01 (sample SAMN13153343, study PRJNA577476) | soil metagenome | isolation source: 120 cm saprolite under Douglas fir tree site 2 hole 2 replicate 2 | place: USA:California | collected 2015-04-18
GTGTCCTTTGCTCCGCTCGGACACGGTCATCGATGTCAGTTCCGGTTGCGTACCAGCGAGTCACTTGCCCCTGGTCATTTCGGAAAGGATTGTAACGAATGAGAAACCAACGATATTGGCCGTCTTTCCGACGAGCCCGTTGTTCAATTTCGAACGGAACTCCCCGACTTAGAGCAGACTTGCGCTCGTCTCGTAATCTCTCCAGGTCGTCGCGGTGGAAGATTCGTTCCCGAAAGTGCGGAGCAATCACATCTTCCGCCGCCAGACCGGTGTAGTCGAGCGTCGCTTGGTTGGCGTAGATGGGGGTGCCCGAGGGATCCTGGACGACAATTGCCTGCGGTATTAAGTCGGTGATGCGACGAAGCTCGCGTTCATCTTCTCGGAGCTTCGCTTCCGTTTCCTTGAGGGTTTCGATGTCGGTGCACGTTCCGTACCATCTAATAATCTTGCCGGTCTCGTCCCGTAGCGGCTCAACCCTCATCAGAAACCAGCGAAACACCCCGTCATGGCGACGGAGACGCGCTTCCATTTCGCCGGGTTCACCCGACGCCAACAGGCCCTGCCATTTCTGCAGCAACAGGACTCGGTCCTCTGGGTGGATGGCAACTTGCCAACCCGAACATCGATCACCTGCCGAAGTTTCTTTTCCGAATTTCTTAGCTCCTCAAGTGCTCTCTCGAGTGCCTCTTGCGATCGCTGGTATTTCACAGAAGCCATCGCGGGATTATAAGTCATCTTTCCTGATCAAAAAGGAATTCCTGACAAATCAGGACGGTATGGAAGTCCAAGTTAAACAAACACAGGCTATTGCGAATGGTCTGCGAGTTGCACTGCCGTCATTGTCTCCGGAGCCGGTAGAAAAATGACGCTGCGGATTGAACGGATCCAAGGGGGATTGCGGCTCAGCGGTGAATTTCGCGTTGGGCAGCTGGATCAAGTCAAAACCGAAATCGACCGCTGCAAATCGCCAGTCGTTTTGGACTTGGAGGAATTGGATCTCATCGATCTCGAAGGTGTTCGTTTTCTCAATGCGTGTGAAGCGAAGGGGATTTCGATCCTGCATTGTTCGCCTTACATCAGGGAATGGATGCTGCAGGAGCGAGGTCGGCAAAAAGAACATCCAGAGCCGTAAACGGAGGCGACTCACCTCAATGAAGCACAAAATAGCCGATCGCCTTATAGAAGCCGGTGTCCGTAAAAGGAGAAAGGTAGAACAAAATGAAACCTAACGGGAGAAACGTCATGACGAAGCTTTATGCCGTTGCTGCACTTGTCTTTCTGCTGATGGGTGCGACTCTGAACGCTGCCGCGGCGGGCCCCGCCCCGAATGGCATCAAGAACGTGGTCTTGGTGCATGGTGCATTCGCCGATGGCTCCGGCTGGGAAGCCGTCGCGAAGATCCTCGAGAAGGATGGCTACACGGTGTCGGTTGCGCAGCCTCCTGAAACCTCCTACGCCGACGACCAAAAGTACACGAAGGCCGCCATCGACGCCATGCGCGGGCCGGTCGTGCTGGTCGGCCATAGCTACGGCGGGTCCATCATCAGCGAAGCCGGCAATGATCCAAACGTTGCGGCACTGGTCTACATCGCCGCATTTGCACTCGATGAGGGTGACAGCTGTGCGTCGATCGAACAGGCCCTGCCGCAAGCCTCCAAGGCGTTCAAGCCGGATGGCAACGGGAACTGGTGGATAGACGGGACGCATTTCGCGGCCGACTTCGCGGCGGATATTCCCCCCGCCGAGTCCCACTACATGTCGATATCGCAGGTGCCGATCTCCACCGACTCGTTCACCCACAAGGTCACGTCGCCCGCCTGGAAGACCAAGCCCACCTGGTACATGGTGGCCACCGCAGACCGGTCGATCAATCCGGACCAGGAGCGCATGATGGCGAAGCGCGGCACCAGCCAATCACTAAGTTTTCAACCAAATTCCTCCGCCGATTCTCATGACATCGGCGGAGGATGAAGGTGGTCGTCTGAGGAGAACACAATGAAGGATCACATCACCATAGCAGGACATAACGGCGCGTTTGCCGGCTATGTCGCGCGACCGAAGGCCCTGCCGGCTCCCGCCGTCGTTGTTCTGCAGGAGGTGTTCGGGGTGAACGCCGACATTCGCAAGCACTGCGACGAACTGGCGGAACAAGGCTTCCTCGCGGTCGCGCCCGACCTGTTCTGGCGGCAGGAGCCGGGCGTCGACCTTAATGTTACCTCCGAGGCCGACTGGCAACACGGCCTTCGTCTGTACGGAGCTTATGACCGAGACGCGGGCGCCAAGGACGTCGAGGACACCGTCAAATCTGTACGCAACCTCTCGGAGTGCAACGGCAGGGTTGCCGTCCTCGGCTATTGCCTTGGCGCGCTGATGGTCTTCCTGACAGCCGTGCGTTGCTACTGCGTCAACGCCGCGGTCGCTTATCACGGCGGCGATACTGAAAAATATCTGGGGGAGGTCGATGGGCTTAATGCGCCCCTTTTAATGCATCTGGCCGAGGAGGACGAATTCATTTCCAAGGCCGCGCAAGCTGAGATTAAAGCGGCACTTGCTAAGAAACCAAACGCGACGGTCTACAGCTATCCGGGTCAGAATCATGCCTTCTCTCGGCATAATGGGGCGCACTACAATGCCGCGGCGGCGGCGCTCGCCAACGGCCGCACAAGCGAATTTCTACATCAACAACTGCGGCGAGCTTAGGACGTTCCAGCCGTTTCGGACGACTGGGAGGAAGAGCAAAAGGTGCCAAGACGATCGAAGCGAATGCCAGCCAAGTGGCCTACGTGTCTCATCCGAAGGAAACAGCCAAGCACATCGAAGGCTGCTACCTCCGCGCACGTCAACCAGTAATTCCTCAACCAAAGGAGATCAAAATGAAACCTACGCAAACCAAACCAAGTATCGTCTTCTGCCACGGGCTCTGGGCAGATGGTTCCTGCTTCAGCAAGCTGATCGTTCCCCTGCAGGCCGAGGGGTACGAGTGTATTGCGGCGCAGTACGGCCTCAACTCAACGGCAGAGGACGTCGCCTTAACCAAAGCAACGATCGGCCGAGTCAGCAATCCGGTTATCCTTGTCGGCCACTCCTACGGCGGAACCGTCATCACCGGCGCTGGAAACGATGATCGCGTCGTTGGGCTGGTTTACATCTGCGCGCTCGCTCCGGACGCCGATGAAACGTCTCAGACGCAGCAGTCCAAGTTCCAGAGCACCGACGTCTTCTCCCACATCGAAGTCGTGGATGGACGTATCTGGCTGCGTCGGGAGGGTACGAAGTATTTCTGCGGAGACCTTTCGGAGCAGGAGCAGAAGCTCGTTTGGGCGACTCAGGGCGTCCCCAAACCCGACCTGTTCGAGGCGAAAGCCGGGGGAACCGCTTGGAAGTCGAAGCCGAGCTGGTACATCGTCGGCAAGAACGACCACACGGTTCATCCCGATCTGGAGCGCTTCTTCGCCAAGCGCATGGGCGCCACAACCTACGAGCTTGAGAGCAGCCACGTGCCGATGCTCTCCCAACCGGAACGGGTGATCGATGTAATTCGTACTGCGGCAAAAGCGGTTCAAAAAGCCGAGGCAGCAGCGTAAAGTCCTGAGGGACTTTACGCGTCGCGCCAGCTATCCCGTAACTGTTCAGTTGGGTTGTGATGATTTGTGATGATTAGCCGTCCAGTCTGGCTGAACAGTTACAGGGTTGAGGCTTTGTCTTTTTGCCATTGGGGAAGGCCAGGAAGGAGCTTCGGGATGATAAAAAAGATCGAGATCGAGCGATTCAGTCTGACCACCTCCAAACGATTTGATGAAGTAATAGCCGGTGTGAATGCGGGTATCGGTCATCCAGATATGGCTGAATTCGGGAGGTCAACTCACGCGGCCCGCAATTTTGCCGAGCTCAAAAGCGCGGTCGAGAAAGGCTTGAGCAAAGCAGGACTGATGCTGTTTATGCTGCTTGATCAAGGCGCAGTTGTGCAGAAAGAAACAGGTCAAGACACACCTCGAATCATCCGCCTGCTTATTGGCAACCCTCTCATCATGAAGGAAATGGCAAAGCATGTTCCGGACGCGGGCTCTTATGCGCCGATTACAGTTCTGGTGGACGAGCGCCCGGATGGTGTGCACCTGTCATATGACAGGATGGCCAGTTTTCTCGCTGCGTACGGAAACCATGATGCGCTCCAGGTTGCGGAAGATCTGGACAATAAAGTAGAGGATCTCTTGAAGCAAGCAGCAGCAGCTTGAGTGGAAAAAAGTGGTTATGGAAATTGGAACCATTGGCGCAGGCGATTTCGCACAGGCGTTCGCAAAACGGGCATTGAAGGCCGGCCACAAAGTGAAGCTTAGCAATAGCCGCGGCTCCGACAGCCTTCGAGAAATTGTGAATCGACTTGGTCCTGGAGCAATGGCTGCCACCAAGGAAGAGGCGGCAGCTTGCGAAATCGTACTTCTTGCAGTGCCCTGGGACAACGTGCCCGAGACACTCGCAAGTCTTCCCAAATGGAAGAATCAGATTCTGATCGATGGGACGAATCCTTTTCACGGTAAGGCCAGAGATTTCACCTTAGCAAATGTTGGAAATCTGTCCACTAGCCAGCTTGTTGCAGCGTTGGCCCCTGGAGCGCGGGTGGTCAAGGCACTCAATAACATGATCGTCCCTAATTTGGAGGCGGATCCAGTCGTCTACGGGGCGAGACGGGTTGCATTCATTTCGGCAGATGATGACAACGCGAAAAAGCGAGTTCAGACCTTGCTTGATGGTTTCGGCTATTCAGTCATTGATCTTGGAAATCTTCGCGATGGAGGGCTAATCCAGCAAGCAGGGGGCCCTCTTGCAGGACGAGATTTGTTCGAAAAGGGAGAACGTCATGAATGACAGGCAAAAATCTCACTGCCTTTCACTCCGCTTTATCGAAGTCGGGGTTAGGAGCATTAATCATGACTGAATCACCAGCGCACGTACGGGTGATCGAGGAAACGTCTGCATATTGGAGGGTTGTGTTCGAGTACCCGCCTTTCAACATCGTGGACGCCAGCATATTCGAAGCCCTACAGGATCTGCTCGCGCGAATGGACGCCAGCCCGAGTTTGCGGGTCGTCGTATTCGAAAGCGCGAACCCCGAGTTTTACCTTGCCCACTTTGATTTGACCGGCAAGATCGGGAACATCATGACTGCTGTCGGGGCTTCGGGCCTCCCGATCCTGATCGATACGTTCGTACGTCTCACCAAGTCCCCGGTGGTCAGCATTGCAAAAATCCGAGGCTGCGTCCGGGGCGTGAGCAGCGAGTTCGTCCTCGCCTGCGACATGCGCTTCGCGTCGCGCGAGAACACGCGACTCGGCCAACCCGAAGTCGGAGTGGGACTGCATCCCGGCGGCGGCGGTGCGGAACGTCTTCCACATCTGGTCGGCCGCGGGCGGGCGCTCGAAATCATTCTCGGCGCGAACGATTTCGACGGCAAGACCGCGGAACGATACGGATACGTCAACCAGGCACTTCCAGACGCCGAACTGGACGGCTTCGTCGACGCGCTCGCCCGCCGGATCGCCTCCTTCGACCGGCGTGCCATCGCTGCTGCGAAGAATCTCGTCAACCAGGTCTCGTTGCCGTCCGCCGACCGGCTCCTCGACGCCATTACTTCTTTTGAGACCGCGCTGACGTGGCCTGAAGCCCAGCAGCGAATCCAGAATGTGTTGCAACGCGGACTCCAACGAGACAGGGACTTCGAAACTCACTGGCCAGAGGTGCTCGGCACGCTCCTCAAGACGTAGTCGTGTGGCGACGATGGAGACGTTTGGGTAGCTTACCCAAAGATCGGTCCTGGCGGTTCAACTTCCGAATAGCCCGGCATCCGACCAGAACCGATCCGATTTCAGGCGGGCTGCGCGCGTCTCTTCTTCGTTGGCAAGGGCTGGACATCTGTTTGTGCGATACTGCTGGCATCGCGACTGACGGGCGGCTGGTTTATGGCAAACCCTAAGGCATCGCCCAACCTGGAAACGCTTCCAACGTCCCCACCCCTCGTGCAAACGCTGCCCAGCGATGCGGTGCTCGATGCGTTGAAGATGATCCTGCTCGGCGCACCGTTGAACGAAGTTCTGACGACTATCACCCGCCTGATCGAAGCTCACAGTACGGGCATGCTGTGCTCGATTTTCCTGCTTGACGAAGACGGCTTGCACCTGCGCTATGGCGTCGCCGGAAGCCTGCCGGAAGCGTACCGTGCAGCGGTTGACGGAATATGCATTGGTCCTAATGTCGGATCTTGCGGCACAGCCGCTTACCTTCGTCAGCCTGTCTTCGTCTCTGACATCGCTTCCGACCCGAGATGGGCGAAGTTTAAACACTTTGCTCTACAGAACGGACTGCGGTCAGCCTGGTCAACTCCCATCATGTCGCGCGACGGCGAGCTGCTGGGGACATTCTGCATCTACTACCACGAAGTTCGGGATCCGGGACCGGCCGACATTAAGTTGATCGAGGACGCCAGCCGCATTGCCGGAATCGCAATTGAGCGCGATCGATCGCAGACGGCCCTGACAAGGGCATTCGAACAGATCGAGAAATCAGAAGCTCAACTTCGACACATTGTTGACGCCATACCCCAGATGATCGCGGTCCTGAATCCGGACGGCACTATTCTTTATATGAATCAGACCATGCTCGATTACACCGGCCTCACGACCGAAGAGGTCATGGCGAAGGATGTTCGCGATCGAGCCTTTAATCCGGAGGATGTCGCGCGATTCCGAGGCGAGCGCCTGGGATCGCTTTCGCGGGATGTGCCATTTCAAAACGAAAAACGAATCTTGCGCAAAGATGGACAGTACCGGTGGTTTCTCATCCATTACAACCCTCTGCTAGACGACCAGGGACGGGTGATTCGCTGGTATGCGACGGGAACTGACATCGATGATCGCGTCCGAGCTGAAGAGAGGACACGCAACGAGAACCTGGCGTTGCGAGAGCAAATCGATCGTGACTCGATGTTCGAGGACATAGTCGGCACCTCGGAAGAGCTCAGCAAGGTCCTCCGGCAACTCTCCAAGGTGGCATCTTCAGATTGCACAGTTCTGATTCTAGGCGAAACCGGTACGGGAAAGGAGTTGATTGCGCGCGCCATCCACAAGCGATCGAACCGTGCGGAACGGGCATTTATTGCTGTGAATTGCGCCGCGATCCCGGCATCGTTGATTGCTTCCGAGCTTTTCGGTCATGAGAAGGGTGCCTTCACCGGTGCGACCCAACGGCGCCTGGGCCGTTTTGAATCAGCGAACGGCGGGACGATTTTCCTGGACGAAATAGGCGACCTGCCTCCCGAGATCCAAATCGCACTGCTACGAGTGCTGCAAGAACGTGAAATCGAACGCATCGGCAGTAACAGGTCAATTCCCGTTGACGTGCGAGTTCTGGCCGCCACCCATCGTGATTTGAACACGCTCGTGGCCGAAGGCAAGTTTCGCCAAGATCTCCTGTACAGACTGAATGTCGTGCCTCTCAAGGTACCCTCGTTGCGCGAGCGCGCGGCTGACATTCCCTTGCTCGTCGAGTACTTCATTGATCGTTTTGGAAAAAAGGCTGGAAAGAAGTTTAGAAGAATCGATAAGAGAACTCTGAAATTGTTCCAAGCGTACAGCTGGCCGGGGAACATTCGTGAGCTACAAAATGTAATTGAGCGGGCCGTCATCCTGAGCGACGGTGATACTTTTTCTGTCGACGATACCTGGCTCAAACAGGAACCGCACCAAGTCGCCAGTCCAATGGTTGCACTTAATGGTGCGCTGCTAAGGCAGGAAAAGGAAATGATTGAGGCCGCACTGGCAGAAAGCCGCGGCCGTGTCTCCGGGCCAGGTGGTGCGGCAACCAAATTGGGGCTTCCAAGGCCAACCCTTGATGCAAAAATCAGACGATTGGGAATCAACAAATATCGGTTCAAACTTCATCAGTCGAGCTGATCGGTCGTCTACCCGCAATCCCATCGCGTTTGCTCACTAAACAACATTTGCTCAAAACCGGTCATGGCCGGCGCTTCTAAGTCGCGTCCATGCAAGGAATTGTGAATGGCCTAGTCGTTGCATTCGCAAGAGTGCGCTTCGGAGCCAGAAATCGATGACGCTAAGGATTGAACGGATTTCTGGTAAAGGCAAAACGCGGATTCGCCTGAGTGGGGAGTTTCGATCTGAGCAAGTTGATCAGGTCAAGACCGAGATCGAATGTGGTGCACCGCGAGTCGCTTTGGATTTGGAAGAAGTGGATCTCGTGGATGTCGAAGGCATTCACTTTCTTAATGTATGTAAGGCGGAGGGCATACCGATCCTGCACTGTTCACCTTATATCCGGGAGTGGATGCTCCGGGAACAAGGTCGGCCACAGGCACGCACCAATAAGCGTAAGAAGGGACAGGGCTCCCTGGGGGAATGAAATGGGAAGCACGTATAGGGCAGTGGAAGTGTCAGCACCGGGCGTACTCCGTGTTGTCGAGCGGGCGATTTCGAAGCCGGCGGCGGGTCAGGTGCGGCTCCGCGTCGAAGCATGTGGTGTTTGTCATTCCGATTTAGCAACGGTACAGGGAGATTATCCAGGCCTGAAATTGCCGCGAGTGCCTGGGCATGAGGTCGTGGGTCGAATCGAGGAGATCGGTCCGAATGTTTCTAAGTGGAAGATCGGACAGCGCGTAGGTGTCGGCTTTTTGGGCGGGCAAGACGGCGAATGTGAACCGTGTCTACGCGGAGACTTTGCGAACTGCTTGAGCCCCGTCATTTCAGGAATCACTACCGACGGGGGTTATGCCGAGGTGATGATTGCCGAATCACGAGCGCTCGCTTCCATTCCTGATGAGCTCACGTCCGCAGAAGCCGCCCCTCTCCTTTGCGCTGGCATAACGACATACAACGCATTGCGTAACGCTGGCTTGCGCGCGGGCGATCTGGTTGGTATTCAGGGGATCGGCGGGCTTGGACACTTGGGAGTTCAGTTTGCCCGGCGCATGGGGTTCCGCACCGTGGCCATCAACAACGGACCGGAAAAAGCGAAGCTGGCAAAGGAGTTGGGCGCGCATTCCTATCTGGATACAGCAGCAGAAGATGTGGCTGCTGCGTTACAGAGGATGGGCGGCGCCAGAGCGATCTTGGCAACCGCTCCAAGCGGCAAAGCGATTGCCGCACTGGTCCCGGGCCTCGCAGTTCGCGGCAAGTTGATCGTGGTTGGAGTCGCGCCCGACGCCATCGAGGTCTCCTCCCCGTCCCTGGTGTTCGGCGGGCGCTCGATTTATGGCAGCTTGACGGGCAGCGCCATCGACACTCAGGACACGCTGGCGTTCAGCGTCCTGCAGGATGTGCGGCCCATGATCGAAACGCTTCCGCTTGAGAAGGCTCCCGAGGCTTACGCTCGCATGATGGATGGTAAAGCCCGCTTTCGTATGGTGCTGGTCACAAAGAATAGCGCTGCTCCGAGTGCGCGCTGAAGCGAAGTAAATCGGGACCAACTGAAGATAGAGCGAAGAGGAGAGGAATATGTCCATGCCATTAAAAGCCAAGGCGAATGAATCCCAAGGAGCCTCCATTCAGTTCACCTCATGGGGCGCGGCTGAAGAATTGTTTCGCAAACAGAAGGCATACTTCGACACCGATGCGACGAAGGCTTACGAGTGGCGAGTCGATCAGCTCGACCGCCTTGTCCGCATGCTTAAGGAGAACTATCAGCGTTTTGCCGACGCCTCGCGCGAGGACTTCAAAACGGCGAGCCAGGAGAATGTCTTCGAGGTGTCGGCGCCGATTGCGACGAGTGAATTCGCAAAGTCCCAGCTGAAGGAGTGGATGAAGCCGGTCGAAGCTCCCCTTCCAAAGTTCCTCGCTGCATCCGGCCACAAAGGCATGGTCTACCGCGAGCCGTACGGAGTCACGCTGATTATCTGTCCGTTTAATGGCCCGCTTCTGCTGTCGTTGCGTCCCGCCGTTGCCGCTCTATCGGCCGGGAATCCCTGCATGTTGAAACTGTCCGAAGCGCTGCTGGCAACGGATGAGCTGCTCCTGGAATTGATTCCCAAGTATTTCAAGCCGGAAGCATTTAGCGCTGTAATAGGGGCCCGCGAAACAGTCACGAATCTCTTGAAGCTTCCGTTCGATTTCCTGTTTCTCACGGGAAGCGTTGGCGTGGGCAAGGTAGTCATGCGAGCGGCTGCTGAAAATCTCACTCCAGTATTGCTTGAGCTGGGAGGACAGAACCCCGCCATTGTGGATGAGACAGCGAACGTTCCGGACGCTGCCAAGAAAATCGTCTGGGGCGCGATGACATGGGGAGGGCAGTGGTGTACCTCTCCGGGGTACGCGGTCGTTCATGAGTCCGTGGCAGAAGACTTCGTTGGGGAATGCAAGAAAGCTGTCGTCGAGCTCTACGGCCCGGACCCCAAAAGCAATTCGGACTACTCGCGTGTCATAAGCGCCGCCGCGGTGAAAAGGCTCGCATCCCTGATCGATCCCAAGAAGGTGGTTTATGGTGGTAAGTCCGACGCTCCGGCCCGTTACCTCGATCCAACCATCCTCTACCCGATTTCCTGGTCCGACAAAATCATGGAAGACGAAATCTTCGGGCCGCTTTTGCCTATCCTTACTTACTCCCAGCTCGGCAAGCTGATCGACAAGATCAAGTCGCTCCCCAAACCGCTTGCTGGCTACGTGTTCAGCCGGAATCAGCAGACGATCGATCGTGTGTTGCAGTCCGTTTCGTTTGGCGGGGGCGCGGTGAATCAGACCAACGTCTTCTTGTTCATTGAATCCATGCCTTACGGAGGAGTAGGAAGTTCAGGCATTGGGAACTACTACGGGAAATACGGTTACGATTCTCTCACGCACGCAAAATCAATCCTGTTATCTCCGCCGGACGTGTCGATCGATCACTTGTTTCCGCCTTACACGAAAGAAAAAGTGCAGGCACTCAATCAATGGTTCGAGTACTGAGCGGCCGTTGGAACGCACTCGCTGGAGGCGGGATATGGTCTTAGCTGGGATCAAGGTAGTTGATACGCCCCTGGTTTACGACGCGATTGAGCTGGCTAGGGATTCCTCAGAACCGCATCTTTTCAACCATGTGATGCGCTCGTGGCTTTTTGGTGTCCTCATTGGGGAAGGGGCGAAACCCGCTCCAGATCCCGAGCTCTTAGCAGTCTCGGCCATCCTGCACGATCTGGGGTTGACCGACCGCTACTCCGCACAGGAGCGATTCGAGGTCGATGGGGCCAATGCGGCTCGCTCGTTTCTGAAAGAACGTGGCAGTCCGTCACATCAGATCCAATTGGTGTGGGACGCCATTGCGCTTCATACGACCCGTTCCATCGCTCTTCACAAAGAGCCAGAGGTCGCGGTGACGCATTCAGGAATCGCTATCGACATATTTGGGGCGGGACTGGATCTAATTCCTCAAGATAAAGTTCGCGTAATTCTCTTGGAGTTCCCTCGCTTGTCGATGAAGAAGAAATTCCTGGAAGACCTCTGCGATGTGGTTCGCCGGAAGCCGGCTACGAGCTATGACAACTCCCTGCGGGATCTTGGCACGCGTTATGTGAAGGGCTACACAGCGCCGAGCGTGGCCGATCTCTTCGAAAATGCACCTTTTACCGAATAGTCCGATTTTCAACAGACCGGAAACCCATTTCAAGGAGCTCGTCATGGCTACTACAACTAGCTCACCGATTAAGACCAAAGCCCGCACGATCGACGGTTTGTCGATTCGTTACGCAGAAAGTGCCCCTCGCGAAGTATCCGCGATTCTATTGAGCCCTTGGCCGGAAAGCCTCTACACGTTTGAGCAGATGTGGTCTCGGCTCGCAGAGCACGCCCATCTCGTAGCGATCGACTTGCCTGGGTTCGGACATTCCGAACGGAAAGACGAATTACTCACATCGTCGGCAATGGGCGAGTTTGTCGCGCATGTAATTGACGCATTTGGGCTCAAGCAGCCGCATGCGGTCGGCCCGGACATTGGTACTTCCACGCTTCTGTTCACGGCGGCGAGACATCCTGGCCTCCTTCGCAGCATTGTCATCGGCAACGGCACCGCGGCCGTTCCCATACAGGTGGACGGGGTGCTGAAAGACGTCATCGACATGCCGAGTCTTGAGCCACTTCGCAAGATGAATCCGCGCGAGGGTGTCGAGTCGGTTCTTGCGTTTGTTGAGCGGTATAAACTTCCCGATCACGTGCGAGAGGACTTCGTGAGCGCCTACGAGGGGGACCGTTTCGTCGAATCCATACGTTTTCTTCGTGCGTACAAGACGGAGTTGCCCAAGCTCAGCGAACTCCTGCCGACGATTGAAACGCCTGTACAGATCATCACAGGCGACCACGATCCCGGTGTGCTTCCTGTGAATGGCGACTACCTACACGAGCGGCTACCTCACAACAAGTTCGATAAAGTCAACGCCGGCCATTTCGCGTGGGCGGACGTCGCTGACGAGTACGCTGATTTGATTATCGAATGGTGGGAAGGGGGTTATGAACGCTCACTGCGGTCGAAGTAAGGACGCGTGAGTCAAGGCTCAATCACGAGTGCACTTGCGGGTGTCGGAATCTCCGCGCACTGAAGGGGTTCTGTCGAAATCCGTGCGCTACAGGACTGGCCTCTTAGACACGAGGATTCGCCCGAAGAAGAGATTATGAGACTTCTACTTCTAGGAGCAACAGGATTGGTGGGTCGGAACGCATTGGCGCAGGCTCTCACACAGCCAGCAGTCACACAGGTCATAGCGCCAACCCGGAAACCACTGACAAAGCAAGACAAGCTGATGAATCCGGTGGCCCCAGAGCTGGAGCTGCTGCTGCCGGAGGTGACAGGGTGGGAACCCGACGCTGCAATCTGCGCAACCGGTACAACGATCAAGAAGGCTGGATCGAAAGAAGCCTTCCGTTCGGTCGATCATGATCTGCCATTGTCGTTTGCGCGGCAACGGTTGTGGCCGAAGGGGACTTTGTCATCTTGCACGGGCGATTCTCGGGGATTGGTCTTCCCGCGAACTGGATTGCCGCGGACATCGTTCGAATGAAGGATGGGCTTCTCGTGGAGCACTGGGATGTGATTCAAGACGAGGCCACGCGCGAGTCGTCCAAGAGCGGCCTTCCCATGTTCGGCGAAACGTTTGGGGTTAAACGTTGAGTATTGCGCGCCCATGAGCCAAGCGGGACTCATGGCATGCGCGGTAGACCCCGAATTGTCGGCCAACCGGAAGTCGGTTCCCAAACGGCTTGTCGGAAATTCAATCGGGAATGTCCGTAGCCCATCAGAAAGGATTTTGGCGATCGTAAATGGCGGGAGCGACGGGACTCGAACCCCGCGGCCTCCTGCGTGACAGGCAGGCGTTCTAACCAGCTGAACTACGCCCTCGCATATTAAAGATCGTTCTGATTCCGTCCGGTTCCCTCCGATACCTTCTCGTCCCTTGCCGCACCGTTTGGCCGTGCCGTGACAGGGCAGCGGTTTCTCAAAGTTCAACTGGTTAAGGATTTCTCCGCAGGAAAGCAATAACTTTTCTCGATTCGTTGCGGTTTTTGCCATTCCTCATCGACAATCTGTGCCTGAATTGTGCCTGCAAGTCCTCCTCGACAATTTCTGCATTACAGGCACAGAAAGGAAAATCCATGCAAAACGGAAGCATGATGCGAACAGAACGACACGCCGGACCAGATGTCTGGGAGTTCAGGTGGCGAGAACCTGGACCTGACGGTAAAAGTAGACATCGCAGAATGGTCGTTGGTACAACGAATGAGTTCGGCGACGAGGTTGCGGCTCGCCAAGCTATTGTGGGCCTTCATCTCCGTATGAACGCGCGGAATGAAAGAGTGAAAGTGCGTCCAATCACTCTGTCCGAATTGGTGGATCACTATCGGCAGCGAGAGTTGAAGCCCGATACTCTTTGGAAAACCCACTCGACAAAGGTGACATACGACGGATATCTAAATAAATGGATTGTACCGAGATGGGGAAACTACACTCTCAACCGCATCAGCGCCGGAGAAGTTGAACTTTGGCTGAGATCGCTAGCATTGGCGAAGTCAAGCTGCGCGAAGATCAGAAATATCATGAGCGTCCTTTTCAACCACGGAATTCGGCATGAAATCTGCAAGTACAATCCGATTCGATTGGTGCGACAAGGCGCGAAACGGAAGAAGTTCCCAACCGTGCTGAGTGCCAGCGAGGTTCAGCAACTGATTGCTAGTCTCGGGCTGCGCGAGCGAACCCTTGTCTTGCTGGACGCGGGCACCGGCTTGCGAATGAGCGAACTGTTTGCTCTGAAATGGCGGGATATCAACTTCCAATCACGGGAGATCAGCATCACACGGTCGATCGTGTTTCAGGTAGTAGGACCGTGCAAGACCGAGGCGTCGCAGAAACCGATTCCTCTCGATCCTTACCTCGCCGAAGCGCTGAGGACATGGCGGGAGTACACGCCTTACCGAAAACCAGATGATTGGGTGTTTGCGAGTCCCGCTACGTCCGGCAAAAAACCGTATTGGGGACAAACTATCATGCGGAGTTTTATCCGCCCCGCTGCGGTGAAGATCGGAATCGCACAGCACATCGGATGGCATACGTTCAGGCACACGTATTCGTCCCTGCTGGCGGCAACTAAAGCAGATATCAAGGTAATGCAAGAGTTGCTGCGTCATGCTTCTAGCCGAGTCACATTGGATACGTACACTCAAGCGGTCACAATCCACAAACGAAGAGCTCAGAGTA
>WNFD01007318.1_pt1 | contig 14718 bp, 15 predicted proteins | sample 5400491 | NCBI WGS metagenome assembly WNFD01 (sample SAMN13153343, study PRJNA577476) | soil metagenome | isolation source: 120 cm saprolite under Douglas fir tree site 2 hole 2 replicate 2 | place: USA:California | collected 2015-04-18
CCCCGTTCCTCGCCGGGCTGTCCTTCCGCGCTGCCCGCTTCCTCTCCCGGCTGGTGCCCCACAACCGTTGGCGGCTGCCGTTCGGCAACCTCGTGCTGCTCGTGGCTCGGCGGAAGTGTGAGTCCATCGGCGAGATGCCGAGAAACGCGGTCTCGGCGTAGGGCCGTGGCCGCCCGCCGGCCTCGCGAGTCTTGCAGGACAGGGAACTTCTGCATGTCGCCCACGCATGCTATGTAGCGCGGAATCCAGGTACTTGCGTTGACCTATTCGACGATCGTCATCCCTTGCTTCAACGAGGCCCGGCGATTGCCGGCCGAGCGGGTCCAGGCACTCGGCCAGGTGCCTGGAATCCACCTGCTCCTCGTCGATGACGGGTCGACCGACGGCACGGCCCTCCTGCTGGAGCGCATCTGCCGCGCCGTGCCGGGCAAGGCGCGGCTGCTCGTGCTCGATCGAAACTACGGCAAGGCCGAGGCCGTCCGGCGCGGCCTGTTGGAAGCGCTGGAGGCTGGCAGCGATTTCGTCGCCTACCTCGACGCAGATCTGGCCACCCCGGGCGAAGAGATGGTCCGCGTCCTGCGCCTGCTGCAGGGTGGCCCCGCGCAGGTCGCCCTGGGTTCGCGCATCGCGCTGCTCGGCGCCCACATCGAGCGCAGGCCCGCGCGGCACTACCTGGGGCGGTTTTTCGCCACCTTCGCCTCGCTCATCCTCCGGTTGCCCGTCTACGACACGCAGTGTGGCGCCAAGGCGTTCCGCGCCTGTCCAGTGCTGGCCCACGCGCTCGAGGAGCCGTTCCACGCTCGCTGGGCGTTCGACGTGGAGCTGATCGGGCGGCTGCTCGCGGGCGGTTTCACCTCCGAGGACTTCATCGAGGTCCCGCTGCGGCGGTGGGTGGACGTGGATGGATCGCGCCTGCGGCCGGTCGAGTTCCCCATCCTGGGTTGGGAGTTGTTGCGCATCTTTTTCGCCCTGAACCGGCTGCGCTGGAGCGCCGGATCGACGCCCCTCCTCGAGGCATCCGGGCCCGCCGTCGCGGACATCCGGAAGGACGTGGGGTAGTGGGGCGTTTCCTGCGGTCCGCCGCGGGTCTCTTCCTGGCGGCAGTCGCGCTCCGCAGCGCCTCGTTCCTGTTCGACATCCTCAACATCGACGAGGTGCACTTCGGGCTCCTCGGGCGCAGCATCCTGGACGGCGGGCTGCCCTACGTCGATGCAATCGACATCAAGCCGCCTCTCACCTACCTCGCGTTCACCGCTGGAGGGCTCTTCGGCGGCGTGTCGCTCCTGCCCGTGCATCTCCTCGGCGTGCCCTGGCTCGTCGCCACTTGCCTGGTGCTGCGGGAGGCGGCGCGGCGCTGGACGGGCAGCGAGGATGCGGGCTGGGGGGCTGCGTGGATCGCGCTCCTCGCCAACCTGTGCGAGGTGCCGTCGGTCAGCGCCGAGCTCCTGATGAACCTTCCCGTGGCCCTGGCGCTCCTCTGCGCCGTGCGGGCCGAGGAGGAACGGCCGCGCTTCGATCTGCTCTGCGGGCTGTGCATCGGAGTCGCGTCGCTCTTCAAGCATCAGGCGGCGATGCTGGGCGTGGGCCTTGGGATCGCGCTGCTCTGGCGGGGCCGGAACCGAGCGATCCGCGCAACGCTCCTGCTGGCCGGATTCCTCGCGCCGTGGGCGGGAACCGTCGCCTTCTACGCTGCGGCCGGGCACCTGCACGAGTTCGCGAGCTGGGTCTTCCTGCGAAACCTGCTCTACGCGGAGAAGTCCGGCGCCGGGCCGGCGCTGCCGCGCTTCGCGCTCGCCACGCTGCTCTGCGTGGGCGTGGCCGCGCTGCCGTGGGTGCTGGCTGCGCAGGAGACGCTGCGACGCAGCGAGTCCGCGCGTGAGCCAATGCGCACGGCGGTGCTGATCTCGCTGTGGCTCACGTGGCTGCCGGTGAGCGCCGGAGGCAGGTTCTACGAGCACTACTACCTGCAGTTCGCGCCGATGCTCGCGCTGGCCGCTGCACCGCGGATGGCCGCGCTGCTCGGGCGCTGGCGCGAGCTACCCCGTGTCCGGCGGGCGGCCGTGACGGCCGGGTGCTGCATCCCCGCGGCGGTGTACCTCGCCTTCACCCTGGCGAAGGGCGCCTCGGGCGGGTTCCCGGGGCAGGACGAGAAGGTCGTCGACGTGTCCCGTTGGCTGGCAGCCAACTCGCGCCCCGACCAGCGCATCTTCGTCTGGGGCGACGCCACCTCCGTGTACTACCTCGCGCAGCGGGCGCCCGGCACGCGCTACTTGAACTGCGCCGTTCAGGTGGGGAACTTCGACCCGTCCCACCTGCCGCGCGGATTCGACATTGCGTCGCATGTCTCGGCGCCCGATGTGCAGGCCACCATCGCCGATCTGGAGCGCAACCGCGTCGGCTTGGTGGTCGACACCTCGTCCGCCGCCATCCACCACTGGGACCGCCTGCCGCTCTCGGGCGTGGCCGCCCTCGCATCGTACGTCGCTGCACACTACCGCCTCGTCGCCACGCCGGGCGGCGTCCGCGTCTACGCCCGGCGATGAGCGAGCCCGCCGAGACACTCTCGGTGCAGGAGCTGCGCGACGCGTGGCCCATCCTCTCGCGCGAGGACCGGGTCCAGGGCCTGCGGCTCTTGCCTCGCGACGCCGCGGAGGACCTCTTCTTCGAGCTGCCCTCCTCGGAGCAGGCGGCGCTGGTGCTGGCCCTGCCGCCGTCCGAGCGACGCTCCTGGGTGCGCCTCCTGCCGCCCGACGACGCCGCCGACCTGATCCAGGCCGCGCCGCCCGAGGAGCGCGATGCGCTCCTGCAACTGCTCGACGACGCTACCCGCAAGGAGGTGAGCGCGCTCCTCGCGTACGAGGAGGACCGCGCGGGCGGGCTCATGCACCCGCGGTTCGCGCGGCTCCGGCCGGACATGACGGTCGACGAGGCCATCACCTACCTGCGGGCGCAGCCCCGCTCGAGCCTCGCCACGCTGTACTACGCCTACGTCCTCGATCAGGAGCAGCGCCTCCTCGGGGTGGTGGCCGTCCACGAGCTCCTCGCCGCGCCGCGCGGCGCGCGGGTGCGCGAGGTGATGAAGACCGACGTGCTCACGGTCGGCGAGGACCTCGATCAGGAAGCGGTCTCGCGCGTGTTCCGGAGGAGCGGCCTCATCGCCATCCCGGTGGTCGATGCGCAGCGGAGGATGAAGGGCGTCGTCACCGTCGACGACGTGGTCGAGGTGGTCAGCGAAGAGGCGACCGAGGACATCCAGAAGATGGGCGGCACCGAGGCGCTGGGCGAGCCCTACCTCACCATCGCCTTCTCCCGCATGCTGAGGAAGCGCGCCGGCTGGCTCTCCGCGCTCTTCCTCGGCGAGATGCTGACGGCCACCGCGATGGGGTTCTTCGAGAAGGAGATCGCCAAGGCCGTCGTGCTGGCGCTGTTCGTCCCGCTCATCATCTCCAGCGGCGGCAACTCCGGATCGCAGGCGACCTCGCTGGTGATCCGCGCCATGGCGCTGGGCGAGGTGCGGCTGCGCGATTGGTTCCGCGTCATCCGGCGCGAGCTGGCCAGCGGGCTCGCGCTCGGGTCCATCCTGGGCTCGATCGGCTTCGCGCGCATCGAGATCTGGCAGCACTTGTTCCACACCTACGGCGAGCACCACCTGCTGGTGGCGACGACCGTGGCAGCCGCGCTGGTCGGGGTGGTCACTTTCGGGACCATCGCGGGCTCGCTGCTGCCGTTCGTGCTGCGCCGCCTCGGCTTCGACCCGGCCAGCGCCTCCGCCCCCTTCGTCGCCACGCTGGTCGACGTGACCGGGCTGATCATCTATTTCACCGCGGCGAGCCTGATCCTGCGCGGCACGCTCCTGTAGCCGGTCACCTCACCCCTACAGGCCGGGCGGTTCACGCGTCGGGCGGCTTCACGTACTCGTAGTCGACCGGCATCCCGTTGATGCCCTTGCTGGGCGGGGCGATCCAGCTGGCCACCTTGCCGCGCTCGTAGACGGGATGCATGAGCGCCTTCACGTACGCGCGGTCCGCCTCGGTGATCAGCCACTCCACCGCGCGCTGGCAGTCCTTGACGTACTCGTCGCGGAGCACCTCGTTCATCGCGTTGCGCAGCGGCACTTCCTGCTCCACCAGCGCGCCGTTCTCCGGCACCTCCAGGCGGTAGCTCTCGGAGAGCGCCTTGTGCTCCGGCTGGTCGTCCTCGCGGAAGCGGCCCTTGAGCCCTGCCGCGAAGAAGTCGGCCGCGTTGCTCGACACCTCGCCGCCGAACAGGTCGAGCGAGAGCGTGAACCACTGGTTCAGGTAGCGCTGGATGACGTCGAGCGGGACCGCGCCTTCCGTGCGCGGGTCCTTGCCCTGCGCCATCAGCTCCGCGGTGCGCTGCACGACGCGGTCGACGCCCATCTCGCCGACGAAGAGGTGGTGCGCCTCCTCGGTCAGCATGAACCGGGTGGTGCGCGCCAGCGGGTCGAAGCCGCTCTCCGCCAGCGCCGAGAGCTGGTACTTGCCGTCGCGGTCGGTGAACATCGCGAACATGAAGAAGCTGAGCCAGTCGTCGATCGGCTCGTTGAACGCGTTCAGGATGCGCGGCTTGTCCGACGAGCCGCTGCGGCGCGCGAGCAACTCCTCCGCTTCCTCGCGGCCGTCACGCCCGAAGTGGCGGTGGAGCAGGTAGACCATCGCCCACAGGTGCCGGCCTTCCTCGACGTTCACCTGGAAGATGTTGCGCAGGTCGTAGAGCGAAGGCGCCACCTTCCCCAGGAGGCGCTGCTGCTCGACCGAGGCGGGCTCGGTGTCGGCCTGCGTGACGATGATGCGGCGGAGCGCGTTGCGGTGCTCGCCGGGGACCTCGTCCCAGGCGGGCTCGCCGTAGTTGTCGCCGAAGCCGATCTTCCGCTCGCCTCCCTTCGGCGCGAGGAAGATGCCCCAGCGGTATTCGGGCATGCGCACGTAGTCGAACGTCGCCCACCCGTCCGGCTCCACGCTGACGGCGGTGCGCAGGTAGATCTGGTGCGCCTGGAATCCCTCGGGGCCGACCTCGCGCCACCAGGAGAGGAAGTTCGGCTGCCACTGCTCGAGCGCGCGCTGCAGGCGCCGGTCGCTCGAGAGGTCGACGTTGTTGGGGATCGATTCCAGCGCCTGTGCCACTACGTCCTCCTCCAGTCGAAGCGCGGGCGCTCCGGCTTGCCGTACAAGCTGAGCGCGCCGGTCTCGCCGGTCGCGTTGGGGCGGATGAAGATCCAGTTCTGCCAGGCGGAGAGGCGGCCGAAGATCTTGGTGGCCAGCGTCTCGGGCCCGGGGAAGCGGTAGCTGGCTTCCATGCCGGTGAGCGCGTCGGGGCTCAAGGAAGCGCGCTCCTCGACGGCGACGCGCAGCTCCTCCTCGAAGTCGATGTCGTCCGCGAGCACGGTGGCGAGGCCAAGCTGGTGGGCCCGCGCCGCGTCGATCGGTCCCTCGCGTCCCGCCGCGATCACCGCCTTCGCCCGGGCGGGGCTTGCGAGGAAGCGCATCTCCAGGCGCGAGAGGCCGTTCCAGCCGGGAAGCGCTCCCTCGGAGAGCGCCCCGGGGCGCACTTCCACGCCGTCCGCGTCCAGCACGTAGCTCCGGTCGGCTGCGACGAGCAGCTCGAACAGTGGACCGGCGAAGCACGACTTCGCGTCCACCACGGCGAAGAGGCTGCGGGCGGTGACGTCGAGCCGGCGCAGCACGCGCTGCCAGAGCAAGCGCGTCTCGCGCAGGATCCATTCGTTGCGCTGAGGACCACCCAGCAGCTCGCCGACCGCGTGCGCCTTGGCGCGATCGCCCTCGGTGCGCAGCAAGACGAGGCCGATCCCCTCGTGGTGGAAGCGCAGGCGCAGGAGCGCGTCGTCCAACTCGCGCGCCGCGCGGATGCCCCAGCCGGCCGCGCCGCGCGCGAGCGCCCCGGCCGCGTCCTTGGGGACCTCTCCCTCGGGGGCGCGCACCGTGAGCGTCGCCACCCGCGCGCCGGCGTCCAGCGCCAGCGTGACATGGCGGTACTCGATGCGGTCTTCCGAGACCCGCGGCTCGACGGCGTCCAGCTCGATGCCCGGCCCTCGCGCCACCGCCGGCGCGGCGGCCGCCAGCGCCTTCGCGCGCTGCAGGATCGCCTCGGCGAACTTGCTGCGCGGCACCACCGCGTCGACCAGGCCCCACTCGACCGCCCGCTTCCCTTTGATCCCCTCCGCCAGGGTGGAGAAGGCGTCGGCCAGGTCGCGCCGCACCTTGCGCTTGTCCACCACTCGCGTGAGGCCGCCGGTGCCCGGAAGCACGCCGAGGAGCGGCACCTCCGGCAGCGAGACCGTCGAGGAGCCGTCGTCGACCAGCAGGATCTCGTCGCACGCGAGCGCCAGCTCGTAGCCGCCTCCGGCGGTGGCGCCGTTGCAGGCGGCCAGGAAGCGGATGCCGCTCTGCGCGCTGGCCTCCTCGAGGTAGAGCCGCGTCTCGTTGGTGTACTTGCAGAAGTTGACCTTGAAGGGGTGCGACGACGAGGCGAGCATGTAGATGTTCGCGCCCGCGCAGAAGATGCGGTCGTGCCCCGAGGTGACCACCACCGCCTTCACCGAGGGATGCGAAAAGCGCAGCCTCTGCACCGCATCGGCAAGCTCGATATCCACCGACAGATCGTAGGAGTTGCTCTTCAGCTCCACCTCGGCGTCCTGGCCGCCGAACGGCTGCACCTTCATGGTCAGCCGGGCGATCTCGCCTTCCACCGCCAGCGTCCAGTGCCGGTACCGGCTCGGATGCGTCTCGAACGACGGCCGCGGGGCTTCCTCGGGCTTGTCCATGCGCGCGACAAAGTAGCGCATCGCGCGGCGCTCCGCAAGCAGTATAGTGCGTGACCTCGCACTTGTGCGCGCCGCTGAACTGCACTATAGTGCATCAACTCATGGATCAGGCCAGGGACGGGCTTCTGGGCGGGGTGGGAAGCGCGGTCCGCAGGCTGCGCGAGGAACGCGGCCTGTCCCGGCGGGCGCTCTCCGACAAGAGCGGCGTGTCGGAGCGGTTCCTCGCCGATCTCGAGGGCGGATCGGGCAACATCTCGGTGGTCCGATTGGCCGAGGTGGCGCGCGCGCTGGGGACCACCGCCTCCGCTCTGCTCGGCCAGGCGGAAGGGACGCCGGCCGCACCCGGGCCGGCGCTCCTCGCCGGACTCTCGCGCGACGAGCTGCACGAGGCGGAGCGCTGGTTGCGCGCGCGCTTCGGCCGCGGCGAGGGTCCGCTGGTGGCGCTGGTCGGGTTGCGCGGCGCGGGGAAGAGCACCATCGGCCGCGCGCTGGCCGGGAAGCTCTCGGTCCCGTTCTTCGAGCTGGACGCGCTGGTCGAGCAGGCCGCGGGTCTCTCCCTGCCGGGGATCTTCTCGCTGCACGGCGAGGCGTACTACCGGCGGCTCGCGCGCGAGGTCCTGACGCGCTTCCTGGCGGAGACCGAGGCGGGCGTCCTCGCCACGGGCGGCGGGCTGGTCCTCGATCGCGAGGCGTGGCGCCTGCTCCAGCGGCGCTGCCGCACGGTGTGGCTGCAGGCGACGCCCGACGATCACTGGCAACGGGTGCTCGCCCAGGGCGACGAACGTCCTTCCGCCGCCAGCCCGCACGCCCGCGAGGAGCTGCGCGCGCTGCTCAAGGTGCGCGAGCCGCTCTACGCGCAGGCCGAGATGGCGGTCGACACCTCGCGCCTGGGCGTCCCCGGGGCCGTCCGCGACGTGTTCCAGCGCCTCACCGGGCAGCACAAGCCCTCCGCGGCGCGGAGGAGGACGCACACCCGGCAAAATTGACGAGCAGCCATGGCCGCGCAACCGTTCCGGAACCCTTGGGGGAGGAAACGGTGGATCAGGAGACTCGAAGGACTCGCGCTTCGCTGTCGGCCATGGCGGCGACGCTGCTCGCCTGCGGCGGAGCGGCGCTCATCGCGGGGGCGCCCGACTGGGTGAGCCACATGGCGCTCGCGCAGACGCCTTTGACGGGATCGTCCGATCCGGCGTTCTCGCAGGACCTGCCCGGGCTGGGCCACAAGTTCGAGCTGTTCGGCACCGCCCAGGACGCGCAGGATCCGAAGAATCCGACCAACGACGTGATCGTCACCACCATCGCCGAAGGCAGGGGGTCCTCCCAGGCGCAGTTCGCTGGAGCGATCCGCCCGCTGCCCCCCGGCGTGGACATCGCCACCCTGACCGATCAGCTGGATCTCAAGTACTTCTTCGTCGACCGCACCTGCGGCGGCGGCGCTCCGCGGTTCCAGCTGGCGATCGACCTCGACGGCGACGGCGTCTCGGACGGGAACGCGTTCGGGTACGTCGGCAATCCGCCGGGGTTCACCGGTTGCGACGACACCTTCCCCAACTCGCCGAGCACCGCGGAGTCGCCGGGCGGCGTCGGGCACGCGTTCTACGACCTGGTGACCGTCGACAATCGGACTCTGGAGAACCGCCAGGACACGGTGCACTGAACCGGCCGCTCCTCCGGAGCGCGGCCGCACGATCGAGAATTGTTCTCGAACGCTGGAGATCGGGTGGGCAACGGCGGTAGAATCTGTTTCGTGTCCACCCAGCCCACCGGGACGCGCCAGAGCATCCTCGAGGCGCTGAAGCGCGAGGGCCCGCTGGCCATCGCGCAGCTCGCGGAGCGTCTGGGGATGTCCGGCGAGGCGGTGCGCCAGCAGCTGGTGCAGCTGCAGCGCGAGGGGTGGATCGAGGCGCTGCACGAGCGCGCCGCCGCCCGCCACAGCGGACGCCCCGCCGCCCGCTACCGCCTCACCCAAGCCGGCGACCACGTCTTCCCCAAGCACTACGACGCGCTGACGGTGGCGGTCCTGGATGCGGTCTCGAGCGAGCTGGGTCCGGAATCGCTGGACCGGATCCTCGCCAGCCTCACCGAGGCGCGCGCGCGGTCGTGGGAGCCGCGGCTCGCCGGCAAGTCCGTGCGCGAGCGCGTGGAGGCCCTGCGCGGCGTGTACGAGGGAGAGGATCCGTTCATGGACGCCGAGGAGGTGGCGGGCGGGTTCCGGCTGGTGGAGCACAACTGCCCCTTCCTGAACGTCGCGCTCGAGCGGCCCGTGCTGTGCAGCCTCACCGTCTCGCTCCTCTCGCGGCTGCTCGGCTTCGAGGTGGTCCGCGAGGAGCGGTTCCAGACCGGAGACGGACGGTGCGCGTTCCGCGTCCTGATGGACCGCCCCCGCGGTCCGGACGCGCCCGCGTTCCAGCGCGAAGGCCAGTCGCCGCCCTAGTCGGCGGTGCTGCGCTTTTCATGGCGCGGACGTCATGACCTAGGTGCCGCTGAACTCCGGCTTCCGCCGCGCGTTGTAGGCCGCGATCCCTTCGGCCGCGTCCTTGCCCTCGAACAGGCGCTGCTGCAGCTCGCGCTCGAGCGCCAGGCCCTGCTCGAGCCCGACCTCGAGGCCGGTGGTGACGGCGCGCTTGATGAAGCCCACCGCGCGCGACGCCTTGGCGGGCGGCACGAACCTGCGAGCGTACTCCAGCGCGGCCGCCCGGAAGCCGTCGGCGGGCACGTCGAGCACGGCGTTGACGAGGCCCAGCGCCTTGGCTTCCTCCACCTCGACCGTGGCGCCCTCGGCCATCAGCTCGATCGCCTTCGCGCGTCCCAGGGCGCGCGCCAGCCGCTGCGTGCCGCCCGTCCCGGGCAGCACGCCCAGGGCGACCTCCGGGAGCCCGACCTTCCCCGCCTGGCGCCGCGCGATGCGCAGGTCGCAGGCGAGCGCGATCTCCAGGCCGCCGCCCACGCAATGCCCGTTGATCGCCGCGATCACCAGCTTGGGCGTCTGCTCCAGCCGGCACAGCGTCTCGTTGGCATGAAGGCAGAAGTTGTACTTGAAATACGGATCGGCCTTCTCCAGCATCTTGATGTCCGCGCCGGCGCAGAAGAACTCGGTCTTCCCGTGCCGCGCGCCGGTCACCACCACGACGTGCACGCCGGCGTCCATTCGGGCGTCGAGCACGTGCTGGTCCAGCTCGCGCATCATCTCGTAGCTGTAGGTGTTCGCGGGCGGCGCGTTCAGCTCCAGCACCGCCACCCCGCCTTCCTTGACCGCGTTGACCAGCCCCATCCGCGCCGATCTAGCAGATCCTTTGGTTTCACGCAGAGCTCGCAGAGGGCGCAGAGGCCGATTTGTCACCCGTGATGTCCAGCGGTCACAGCAGCCTGGGCTGAGGACTCGTCCCGGGACGAGTCGGGACACCTGACGGTCGCATTCGCTCCATGAACGCCCGCCCGTAGGTCCGCTCCGCGGCGTGCTGATTGTGCGCGCGGCAGAGGAGCCGGATGCGATCTACGGCGTGCAAGTGCGTCTTCGCGAAACCGTCGACGTGATCGAATTCCAGTGAACCGGTCTCGGCGCACCTCCGCCCACGGTCATCCGTGAACGTGCACCGTCCGGCGTCGCGCTCGTAGACGGTCCGCTTGATTGCGTCGGGGATGTGGCGCGACGAGGGTTCTTGCGCAGGTTCCCTCGACGGCGGCCGCGGCTTGCGACCGGTCGCGAAGCGCTCCTTCTTGACCTGGTCGATGAGCAGGTCGAGTGCCCGATCGAAGATGGAGGCCAGGTCTCCGTCGGGAACCCGGTGCCTGAGCAGGTCCTGCGCTTGACGCAGCTTGTCGCGAAGTGCGCGGCTCGCGGTGAACTGGACCTTGAACGTCTCCTCCGTGAGCGGCGCCACGGCGGGCCGGTAGTCTTGGCGCTTCGGCTGCGTGACTGGCGCTGAATGGAGAGCGAGCGCAAGCGGCTCCGCCAAAGTTCGCGGAGACTGCTCCGGAACCTTCCGCACCATGGGCGCGACCGCGGGCTGGGGTGCCAGTCGGGCAACCAACTCCTCAATCTCGCGCTTCGTCTTGCCCGCCGCCTGTGCGAGCACTTCGCGGTGGTTCTCGGCCGTGAAGTGCGGCGCGAGCAGACGCAGTCCGCCCAGGTGCACCTGCCCGGAGCGCATCGCCTCTATGACGGCGGGGAACAGCCGTCCCGCGCGCGCCACCATGATCCGGTTGTAGGCGGCACCCTCGGAGAATCTGAGCTCGCCGACGCAGAACGCGAACATCGAAGGAAACGCGAATTCGGCGTACAGCTTCCGCTCGTCGATCTCGCCGAGATGCACGAGGAGCTCTGCCTCCACGCAACTAGACGTTTCGACGAGCTCGCGCGTTCGGGCGAGAAGCTCCGAGCTGCTGAGCGACCGCAGATCTGATTGTGAGTTCATCATGGTGGTTTCGTAGCACGGCTGTTTTCCGAGGCTCTACGGTGCCCAATGCCGCACGTGCGACGAGAAGCTCGCGCGCGAGGTCCGCTGTCGCGCTGGCGCTCACCAGAACGCGTCCTCGGCGCTCAGGATTGGCCGTTCAGCGATGGTCCCGGCGCGCGCCCAACGGGTGCTTGGAGTCGTCAATCGAAAAAGCGAAGCATCGGTCAGATGACCGATGATGTGCATCCGCCTCGGGTGGCCAACTCGGGACGAGTCGCTTCCCCGGGCTCCGGGCCGGTCCACAGGGCGACGAACAACGCGGTAGGCGATCGTGCTCAGCGCCTCAACAGGCCCAGGTCCTTCTCGAGGGAGAGGGACATCTCCATCGAGTCGGCCCATTCGCCGGCGTCCTGGGTGACGAGGGCGGCGGCGGGATCGAGGATCCAGGCGCCCAGCGCCGAGGAGAAGAGGGCCACCAGGTTCTGGAAAGGGTGGACCCGGTTCTGGTCGTCCAGCTTGCCGCTGGCGACGGTGAGGAAGGTCTGCGACGACTGGAGCGCCTGCCGCGCCTCCATGCCCAGCTCGTCGTCCATGGTGGCCAGGTGATCGACCAGCGCGAAGTGGGTGCTGGAGGGGTCGTCGAGCGAGAAGAGCTGCACCAGACAGTCGTGAGGCTCGGAATCGGTGTACTCCCTCACCGTCACGCGCCAGGTGCGCTGCAGCTCCAGCTCCGCGGCCGTGGGGTTGCCGAGCGGCGTGAGCGTCAGCGACGCGCCCTGGTCCTCATCGCGCATCGCGGTCAGGCACACTCCCACCAGCCGCTCCAGCTCGTGCGGCCGCATCTGGCGCGGCGTGAGCATCCCCACCATGCGGGCGGGCTGATCGGTGTTCACGAGCGTCTGCAGGTAGATGTCTTCGGCCACGGTGCCTCCCCCCCCGCCCAGCATCCTAACGCGTGAACGGGGAAGTCAACATTCGTCAGACCGCCTCGACGATGACCGACAGTCCCTGTCCGACGCCCACGCAGAGGGTCGCGAGCCCGTACCGCCCGCCGCGCGCCCGGAGCGCGTGCACCAGGTGGGTCAGGAGCCGCGCGCCGCTCATGCCGAGCGGGTGCCCGATGGCGATCGCGCCGCCGTCCACGTTCACCCGGTCCGGGTCGAGCGTCAGCTCCTGCATGACCGCCAGCGCCTGCGCGGCGAACGCCTCGTTCAGCTCGACCAGGTCGAGGTCGCGCGGCGACAGCCCGGCTCGCGCCAGCGCCTTGCGCGTCGCCGGCACCGGGCCCATGCCCATCTCGCGCGGATCCACGCCGGCCGAAGCCGAGGCGACGATCCGCGCGAGCGGGGTGAGGCCCATCTCGCGCGCCTTCGCGCCCGAGGCGACGAGCACCGCCGCCGCGCCGTCGTTCAGCGAGGACGAGTTCCCGGCCGTGACGGAGCCGCCCTCGCGGAACACCGCCCGCAGGGCAGCCAGCTTCTCCAGCGAGGTGTCCGCGCGCGGGCCCTCGTCGCGCTCGACCGCGCGGTCCGTTTTTCGCTTGTCCGCGGAGAGCTCGGCGAGGGGCACGGGCAACAGCTCCGCCGCGAGCGCGCCGGATTCGGCCGCCGCCACGGCCCTCCGGTGCGACCGGAGCGCGAACTCGTCCTGCGCCTGCCGGGAGATCTTGTAGTGGGTGGCCACGTTCTCGGCCGTCTCGCCCATGCTCTCCAGCGGGATCCGCTCGGCCATGCGTGGGTTGGGGAAGCGCCAGCCCAGCGAAGTGTCCCAGCTCTGCAGCGAACCACCGGCATATCCGTCGGGCGGCTTGGCGACCGCCCACGGAGCGCGAGTCATGCTTTCCACCCCTCCCGCCGCGACCAGCTCCGCCTCGCCCGTCTTGATCAGCCGCGCCGCCTGCGCCGCCGCCTCCAGGCCGCTGGCGCACAGCCGGTTGACCGTCACGCCCGGCACGCGGTCGGGCAGCCCGGCGAGCAGCACCGCCATGCGGGCCACGTTGCGGTTGTCCTCGCCTGCCTGGTTGGCGCAGCCGAGGATCACCTCGTCGAGCTGCTCCCCCACGCCGCGGCCGACGCGCTCCAGCAAGGCGCGCAGGGCGTATCCCGCCAGGTCGTCCGGCCGCACCGAAGCGAGCGCTCCCCGCAGCTTGCCCACCGGCGTGCGCAGGGCATCCACGATCACCGCGTCCCGAGGTCCGATTCCCGCCACGTGGCCTCCCCGCGCGTCGCGCGCTACCATCCGCGCATGGTCCCGCGCGAAGGCGATCCCGCACCCGATTTCACCCTCGAGGGGGTCCCCGAGGGGCGGTACCGCCTCGCCGACCAGGGCGGCAAGGTTGTCGTTCTAGCCTTCTATCCGGGAGATTTCACGCCCGTCTGCCTGCGCCAGCTGCGACACTACGAGGAGGAGCGGGAGAAGCTGGTCGCCACCGGCGCCACCCTGTGGGCCGTCTCCACCGACAAGCTGGAGAAGCACGAGCGGATGGCGAAGAGCTACGCCCTGAGCTTCCCCCTGCTCGCCGATCCGGAGGGCAAGGTGGCGGATTCGTACGGGGTCCGGTCACTGATGGGGACCGCCCGGCGCTCGGTCTTCCTCATCGATCCGAAGGGGATCCTGCGCTACCGGCACGAGGATCCGCTGTCGCTGTCCTATCGCAGCGTGGACGACATCCTGCAGGCGCTCGACCAGAGCGGACTTCTCGAGAGGACGGCTTGAGGCCTGGGGCGTGAAGCCCCAAGCCCCACGGCCTTTACTTCGTCACGTCGTTCTTCGCCTTCTCGGCCTTGTCCTTCGCGTCGTTCTTGGTGTGGCGCGCCTTGGTCTTGGCGTTCCGCGCCGCCTTCTTCGCGTGGCGCTTGGCCTTCGCCGTGCCCGAGTCGGTGCCCAGCTTGTCCTTCGCGTCGTCGACGGTGTTCTTCACCGAGTTGTCGACGTCCTTCGCCTTGTCGTTGTCCGCCAGCGCCGGAGCCGCCAGAGCGAGCGCCAGCGCGCCGATGATGCCCTTCAGCATATGGGTCCCTCCTGTGGAAGAACCTGGGCATCGGCTGTCCGGCTGGCAACACTGGCCGCCGGATAGGGCGGCCAGTGCTTTTGATCTTTGGATCGCGCTTACGCCGAGAAGCTCGACCCGCAGCCGCAGGTGTGCTTGGCGTTCGGGTTCTTGAACGAGAACCCGCTCTGCCCGAACTGCCCTTCGACGTAGTCGACCTCGACGCCCATCAGGTACATCGAGCTCATCGGGTCGACGAAGCAGCGCACGCCCTTCACCTCGAAGATCAGGTCGCCGGCGCGCTGCTCCTTCTCCAAGTCGAGGCTGTACTGGAAGCCCGAGCACCCGCCACCCACCACCGCGACGCGCAGCCCGGAGCCCTGCAGGCTTTCGCGCTCGATGGTCTCCTTCACCATCGCGGCGGCCCTATCGGTGATACGCACCGGCGGAGGCGGCTCGCTGGGCGAGGTGGTGTGCGGCGCGACGTTCTGCGTGGTCTCCATCGTCATGCGTCCTTTCCGAGGCGGTCC
>WNFD01007450.1_pt1 | contig 14715 bp, 12 predicted proteins | sample 5400491 | NCBI WGS metagenome assembly WNFD01 (sample SAMN13153343, study PRJNA577476) | soil metagenome | isolation source: 120 cm saprolite under Douglas fir tree site 2 hole 2 replicate 2 | place: USA:California | collected 2015-04-18
AAAGGCTGAAAATCATGCAGGACGCCGATGCCATCGTTGCCGATTGCGTGGACATGATCGCGGCCTATCGGATCGATCCCGCTGTGGCGCGGGAAGTGGTGGTCAAGGCGATGCTTAACGAACAGCCTTTGCCGCTACGCGGTTGAAGGCGGCCTTTGAGTTGACGGAGCAGGGCGTGCGGCTTATATCCCCCGCCATGACGACATTTGTTGCAGCAATCAGGCTCCGCCGCCGTGCCATCGAGGCACGGGCGTAGCTTTGTCGTCACCCGTGCCGCCGGATTTAAGGCCGCGGCACATGTCCCCAGTCAAAACCGCGCAGTTGGCCTTCTTCCGGCAGTTCTTTAAGACTTCTGGATAAGGATCGATTCATGGCCACGAAAGCGAAGATCGGCGTGTTGGGTGCCTCGGGCTACACCGGGGGCGAGCTTGTGCGCTTGCTGCTGCGCCATCCGCGCGCGGACATTGTGCTGCTGACCGCTGAACGCAGCGCCGGCAAGGCGATGCGCGACGTGTTCCCGCAGTTTTCGCCGTTTGCATTGCCGCAACTTGTCGCGGTCCATGGAATTGATTGGAGCAGCGCGGCTCTTGATGTCGCGTTCTGCGCCTTGCCACATGCGACCACGCAGAAAGTTCTGAAGGAGCTTCTTGCAAAGTCGCCGGCAACCAAAGTCGTTGATCTGTCAGCCGACTTTCGTTTGGCGGACACCGCCGCTTACGCGAAGTGGTACGGCCACGAGCATCATGCACCGGAGCTGCAGAACGAGGCCGTCTACGGCCTCACCGAAATTCATCGGCGCGAGATCCGCAACGCGCGGCTGGTCGCCAACCCGGGCTGCTACACCACGTGCGCGCAGCTGCCACTCATTCCGTTGATCAAGAACAAGGCGATTGAACTTGATGAGATTGTCGTCGACGCCAAATCGGGAATGACGGGGGCGGGTCGAACGGCGAAAGAGGCCATGCTGTTTTCAGAGGTGTCGGAGGGCTTCAATGCCTACGGCGTGGGGCATCACCGGCACATGGCCGAACTGGACCAGGAGTTCTCGCTCGCGGCTGGCCGAGAGGTCGTAGTCACTTTCACCCCGCATTTGGTGCCTATGAACCGGGGTATTCTCTCGACGATTTACGTGCGAGGCCGGCGAGGCCGGACGCCCGAAGACCTTCATGCGATACTTTTAAAGTCGTACATGAAGGAACCCTTCGTGCATGTCCTGCCTTTTGGCGAAACACCGCAAACCCGTCATGTGCGGGGGTCCAATATGACCTTTATCGGAGTCGCCAAGGATCGCATTCCAGGGCGCGCCATCCTCGTCTCGGCACTCGACAATCTGGTTAAGGGGGCTTCGGGTCAGGCAATCCAGAACATGAATCTGGTGATGGGTTGGCCGGAGACGATGGCGCTGGAGCAGATCGCGCTGTTCCCCTGATTCGACTGGTACAATGGCAATGTCCTTGCCGGAGACCACGACCATGTTCGAGGTCCAGAACCAGCCTCCGCCGCTCGAGCCCTACAATCTGTTCGCGAGCGACGTTGTTTTGCGCGAGGCGGTGACGCGTGAGGGTGCCGGTTGGGCGCATGGCGAACTCACCGCATTGGGCGCCACTCTCGGTAAACCGGAAACCATCCAACTCGGTTTCGACGCCAATAAATTCCCGCCGCAATTGCGCACGCTCGACCGCTACGGTCATCGCCTCGACGAGGTCGAGTTTCATCCGGCCTGGCACGAACTTCTGGGAATTGCGCTCAAATCCGGGCTGCATTCGAGCCCTTGGGCCGAGCCAAAACCCGGCGCGCATGTGGCGCGCGCTGCCGGCACCTACATGCTGGGCCAGACCGAAAGCGGCGTCTATTGCCCGGTCGCAATGACGTACGGCTCCGTGCCCACATTACGTCACGCGCCGGCAATTGCCGCGGAATGGTTGCCGCGGATTTTCTCGCGAGAGTACGACCGCCGTTTTCGCCCGGCGCGCCTGAAAACCGCGGCGCTCATCGGCATGGGCATGACCGAAAATCAGGGCGGCTCCGACCTGCGCACGAACACGACAAGAGCCGAGCCCTCCGGCGACGGAACTTTCCGCTTACATGGCCACAAATGGTTCATGTCGGCGCCAATGTGCGACGCATTTCTTGTCCTCGCACAATCGCCGAAAGGCTTGAGTTGCTTTCTGATGCCGCGCTGGACGCCGGAGGGCGAGCGCAACGCGATTCAGATCCTCCGGCTGAAAGACAAGCTTGGCAACCGCTCGAATGCGTCGAGCGAGGTGGAGTTCCACGGTGCCTACGCGCAACTCATCGGCGAGGAGGGGCGCGGCATTCCGACCATTATCGAGATGGGCAATTACACCCGGCTCGATTGCTGCATTGGCTCTTCAGCATTGATGCGTCAGGCGGTGGCGCAGGCGGTTCATCACGCTCGACATCGCACAGCGTTCCAGAAGAAGTTGATCGACCAGCCTTTGATGACAAATGTGCTGGCCGATCTGGCGTTGGAAGCGGAAGCTGCGACCGTGCTCACGATGCGGCTCGCGCGGGCTTATGACGAGGACAACGAAGCCGCACAGGTCATCCGTCGCGTCGTAACGCCGGCGGCAAAATTCTGGATTTGCAAACGCACACCGTTCGTGACCTACGAGGCGATGGAGGTGCTCGGCGGTTCTGGATACATCGAAGAAAGCATCATGCCGCGACTTTATCGCGAGGCGCCGGTCAATTCGATCTGGGAAGGCTCCGGCAATATTATGTGCCTCGATGTGTTGCGTGCGATCGAACGCACACCGAATGCCGCCGACGTGCTCCAGTGTGCGCTTGGTGATGGCAAGGACGCACGGCTCACGCGCTTTGCTGATCGGTTACGGAAGCGTCTTGCTGCGCATGACCGTAATGACGAGTCGCAGGCGCGTACGCTTGTGCGAGAACTGGTGCTCGCGCTCCAGGCCGCTCTATTGGTCGAACATGCGCCGTCGATGGTCGCGGACGCTTTTTGCGCCTCGCGGATGGATGGCGAGAGTGGCTCCGCGTTCGGCCTGTTGCCGCGCGGAGTCGATTTGAAGGGAATTGCGGAGCGCTCAGCGCCCGCGATTTAAAGTTTTCCGAACACCGCAAAAACGAGTGCCACCTGTGCGGCAAAGCCAACAGTGAACGCCAGCGTCCGCAGAACCGGCACGCCCATCGTATAAACGATGACATGCGCCAGCCGTGCCCAAAAATAGACGGCGCAGGCAATCACGGTGCCTTCGGTCGAATGGCCCTGAGCATCGAGGATCAGGACCAACGGAGCAAAAATTATCAGGTTCTCGACCGCGTTGGTGTGGGCGAAATAGAGCCGGTGCGCCCAGGGTGCTTGTGCCTTGTCATTGCGTGAGGGATTGGCCATTGCCCCCATCATTCCGCGCACCATGATGCGATCGAGAATGTAAGGTACCCACAGCAGGCCCGTCAGGATGACCGTCAGTGTCAGCCAGAGCAGTTCCTTGGACATCGCGCTCCCCGTTTCTTGATACTGTACAGGGCTCGAAGCATAGGCGATGCGTCGGCCCTTGTCGCGCCTGCCGGTAATAAGGGCCGTATTCGATCTCGGAAACGGGGAAGCCCCAGCCCGAATATTAGATATAGAATATTAGATGTATAAGGGGACCCTGAGACCGAACGAGTTGAGGAAAAACATCATGGCAGTGACCGCCAGGCCGGAGATTCGCGGTTTTTTTGACGAGCCCACCAACACGGTGAGCTATCTCGTTTGGGATCCCGCGACCAAAGAAGGTGCGGTCATCGACCCGGTGCTCAATTTCGATCACCGCAGCGGCGATGCCACGGTGGAGTCAGCCGACGCACTGCTAGCGGAAGCCAAAAAGCTTGGCATCAAAATCAAGCAGGTGCTGGAAACACACGCGCATGCCGACCATGGTGAGCACATCAAGGATGTGCAGAAGATTTTTCGCCCGGTATTTAATGCCATGGATGTTTCGGGCGACGGTTCCGAGTTCGACCATCTGTTCAAGGATGGCGAACGCTTCAAGCTCGGCGGCCTCGACTGTGAGGTGATGTATACGCCGGGGCACACGCCGGCCTGCGTTTCGTACAAGATTGGCGACGCCGTATTCATCGGCGATACAATGTTCATGCCCGATTATGGTACCGCGCGCGCCGATTTCCCGGGCGGTAATGCCCGCGAGCTCTACCGATCGATCCAGCGTATCCTGTCGCTGCCGCCGCAGACGCGATTGTTTATGTGCCACGACTACAAGGCGCCGGGCCGTGACCAGTACGCATGGGAGACGACGGTGGGCGAGGAGAAGACGCGGAATGTGCACGTGCACGAAGGCGTAAGCGAAGATGATTTCGTTAAAATGCGGGAAGCGCGCGACGCTACACTGAGCACGCCGCTGCTGTTGTTGCCGGCAATCCAGGTGAATATTCGAGCGGGCCGTTTTCCGCCGGCCGACGTTAATGGGGTGCAGTATTTGAAGGTGCCTGTGAAGCTGGCTTCGTAACGCGACGCTACGTCCAACTTTTCACTTTGACGTACGAGCCTGGCGCGTCTTCGATGGCCTTTAATTTGCCTGCACCGATTTTGCGCGCAGACACCTTTTCGGCCCCTTGCTCCCTGAGCCAATCGACCCAATCCGGCCACCACGAGCCGGCGTGCTCGGTCGCGTTCTTCAGCCACGTTTCGACGCTCGATCCGCTCGGCTTGTCTCCGGTCCAGTATTGATACTTCGGTTTGTCCGGCGGATTGATCACACCGGCAATGTGGCCTGAGCCGGCAAGCACATATTTTACCGGGCCGCCAAAAAATTGCGAACCTGTGAGAACCGATTTGGCAGGTGCGATGTGGTCTTCTCTCGTTGCGAGATTATAGACCGGCACTGTCACTTTATGCAGGTCAAGCTTAACACCCGCGATTGTCATTTCGCCCTGGGTCAATTTGTTGTCGAGATAGCAGTTGCGCAAATAAAACGAATGATTGGCTGCCGGCATGCGCGTGGCATCGGAATTCCAGAACAGGATATCGAACGGCAATGGGGTTTTACCGCGCATGTAATTGTTGACAATGTAAGGCCAGATCAAATCGTTGGAGCGCAGCATGTTGAACGTGTTCGCCATGCGTGAGGCCTCGAGGTAGCCCTGCTCTTTCATGTGCGACTCGAGCTGTTGGACCCGCTCTTCGTCGACAAACACCATCAAGTCGCCGGCGTGTTTAAAGTCGACCTGCGCCGCAAATAACGTCGCCGACTTCACGCGGTTTTGTTTTTTCGCCGCAAGATAGGCGAGGGTGATCGACAACAGCGTGCCGCCAACGCAATAGCCGATGGCATTGACCCGTTTTTCGCCGGTTGCGGCTTCGACGGCGTCGAGTGCGGCGATCACGCCCTCCCGCATGTATTCTTCAAAGCTTTTTGCAGCGAGCTTGGCGGTAGGGTTGACCCAGGAAACCACGAAAACTGTAATGCCCTGGTCGACGCACCATTTGATGAACGATTTTTCCGGTGTGAGATCGAGAATGTAGAATTTGTTGATCCACGGCGGCACGATCAGCAACGGAAGTTTCAGCACTTCTTTCGTCGTTGCTTCGTACTGAATCAATTGCATCAGTTCATTTTGGAAAACGACCTTGCCGGGTGTGAGCGCGAGATTACGGCCGACGTCGAACCCCGACGGGTCGGATTGGCGGATTTTGAGGTTGCCGTGACCGGCGTGAATGTCCTCCGACAACATGTGCATGCCGCGCACGAGATTTGCGCCGTTAGAGGACAGCGTTTCCCGCAACAGTTCTGGGTTCGTCAGCACGAAGTTCGATGGTGAGATCGCATTGGCGATTTGCTTGACGTAAAACTCGGCTTTCTTGCGGGTATGGTCATCGACACCGCCGGCGTCCTTGACCAGTCGGTCGCCCCACTGTGCGGTGAGCAGATAGGCCTGTTTCAGGAAATCGAAGAACTGGTTCTGCGACCAATCCGGATCTGCAAACCGCTTGTCCTTCGGATCGGGAGCGGCAACCGGAGCCGTGTCCTCGCCAGCCATACGCTTAACGGTGCTGGCCCAGAGATCGAGATAGGCACGGCCGAGACTGGCCTGCACCTCAAGCGCGCGGGCAGGATCGGACATCCAGTATTCCGCGATGCGACCCACCGATTTGACGGCGTCGGTCAGATCGTCGGCGAGATCGCCTTTGATCTTGCCTTCCTCGCGCGGTTTCAAATAGGCGGCCAGCGCTTTGCCACCTTCCTCGATCAGGCGCGCCAAATTGTGCGAGAGCGCCTCAATATCGACGTCGCTGACCTTGGCGGGCTCTTTGGTTGGCTTGTCCATCCGCTTTCCGCTCGTATCCTGCCAACAGAAGTGGCCCGGACCGCGCGCCCTCGCAAGCCGCGTTTCAGCACATGGTTTCGCCGATCTTCTGTCGTTGAGCCGTCGGCGCCCGACCTTTCTGTGGCCATATTAGCCCGATAGCAGGCTTATGTTACAATTCATTGAGTCTGCATCGGTTTCGCCGTCCGGCCCGGCTTCACGGAGCATGGTGCGCGTGTTCGAACGATCACTCTGGGCTGCATTTGGGGTCGCTGCTGCGCTAGCCGGCTGCTCGCCCGGCCCGCTCATTGACCGCCTTCCCGGCGATTTGGGTCTGCCGGCGGGGGCGCCCGCGCGGCCGGTGGCTCCTTATGACTATCCGGCAGTCCATGACATGCCGCCGGATCGCCCATCGACGCCGATGACGGAGGAGGAACAGGTTAAGCTCGAAAAGGACCTGGCCAAGGCGCGCGACCAGCAGGAAGGTCGTCCGCCGACGGCCAAGCTGCCGGCCAAAAAGCCCGCCCCGGCGGCTAAAAAGCCTTCAAAAGATGACGAAAACGGGCAGACCGCTGGCGCCAAGGCGAACCCGTGATAAAAGCCAGCCGGGGTCATGTGTGCGGCTGGACAGGGCAGCCGGCCTTTAGGGTTTGAGCTTATGGACGACTTTCACCGCATTCGCCGCTTGCCGCCTTACGTCTTCGAAGAGGTGAACAAGGCCAAGGCGAAAGCCCGCAACGCAGGGGCGGACATCATCGATCTCGGCATGGGCAATCCGGATTTGCCGGCGCCCGCGCACGTAATCGAAAAGCTAAAGGAAACGCTCGGCAAGCCGCGCACCGACCGCTATTCCGCTTCGCGCGGAATCCCCGGTTTGCGGCGCGCGCAGGCCGCTTATTACGAGCGCCGCTTCGGCGTGAAGCTCAATCCCGATACCCAAATTGTCACGACGCTCGGCTCCAAGGAAGGCTTCGCCAACGTCGCGCAAGCGATCACTGCGCCTGGCGACGTCGTGCTCGTTCCAAATCCGAGCTATCCGATCCACGCCTTCGGATTCCTGATGGCGGGCGGTGCCATCCGTTCAGTGCCGTCGGAGCCGACACCAAATTTCTTTCACACGATCGAGCGTGCGATCGTGCATTCAATCCCGAAGCCAACTGCGGTCGTGGTCTGCTACCCCGCCAATCCGACCGCTTATGTCGCGACGCTCGATTTCTACAAGGACCTGATCGCGTTCGCGAAGAAGCACGAGATCCTGGTGCTGTCCGATCTCGCTTATGCGGAAGTCTATTTCGACGACAGTCCACCGCCCTCGCTGTTGCAGGTTCCCGGCGCAAACGACATCGCGGTCGAATTTACGTCGATGTCGAAAACCTTCTCGATGCCGGGATGGCGGATTGGTTTTGCCGTCGGCAACGAACGCATTATCGCGGCGCTGGGTCGGGTGAAGTCCTATCTCGACTACGGTGCTTTTACTCCGGTGCAGGTGGCGGCGACCGCCGCACTGAACGGTCCCGAGGATTGCATCAAGGACATGCGCGAAATCTACAGGCGTCGGCGAGACGTTCTGGTGGAAAGTTTCGCGCGTGCAGGCTGGCATGTCCCGGCGCCCCGCGCCTCGATGTTCGCCTGGGCGCCGATCCCCGAGCCATTCCAGAGCCTCGGGAGCGTTGAATTTTCTAAGTTACTGGTGGAAAAAGCCGACATCGCGGTGTCGCCGGGTATCGGTTTTGGCGAATATGGCGAGGGCTTTGTTCGGATAGCGTTGGTGGAAAACGAGCAGCGCATTCGCCAGGCTGCGCGCAACGTCCGTCGCTTTCTCGACCACGCGCCTGAACAGTTACATAACGTCGTTCCGCTCGCTACGCGACGCTGACCACGGACGCGCACGCGTGATGGCTCCAGCCCGAGCGCATGATCCCGAAAAATGGGAACCGGTTTTCGGATAAAATCATGCGCACTCAATCGCTAAAAGTGGGCGTCGCCGGGTTGGGCACGGTTGGTGCAGCCCTGGTTGCGCAAGTGGCACGCCAACGGGAGGCGTTGGCTGTGCGTTGCGGTCGCGCCATTGAAGTCGTTGCGGTGTGCGCTCGTTCACGCGCTAAGAATCGCGGCGTCGACCTCAAGAAAATGAAATGGTTCAACGACCCCGCCGTGCTGGCGCAGGAGCCCGGCATCGATGTGTTCGTCGAACTGATCGGCGGTGCCGGTGAGCCTGCGAAAAGCTCGGTCGAAGTCGCGCTTGCCTCGGGCAAATCCGTGGTCACCGCGAACAAGGCGCTTCTCGCCAAACACGGCATCGAACTTGCCGCGATCGCCGAACGTAAACACGTGGCGCTCAATTTTGAGGCGGCGGTAGGGGGTGCGATCCCAATCGTCAAAACTTTGCGTGAGGGGATGGCCGGTAACTCATTCGAGCGCATCTACGGAATTCTCAACGGCACCTGCAATTACATCCTCACGCGGATGGAGCAGGATAAGATGCCGTTCGCCGAATGCCTGAAGGAGGCGCAGCGCCTTGGCTATGCCGAAGCCAATCCAACCTTTGATATCGAGGGCCACGACACCGCACAGAAGCTCGCCATCCTGGCGAGCCTTGCTTTCGGCACGAAAGTCGACCAACGCGCAATCTATGTGGAAGGCATTTCCTCGATAACACCCGCAGATCTATTTGCCGCGGACGAACTCGGATACCGCGTGAAGCTTTTGGGCGTGGCGGTGAAGACGCCGCAGGGCATTGAGCAGCGCGTGCATCCGACGATGGTGCGCAAAGATTCTGCGATTGCGCAGGTGATGGGCGTCACTAACGCGGTAACGATCGATGCTGCGGATATCAATCCGCTGACTTTGGTGGGGCCGGGGGCCGGGGGGGCGGCGACCGCTTCAGCAGTCCTGTCTGACATCGGCGATATCGCGCGCGGGGTGCGCACTGCGCCATTCGGGCGGCCTACGGCGCGGCTCATAAGCGTGCGCAAGGCGCCCATGCAGCGTCACGAGGGTGGGTACTATATCCGGCTGGTCGCGCGCGATAAGCCAGGGACTGCGGCTACGATTGCAAAACGCCTTGCCGAACAGGAAATTTCACTGGAGTCGATTGTCCAGCGACACGATCCGGCCCACCTTGGGCGCGATGTGAAGGCGGGTTCCGTCCCCGTTATTCTCATTACCTATGCAACCAGCGAGGATGCCGTGCGCAAGGCCCTTGCGGCGGTGGGGCGCGATAGGGTGATCTCGGGCCGCCCGCAGGTTATCCGGATAGAAAAGAACTGAGCAGCCGCGCGTTTGTGAGGGGAGCGTCCAATGCCGAGCATTACCGTCCAGCCGGAACTGCTGCTGGAGCGCATTCTTACCCTCGAGATCGTTCGTGTGACCGAACGTGCGGCGGTATCTTCGGCGCGTCTGCGCGGGCACGGCAAGGATAAAGCTTCGGACCAGGCCGCAGTCGACGCCATGCGGCGGGAGCTCAACAAGCTGCCAATCGACGGCACCGTGGTGATCGGCGAGGGCGAAATCGATGAAGCTCCGATGCTGTTCATTGGTGAGAAAGTCGGGACCAAAAACGGCCCCAAGGTCGACATTGCAGTCGATCCGTTGGAAGGCACAACGCTCTGCGCCAAAAACATGCCGGGTGCGATTGCGACCATCGCGATGGCCGATGCCGGTACCCTGTTGCATGCACCCGATTGCTACATGCAAAAGATTGCGATCGGTCCCGGATATCCAAAGGGGACGATCGATCTCGATGCGCCCGCGGACGTCAACATCTTGCGCGTCGCGAAAGCCAAAGGCGTCAAACCTTCGGAAGTCACCGCCATTTTGCTCGACCGGCCGCGTCACGCCGACATGGTTGCGGCAATCCGTAAAACCGGTGCCGCAGTCAGCCTGATCACTGACGGCGACGTGGCTGGCGTGATCCATTGCGCGGACCCAAAAACCGGTATCGACATTTATCTCGGCATCGGCGGGGCGCCGGAAGGCGTGCTGGCTGCGGCGGCCTTGCGCTGCATTGGCGGCCAGATGCAGACGCGGCTGATCATCGATACCGAGCAATTGCGCGAGCGCACTCTGAAGATGGGCATCAAGGATCCAAAGCGGAAATACGAGATCGAGGACATGGTGAAGGGAGACTGCCTGTTCTCGGCCACCGGCGTTACCACCGGCGCCATGTTGAGTGGTGTTAAATTCGGCAAAGACGTAATCGAGACTGAAACAGTAGTCATGCGATCAAAGACAGGCACCGTGCGCCGGGTGATGGCCGAACACCGGCAATTCGATAAATTCCACCTCGACTAAGCGAAGCGGGCAGGCGCCCATCTGATTTGTGTCCCGCCATGCGGGACGAAATCTCGTCGTGCTCCCTTGTCCTCACGGGGCGTCGTGCCTCTAATCTTATGCGCCGTTTAAACCGGGAGATCTCCATGCGTCATGTTCATCTCGTCGGCAGCGTGCCGCTAAACGATGCGCGCACGGTGTTCGAGACTGTGAGTGCCGCACTCGGGCCGAAGCTCAAACGTATTCCTGACGGAGAAACCGGGGAACGCGCTGACTGGATTACCTGGCTAGAGCCAGCTTTCGCTGACAATCCGGCCATGGAGAAGTCCGACGAGCTGTTCCGAGTTCACGCCACTGGTACGGCGCGCATCCGTTACAGGCTCAAGCCGGGCAAAGCGGTGAAGGATGTTTCGTTTGACAATCTATTTTATGCCGACATCGCCAAAACATCCTATGCCGACTTCGCCGCGCTCAAACGTGCCGGCAAGATTCCGCGCGATGTGAAATTTCAGATCGACCTCGTGCCGGCACATTCAGTGATCTGGCTGTTCCTGCAGGACGATCTACATCAGCCGCTCGACCCGATTTTCAACGAAGCGCTCAAGCGCGAGATCGACAAGATTGCGGCGTCACTGCCGCACGATCAGATCGCCATCCAATTCGACGTTGCCTCGGCAGTGTTCGCACGGCTGCAGCGCAACGAGCCGAACGCCTATGGCAGGACTCGCGCGGAAATGCTGGCGTCATTTTCGCGGATCCTCACGGACCTCGCGGAGCATGTTCCCCACGACATCGAACTCTTGTTTCACTTCTGCTACGGGGATTCCAACCACAAGCACGTCGTCGAGCCTACGGATATGGGCGACATGACCGACGTCGCCAACCGACTTTCTATGGATATCAGACGCCCGATCCAACTCATCCACATGCCGGTGCCACGAAACCGTAGTGACGATGCGTATTTCGCGCCGCTCGCGCGATTGCGGCTCAAGCCGGAAACAGAGCTGAGCCTCGGCTTGGTGCACTATACCGACGGGGTTGCCGGTACCCGGAAGCGGCTTGCTGCCGCCGAACGACATGCCAAAAACTTTTCGATTGCGACCGAATGCGGCTTTGGCCGCCGCGATCCGACGACAATCCCCGAGCTACTGCGTATTCTTGCTGATGTTGCTGGTTGACGCGGACTGGTATGCGCTCGCGCGCTTCGTCACTATATGGCGCTTCCGCAAACTGATTCTCGGCGGGCCACTTTGGTCCCGCGTAACGGCATATGGCGATGGCGCTGCCCGCGATACAGCTAAACTCAAACGACCGCTATTTTCTTGGCGTCGAGCACTCGTCGACTGGGCACGCGTGGAAAGATCGGCTCGACGAGCGCGGGTCGGCACGCGCGCTCGCGATCGCGCAGCGCCATGGCCTGGACGAATTGCTGGCGCGCGTTTTGGCAGGCCGAAACGTTGATGTGGATGAGGTTGAGAGCTTTCTCGACCCCACAATAAAGCGATTGATGCCGGATCCGCACACGCTGACCGACATGGAAGTTGCTTCGGCGCGCATTGCCGAGGCCGTTATTCGCGGAGAAAACATCGCCATTTTCGGCGATTACGATGTCGATGGCGCCACCGCGTCAGCACTATTGTGCCACTATTTGCGTCGTTGCGGGTTGGATCCAATCATCCATATTCCGGATCGCATCTTTGAAGGATACGGGCCGAATGTGGATGCGATCCGCTCTTTCGGAGAGCGCGGTACAAAACTACTGGTGACTGTCGACTGTGGCGTGACGAGCATCGAGCCGCTCGCCGAAGCAAAAAAGCTTGGTCTCGACACGGTCGTGATCGACCACCATCAGGCAGATGAGAAACTTCCTGAAGCCGTCGCCATCGTCGATCCGAACCGCGCCGACGATCTTTCCGGATTGGGGCATCTTGCCGCTGTCGGTTTGGTGTTCTTGACACTGGTTGCGCTTACGCGCGAGCTGCGTCACCGCAATTATTGGACCAGTACGCGCGCAGAACCCGACCTCTTGGCCCTGTTGCATCTTGTGGCACTTGGGACTGTGGCTGACGTTGTGCCGCTGCGTGGCCTCAACCGCGCTTTTGTGGCGAAAGGGCTCATTGCACTCAAGCGCCGCGAGCATTTGGGACTTACCGCGCTTATGGACGTCGCGCGCCTCAGTGGCCCACCGGAACCGTGGCACCTTGGGTTCCTCTTGGGTCCACGCATCAATGCCGGCGGGCGCATCGGCCGCGCCGATCTCGGCGTGCGCCTCCTCCTGGAGGAGGATCCGAGCGAAGCCGCGCGGATTGCCGCCGAGCTCGACCGCCTCAATCGCGAACGCCAGCAAATCGAGCAGGCGACACTGGCACAGGCGGAAGCGGAGGCCCTCGCAGCGTTGGGGCTGGAAGAGAAGGGTGCCGTGGTCGTCACTGCGGCCGAAGGCTGGCACCCCGGCGTGGTTGGGCTGGTCGCGGCGCGCTTGAAGGAACGCTACAGCCGGCCAGCCTTTGCGATTGCGCTTGAACCCGGCGGTACGGGCACGGGGTCGGGACGTTCGATCGCCGGGGTCGATCTCGGCCGGGCGGTTCGGCGTGCCGTGCAGGAGGGTCTTTTGCTGAAAGGCGGCGGGCACGCCATGGCCGCTGGGGTAACGCTCAAAAAAGACGCGCTCGGCGGCTTCCGCGCATTTCTCGAAGAAACATTGGCTGCACAAGTCGAAGCGGCTCGGCGCGACAGTGCGCTACAGATCGATGGCGCGGTCGCGGCCGGCGGCTTTAGTCTCGCGCTCGCGGAGTTGTTGTCACGCGCCGGGCCATACGGCTCCGGCAATCCGGAGCCGCTGCTTGCGCTCCCGGCGCACACACTCGCTTATGCCGAACCGGTCGGCGAAAACCACATTCGCGCGCGCTTCCGCTCCGGCGACGGAAAGTTCGTCAACACGATCGCTTTCCGTGCCGTTGGTCGGCCGCTCGGCAAAGCTCTGCTGGAGAATCGTGGCCGCACGATGCACGCGGCTGGCAGCATCGCCATTGATCGTTGGCAGGGCGAGGAGCGTGTGCAATTCCGCCTCGCAGACTTGGCCGTCAGTCGCTAGGCCCACGCGCTACGCCGGACAGACCAGTCGGAAATTAGTGGTAGTCTTGCCGATTAGGGCGATTCGTGCGCCCGAGTTCGCGTCGGCGTGCTCGCGCATCATCGAAGCGATGCCTTTATCCAAAGGGGGGCGCCCATGTTGCTCGATTTTCATTCTGTCTCGTCGTCACAGCCGGCGGGATGTCAGGAAATTGCGGCCCATAACGACCGGCGCGAGCGGCTCGTCACCGTGGTCGCGGCGTCGCTGGCGGTGCTGATCGTGGCTGCGATCGCCGTCTTGATGGGGATGGCTTGAGCACGCGGCGCGTTGGGGGCGCAGCGTTAGGATATTCGCCGCCCACTTCAAACGCTTTGCGCGCGTCGGATGCGAATTGTCTTCGCCACATCACGATCACGATGCCGGCAGTCGACAGCGCAAAAGGTACCGGACCGAGAAACCAACCCAGGTAACCGAGCGCGAAAAAAAATGCGCGCTGGCCGCGATTGAAATGGCGGCCGGCATCGGCGCAAAGCATGGCCGCTCTGTGCGCAAAAGTTTGAGCCTCCGCCGTATCTTTTTCGGCGGGCAGCGGTGCTGCGCCGACCATGATGGCGAAATAATTGAACAGGCGGTACGACCAGGCGAACTTGAAGAACGCATAGACGAAGATCACGATCAGCCCCATCATCTTCAAATCCCACAGGCTGCGCGAGGGAGCGGCGCCGAGCGGCAATAGCGACATGACCGTCAGCACTTCTTCACTTGAGCGCAGCAGTGTCAGCGCGCCTCCGATTGCGATCAGGCTGGTTGACGCAAAAAAAGCCGTGCCGTTTTGCAGGGCTGCCGTGACCTGGGCGTCGACCATGCGCATGTCGCGCTCGAGCAACCGCTCCATCCACGCGTCGCGATAGCCGTTCATCAAGGAATTGAGGCTGGTGCGGCCCTTTGCCGTTTTCTCGATCACGATCGAATAGAGGATCCACGCGCCGACGAACCAGGCGAGGGCGGCAAGATCGGGCGCCGTGAAGGCCATCATGGGCTTTGAGTCGCTCCTCGCAAGGATGGTGCCCGCTTGCGCG
>WNFD01019909.1_pt1 | contig 14715 bp, 12 predicted proteins | sample 5400491 | NCBI WGS metagenome assembly WNFD01 (sample SAMN13153343, study PRJNA577476) | soil metagenome | isolation source: 120 cm saprolite under Douglas fir tree site 2 hole 2 replicate 2 | place: USA:California | collected 2015-04-18
GCTTGCTCCTGCATCAATGGCAGCTTCCATTAAGCGTCGCAGGTTGGATGCGATAGTTCCTAATCCCTCTTTGAATGGCTCTGGATTTCTTCTTGCCTCTTCAATCGTTGTTTGCTTACCCATAAAGCGAATAACTAGTGTCAACGGGCTAAAAAGTGTCAGAATTAAAGGGTAATCATTTCCTACATGTGAACGCAACGTGCGAATACAAATAAGTTGCTCATTAAACATGGTAGTATCAAGGTCTAAACGAGGTAGAAAGCGAATCTGATCTGCCTGTATGAGTTGACTCTCTGGTGCCGGGTAGGGTAAATCAGGCATTATCTTGATGATGTCTAAATGGAATTTCTGGACGAAGAACTCCATTGTGAGTTGGGCCATACGTTGACCCGATCCTTCAGGTTTGAAGTGGTGCCAGAAACAGAATGGTACGCGGTCAACATGTTCTCCTGCGAGTGTCGCATGCACTCGCTCACCTGGTGTCAAATGACTATTAGATGTCGTCATGATATTTGTCTCCTTTCTTTGTTATACATGTTGTTTTGTGAGATTGGAGCCAGTCCCTGAGCATAGCGTGTACGATCTCGCTATGAGTATTAAGTATACGCTATGGTTGTGAAGGGAGGGAAGGTGAGATGCTTTCCCACTCAATGGAAAAGCGTTCCATATTTCTTCCTGTAAAGGGTATACTTAAGAACAACGTCATCCTTAGAAAAAACCTCACAAACCCTCGACGATAAGTCGATATTCTGTTAGGATGTCCAACAATAACATCAGGCATCAAGACACTATTTTAGACCGGAGGATGTATATTTTATGGACGAACTTCAACATCGCATCCAGATTGCGCGTGGAGCGATTCCTGCGGATCTCGTATTACATAATGTTCAGTTGGTCAATGTGTGTAGTGGTGAATGTTACCCAGCAGATGTGGCAGTTGCTCATGGCCGAGTGGTTGGTGTAAGCGCACCTGGGTCATATGCACATTGAGAGCACTATGCTTGTTCTCTCTGAATTTGCTCGAATCGTTACACCGAGAGGAGTTACTGTTGTTGTACTTGATCCTCATGAGTTTGCTAATGTCCTGGGTGTAGCAGGTATACAATATGTTCTCGATTCAGGTCATGACCTTCCGCTCACAGCATATGTAACGCTTTCATCCTGTGTTCCTGCTTCTTCTTATGAAAGCCCGTATCGTGTTCTAATGGCTGAGGATTTGCTACCTCTCTTAGAAGATGAGCATGTGCTTGGCCTGGCCGAGATGATGGATATGCCGGGTGTATTGGAAGGAGATGAGCAGGTGCTGGCGAAGATTGTTGCCACCCAATGTCGTGGCCTTGTCGTCGACGGTCATGCTCCGGGCCTTACTGGGCGTGATCTGTGCGCGTATGCTACAGCCGGTGTGATGTCCGATCATGAATGTACGACGATTGAAGAGGCTCGTCAGCGTATTCGACTGGGCATGTGGCTGATGATTCGCGAAGGTTCGGCAGCGCGAAATATGGATACATTGCTTCCACTAGTCAAAGAATTACACCCGCCTCGAGTCTTTTTCGTCACGGATGATCGCGATCCACAGGATTTAATGACACGTGGTCATATCGACTCCATGGTGCGCCGTGCAATCGAATTAGGGCTTGATCCTGTCGAAGCGGTACGCCTCGCCAGTTATAATACCGCGCAATATTTTCGCTTGTATGATCGTGGCGCAATTGCTCCCAATTTTGTTGCTGACCTGGTGGTATTGGATGACCTCAAAAAGTTCAAGGTCGAGTCGGTGTATAAGGAAGGTAAACTGGTTGCTCAAGATGGCAGGTTGCTGGTTGATGCGCCTACTGTTACATTTACAGGTGTGACAGGCACGGTGCATATCGGAAATATTGATGAAAATGATTTGCGTATACCTGGGAAACCAGGGTTGATCGAAGTCATTGGTATCGAACCGGGGCAGATTACGACAAGGCATCTACAAGAAGAGGCTTCTGTCAGAGACGGAGAAATTGTAGCGGATCCTGACCGTGATTTGCTCAAGCTCGTTGTGATCGAACGACATCATGCCACTGGTAATGTCGGTCTGGGGATAGTCAAAGGGTTTGGTTTGCGCAAAGGCGCCCTGGCTTCCAGTGTGGCTCATGATGCTCACAACCTGGTAATTGCTGGCGTGAACGATGATGATATTTTACAGGCAGCACGCGTTCTGGAAGAGATGGGTGGTGGTTTTGCTTGCGTCGTGGATGGAGAAGTGCGTGGCAAAGTGCCATTGCCATATGGAGGGCTTGTCTCGCCATTACCCGCCACTGAATTGGTGCAGCAACTGCATGCACTGGATATGACAACAGCAGAACTTGGCTGTACATTGGAACATCCCTGCATGACGCTCAGCTTTCTTTCATTATCGGTTATCCCGTCGTTGAAACTGACCGATCAGGGGCTCATCGATGTGGAATCGTTCAGGTTGGTCTCATTACAAGGATAAACCTGGCAAGTAGACTGGGCACTAGTATCAGATGGTAATGTGACCCGACAGGGTGTTATGAACTGAGGGTATACACGATGTTATTGAATCTTTTGGAATATCACTGGGTGGAAGATCTTGACGACGCACTACTGTTGTTAGCACGAACAGATACCAAAACTGTGGCGTTGGCCGGTGGAACTTACCTGCTCGGGCTAGAGGATGAGAGTATTCAGGCTGTAGTTGATTTGCGCGAAATTGAACTTGCGTATATCACCGAAGATACGAAGGGAATTCATATTGGCGCCATGACTACCCTGCAAACAATGGGAGATTCCGCATTGCTCAAAGACCTTGCAACAGGTATTTTAGCGCATGCGTCGTTAGCCTCATCTTTTTCACGTCTGATTCGCAATAGCGCCACACTTGGTGGCACACTAGCAACAGGAGTTGCGTCGCAAGCAGATTTGCTAACGGCTCTGGTTGTAATGAATGCCGAGGTTATTTTGCGTTCCGGGTCCAAATCACAAGTCAATCTGAGTGGTGGCACTGCCGAACATCCAGGTCTCGCTTTGCCCGGCGTTACATTTAAAGGCAAACAGGAACGACGTGTGCCCTGTGGCTCTTTAACTATGGAGCGCAAACCGAACGAACTGATTATTGAAGTGATCATTCCCAGGCCTGCCCATGGTTGTGCTGCATCGTTCATGCGTGCTGGACGCACTCCCACCGATGTGGCTCTTATAAATGCGGCAGCTTTCGTGGAGGTGGACGGAGGTGTTTACCAGCAAGTACGGCTTGCATTAGGTGGAGTAAATATGGAACCAGTTCGTGTAGAAGCTGTGGAGAAACAACTGGGAGGTCAACCAGCGGCTAGCCTGGGAGACGCAAACAGTATCCTGGATACTCAACGAATTATTGCAGCGGTTCAAGCGGGCATGGCAAATTTTTCGCCTCCAGAAGATTTTCGTGCAAGTAGAGCATATCGCCGGGTGAGTGGTATAAACCTGGCATTTCGTGTACTAGAAGAAGCTGCTAATATCTCGCGCTGGCGCAATATGGTCTCATCTGAGGGGAGGTAATAGATATGGAACTCGAATTGAGAATCAATGGGCTGATCAAGAGTCTGGAAGTTGCACCTAACGAATCATTGATGGCAGCGTTGCGAAAAGAAGGCTATTACAGTGTCAAGCATGGTTGTGAGACAGGTGAGTGCGGTGCTTGTACCGTACTGGTTGATGATATGCCGCGACCTGGCTGTGTCACCCTCGCTGCCCAGGTGGGTGGTTGTACGTTGACCACTGTTGAAAGCCTGGGCTCTGCGCGAAAACTTCATCCCATACAAGAAGCTTTTGTTGATACTGGCGCTATTCAGTGTGGGTTCTGTACCGCTGTACCGGCTATGTCAAACCCGTACAAGCTATTCTACGGGCTGCTGCTGTGTTGCGTGGTGAAGAGATGGCACCGATTAGTCTCCCTGGCTCTGGTGAGAACTTCCAACCGTGGGATCCTGGACGCTCCCCGCTAGAACATGTGGAGCATGGCGTAAGCAGCCAGGGGGATGATAGCGGTTTCGCTGGCGCTGAGGGAGAAAAAGACCAGCCCATCCGGGACGAGGACTCATCGGGTGGAGGGACAGCAACACTTGTAGGCACCCGTGTTTCCACTGACCTGAATGTTGTTGGCAAAGCTGAGCGCAAGGTAGATGCTGTTAAACTGGTTACAGGTAAGCCTGCTTTTGTTGATGATATTGAACTACGTGGTATGTTGCACGGACGTCTACTCACCAGCCCGCATGCACATGCTATCATTCGTGATATCGACGTATCTCGAGCAAGAGCGCTGCCGGGTGTGCATGCAGTATTGACGTATAAAGATGTGCCGAGAATCCCGTATACAACTGCTGGACAATCATGGCCAGAACCAGGCCCACATGACCAGTACTGTCTTGATTACCGAGTGCGCTTTGTTGGCGATCGTGTAGCAGCCGTTGCAGCCGAGACGCCTGAAATTGCCGAGCAAGCTTTAAAGCTCATTGAGGTCGATTACGAAATTTTGCCAGCTCTGTTTGATCCCCGCAAGGCAATGGAATCCGATGCCCCTCGATTGCATCCAGAGCCAGAGTCGTACCGCATTCATGATGCATCACGCAACATAGCAGCCCACCTGCACGCAGAAGTAGGTGACGTAGTGCGCGGTTTTGCAGAGTCTGACTTGATCGTCGAGGGAGAGTATATTGTCCCACAGGTGCAGCAGACTCCAATTGAAAATCATATTGTGATTACTTACTGGGATGAAGATGATCGTCTCGTTGTAAGAACCAGTACTCAGGTGCCCTACCATGTGCGCCGGATTATTGCTCCTGTGATTGGATTACCTCCACGCCGCATTCATGTCATCAAACCGCGTATTGGCGGCGGTTTCGGTGTGAAACAAGAAGTCTTGCTCGAAGATATCTGCTCGCTATTGACCATTACCACTGATCGACCGGTGAAATTGGAGTTTACTCGCGCCGAAGAGTTCCGCAGCAGCCGTTCGCGGCATCCGCAAATTCTGCGCATGAAAACGGGTGTAAAGCGTGATGGTACAATCGTAGCAAATTCGATGACTGTACTCGCCAACACAGGGGCCTATGGTACGCATTCACTGACTGTTCAAAGCAATACCGGATCGAAACCGCTCCCAATTTATCCGTGTCCAAATATTCGGTTTGAGGCAGAAGTTGTCTATACAAATCTACCGCCTCCTGGAGCTTTTCGTGGCTATGGTGTCCCTCAAGGCTTTTTCGCTTTGGAGAGTCATATGGACGAGATAGCCAGGCAGTTAGGCATGGATGCATTAGAGTTACGACGAAAGAACTGGATCAAAGTCGGCGACGAAAACCCGCTAGCGAAGGCTCTCGGCGAGGGCAAAGAGGGCTATACTCAGATTATTGAAAGTTGTGGTTTGCCAGAATGTTTACGGATAGTTGAGGAGAGATTGGGTTGGAAAGAGAAACGTGGAAAAGGTGGAAATGGTCGTTTCCGACGAGGTGTCGGCGTGGCGCTTGCCATGCATGGCACGGCGATCCCGGGACTCGATATGGGCGGAGCAAGTATCAAGCTCAACGATGATGGCTCATTCAATATACTGGTAGGCGCCACAGATATCGGTACCGGCTCCGACACGGTAATTGCGCAGATTGCTGCTGAGGTGCTGGGTGTGCATGTCGAAGATATTATTATGCACTCTTCAGACACCGATTTCACACCTTTTGATACAGGTGCTTATGCATCTTCAACGACATATATCAGTGGAGGAGCGACGAAAAAAGCTGCGGAACAGGTGCGCACGCAGATACTCGAAGTAGCAGGTCGTATGCTGAACGCCAATCCTGAGAAGCTAACTATTAAAGACCGCATCGTGACTGCTCCCAATGGGCAAACAGTGACAGTTTCCCAGGTGGCTTTAGACTCGCTGCATGTCGAGAACCAGCAACAAATAATGGCTACTGCCTCTTGGATGAGCTATGAATCACCGCCACCGTTTGCAGCCCAGGGTGCAGAGGTTGAGGTAGATACTGAGACTGGTGTAGTGCGCGTACTCAATGCTATTTCAGCAGTCGATGCCGGGCGTGTCATCAATCCGATTACCGCCGAAGGACAGATCGAAGGTGGGGTAACTCAGGCGCTTGGTTATGGCGTCTGTGAAGAGATGGTTTATGATGAGCGGGGGGCATTGCTCACTACCAATCTTAGCGATTATCGTATATACAGTGCGCCGGACATGCCAAAAATGGAAACATATATTGTTGAGACGAGCGATCCTTTCGGTCCCTTTGGCGCCAAAGCAATTGCTGAAATTCCCATTGATGGAATGGCTCCTGCTGTTGCGAATGCTGTCGCAGATGCTTTGGGGATGCGTATTCGCCAGATTCCGTTGACGCCCGAGAGGGTGCTGCGTGCCATTCATGCCCAGGATACGAAAAAATAAAGAAAGTTTGAAGGGTAAGAAAATTATGAGCAGTGACGACGAAGATAGCGGGTTACCGCATACTTCTCCTTTTGAGGCGATACGCGCGGAAGCCGAGGACGGGAGCGAATATTGGTCTGCTCGTGACTTGTCTAAAATACTTGGTTACACTGAATGGCGTAACTTTACTACTGCAATTGAGAAGGCGAAGGAGGCCTGTGAGAACAGTGGACAAGCCGTCTCGGATCATTTTGTTGAAGCCAACAAATTGATCGAGACAGCTAAGGGAGCGCGTCTATATGGGAAGTGATGAACTTGCTGCTAATATTTTCCGCTCTAGCCAAACAAAACAAAAGTTAGAGCGTGAGCAAGTCCAGGGAAAAGAGAAGGCCAATCAAACTCACCATGAAGTAGGTAAGGAAGTACGCGATACTATCAGGCGACTAGGTGGCACTATGCCGGAAGACTTACTAACTCCTGAGGAGAGCATTCAGCAACTTCAGAGGAAGGAGCAGAAGCAGATTCAGGAACGTTTACAACCTTCGCTGTTTGATGAGCCAAAAGACAAAGATCAGACAAACAATTAGGCTCAATAAAAACTTTGCTTCTTGAAAGGCAGTTTTTCGTGGAACCAATAAACGTCTTCGAATACGAGGTGCTTGCCCAAGCCAAAATGGACCCCGCACACTGGGACTACATTCAAGGTGGCAGCGACGACGAGGTGACGCTGCGAGCTAACCGTGCTGCTTTTGAACGCATCCGACTTCGTCCGCGTGTGCTTGTAGATGTCAGCACCAGCGCAATCGACATGCGTACCAGTGTGCTTGGTATGCCAATAAGCATGCCTATAATGGTAGCGCCAATGGCCATGCATTGCCTGGCACATCCAGAGGGCGAATGTGCGACTGCACAGGCGGCAGGTAGAGCTAATACGTTGATGGTAGCGAGCATCACAGCGACCCGATCGCTCGAAGAGATCGCTCAGGCGGCAAGTGGACCATTGTGGTTTCAACTCTACGTTTATCCTAGCCTGCAGTTTGCTGAGAAACTTGTACGCCGTGCAGAGTCAGCAGGATATCGCACTATTGTTCTCACTGTAGATTTACCAACCCTTGGCAATCGCGAGAAAGACAGGCGTAATAATGTAACAATCCCACCACCACCATTTCGTGAAGCGAATTTTGTAGATGTTGATATGACTGGACAAGAGTGGGTTTCACTCACCTGGGAATCCTTGTCCTGGTTACGCTCGATTACCTCACTGCCCATTTTACTCAAAGGTATATTGACGGCGGAGGATGCGCTGCTTGCTATAGAGCATGGTATGGATGGCATTATCGTTTCTAACCATGGTGGTCGCCAACTCGACACCGCCCTTACGAGTATTGAAGCATTGCCTGAAATCGTCGAAGCAGTTGCGGGACGCTGCGAGGTTTACTTCGATGGAGGAATACGCCGAGGCACTGACATACTGAAAGCACTGTCACTGGGTGCTCGAGCCGTGCTGGTTGGTCGTCCGGTTCTCTGGGGGCTTGCTGTCAATGGCGCAGAAGGAGCATATCAGGTGTTGGAAATGCTGCGCAAGGAACTCGAACTGGCAATGGCTCTATCTGGTCGTCCGACGTTGAATAGCATCGATCGCACTTTAGTGAAGATGTAAGGACAACTTTTTTGTGACTGTCCCATATTGCTTACGGGAGATATAAACTAATGGTTGACTGGAATCGCCGTGCGCGTATTGCCGAAAGCATCCTTGATACGGCAGGGGTGACGCCAATGGTGCGGCTGCGGCGCGTAGTGGGTGACGTTAAACCCACGATCGTTGCCAAGGTTGAGTATTTCAATCCTAGCGGCAGTGTCAAAGACCGCATTTTGCCTTTCCTTGTATCAGAGGCTGAGCGGCGAGGCGACTTGCGCCGTGGTATGACCATTATTGAAGGCACGACAGGTAATACTGGAATAGCTACCTCTTGTGTAGGCGCAGCGAAAGGGTATCCCGTTGTCATTGTTATGCCAGATGGTATGAGTGTGGAACGTAAGAAAACTATCCGCGCCTACGGAGCAGAATTAGTGCTAACTGCTGGCGCTGAGAGCGATGTAGATCTGGTGATCAAGAAGGTCAAAGAACTCAAGGCTGCAGCTCCTGGTAAATACTGGGAGGTTGGTCAGTTTGTCAACGTTGATAATATCGAGGCGCATTATCGCACGACTGGTCCGGAGATCTGGGAGCAAACCGACGGCAAAATTGGGGCGCTGGTGTTATCCCAGGGAACAGGAGGCACTGTGACTGGCGCGGGCAAATATCTCAAAGAGCAGAATCCCAGGATCAAAATATTTGCGGTTGAACCTGCCGAATGCGCTTTGCTTTCAGGAGGCTCATGGGGACCACACAAAATCGAGGGTATCGGTGATGGTTTTATCCCTGAAGTGTTGCATGTTGAATACCTGGATGGAGTGGTTACCACCACATCTGATGAATCAATTGAAATGGCTCGTCGCCTGTCGCGTGAAGAGGGTATCTTCTGTGGTATCTCTTCGGGCTGCAATGTAGCTGCCGCAATCAAAGTTGCGCAGCGCTATCCTGACATTGGTATGATCGTAACTGTACTCTCTGACAACGGACTGCGCTACTTCTCAACTGAACTCTGTGGCGTCGTCACAGAACTGGAGGTGCCAGACCGCGAGCATCCCATTAGCGATGGAGATAAAGCAAAATTGGCGAAAGTCAAACTCGAGGTGATCCACTAGAGGTTTGAGAATGTCTGCTGACTATATTCATCACCTACAATGTGTACTCTGCGATGCCAGGTATAACCCGGCAGAGGTCACCTATACGTGTCCCACCTGTGGGCCTTCAGGTGTTCTTGAAGTCCACTATAATTACGAGCAGATTTCCCAGCATATCAGTCGAGCTACGTTAGCGGAGGATCATGATCTGACTTTTTGGCGCTATCGTGCGCTCCTTCCAATATCTTATAGCCATGGAGATCGACCAGCGCTGTCGATTGGAGGAACGCCGCTTTATTCAGTCAATCGCCTGAGGACTTATCTGGGGCTGAGAGACCTCTGGCTCAAAGATGACTCGCGCAACCCCAGTGCTTCGCTCAAGGACCGGGCAAGTATCATTGCAGTGATGCGGGCAGAGGGGAAGACTGTAGCCTGTGCCTCTACAGGGAATGCGGCTTCTTCACTAGCTGTGCAGGCGGCAGCGGTAGGACTGCCATGTTACATCTTTGTGCCTCACAATGCGCCGCGTGCCAAGATCGTACAACTGCTCATGTGTGGCGCGATAGTTTTTGCTGTAAAGGGTAGTTATGATGATGCCTTTGATCTGTGCATCGAAGCGTGTAATACCTTTGGATGGTATAACCGAAACACTGGTTACAATCCCTACCTTGTTGAAGGCAAAAAAACAGTTGGTTTAGAGATTGCTGAACAACTTGATTGGCAGATACCTGACAGCGTACTTGTGCCGACAGGTGATGGTTGTATTATCAGCGGGGTCTATCGTGGTTTTGAAGACCTTTACCGTCTAGGGATGATCGAGCGCATTCCGCGTATGATCGCAGTACAGGCTGAAGGATCGCCTGCGATTGTGCGTGCTCTGGAAGGTGATGGCATTGTGCGGCCTTTTCCTGCGCAGACTGTAGCGGATGGTATCTCTGTTGGTTTACCGCGTAATGGAGCAATGGCGGTAAAAGTCATACGCGAAAGTGGCGGATTTGGCATTACTATCTCAGATGAAGAGATACTCGCGGCAGAAAAAGAGCTAGCCAGACTGACAGGTGTGTTTTCGCCTGTTGAGCGAAGGTAGAATCGAGCGGGATGAACGCGTTGTAATGCTAGTGACCGGAAGTGGTCTGAAAAGTATCGATGCTGTAGTAGGGACTGCTGGCAGTGTTGAACCGATCGAGAAAGGAGCAGAGGGGATGGAGATGGTCAAGAAAGTGGTGAAATAGCTGCGATGAATTGCAAAAAGGAAGAATGATAATCAATGGCAGACATCCTTATAGGCAACGGAACAGTTGTCACCCTGGGTGTACAAAACCAGCTTATCGAAAAGGGAGCTGTCCTGATACGTGATGGTCGTATAGGAGCTATCGACAGGGATACTACGATGAGACAGCAGTATCCTGATGTTGAATACGTCGATGCGAACGACGGTTTAATTATACCCGGGTTTCTTTGTGCCCATACACATTTTTATGGTGCATTCGCTCGCGGAATGACTATTCCAGGCGAACCTCCGCGCAACTTTCCTGAAATCCTCGAGCGCCTATGGTGGCGGCTCGACAAGCTTTTAACACTAGAGGATACCAAGGCCAGCGCTGAAATGTTTATGGCAGATGCTATTCGTTATGGAACGACTTGCGTCATTGATCATCATGCTAGCCCAAATGCGATTGAAGGAAGCCTGGACGTGATCGCCGCTGCTGTAGAGCAAGCGGGAATTCGTGCCTGTCTAGCTTACGAAGTTTCTGATCGCGATGGACATGGTGTTGTTGCAGATGGTATGCGGGAAAATGAGCGCTTCATTCACTCATTACGAGCTGAACGCAGACAACAGGCGGAAGCTGGTATAATTGCCGCGAGTTATGGCCTGCATGCATCGTTCACTTTGAGTACAGCAACGCTTGAGCGCTGCGCGGCAGGTGGTGCTGAGCTGGGTGTTGGTTTTCATATACACGTTTCCGAAGATACCTCCGACGAGAGAGACAGCATTGCGCGCTATGGTATGCGTGTAGTGAATCGTCTAGAGGCAGATAATATTTTGGGTCCACGTAGTATAGCAGCACACTGCGTGCATGTTCGCGGTGGTGAGATGAGCCGCCTGGCTGAAACTCATACAAATAGCGTACATAATCCCCGCTCAAATATGAATAATGCCGTGGGGCGTGCGCCTGTCGAGGAGATGGTTCGCGCGGGTGTAAATATAGGTTTAGGCAACGATGGTTTTAGCATGAATATGATGCAGGAGATGAAAGCGGCGTACCTGATGCATAAACTGGCGCTTGAAGACCCTCGGGTAATGCCTGGAGATCTGGTTTTGAAGCTGGCATTTCAGCACAATGCCCGAATTATGGATGCCGTCTTTAGTCCGTTCAGCCCTGATTTTCCGCGTGTTGGCGAACTGAGTGTTGGGTCTGCTGCTGATCTCGTGTTACTTGATTATTTGCCACCCACACCGCTCACCGTTGGTAACTTCCCCTGGCACCTGATCTTTGGTATGGATGCTCATCATGTAAACTCAACTATGGTTGCTGGTCGCTGGTTGATGCGCAATCGCCAGTTGCTCACCGTAGATGAAGCTCGTATTCACGCACGGACAAGAGAACTTTCACAGGCTCTTTGGAATAGGATGTAGTTAAGAAGGAATTTATTATGGACAGACGTGAAGCGCAAACAGCCGTCAAACAGGAATTGGAAAAGCATCATGGTACAATGATCCAGTTTCTTCGTGATATTGTTGCCATACCCAGCTTCGATAGCCAGATTGGTCCGGTTGGTGATGCAATAGGCGCACGCATGGACTCACTTGGTTTTGACGAAGTGCGGCTAGATTCCATGGGCAACATCCTGGGTCGCATAGGTAATGGCCCACGCACATTGCTCTATGATAGTCACATTGATACTGTTGGGGTGGCTGACGCCTCTCAGTGGAAATGGGATCCTTTTAAAGGTAAGTTTGAGAACGGAATTATCTACGGCCTCGGCGCAGGTGATGAGAAGTGTTCCACACCGCCAATGATCTATGCAATGGCGACGTTGAAAAAGTTGGGATTGGCGAAAGACTGGACGCTGTATTATTTTGGTAATATGGAAGAGTGGTGTGATGGGATCTCCGGAAATGTGTTAGTAGAACACGAGGGTATACGTCCCGATTTCGTGGTAATTGGCGAATCTACCAACATGGAAATTTATCGCGGGCATCGAGGACGCACGGAGATAAGTGTCACCTTCAAGGGAATAAGTTGCCATGCCAGTGCCCCTGAACGTGGTGACAATGCACTTTACAAAGCCATACCGTTTATTCAGGGGGTCGAGCAACTGCATCAAGAGTTAAAGAGTCGTCCTAATCCATTCCTGGGTGCCGGTTCGATTACAGTGACAAGTGCCAGCACGCATAGTGTCTCACTTAATGCTGTTCCTGACGAGTGTGCTATTTATCTTGATCGTCGTATGCATCCTGCCGAGACAAAAGAAGTTGTATTGAATGAACTGAATGCATTGCCCAATGCTCATTTGGCGGAGATCGTTGTACCGATGTACACCGAACCGAGCTATACGGGCTTTGTTTTCCCTGTTGAGAAAATATTTCCCGCATGGGCATTAGCAGAGGATCATCCCTATGTACAGGCAAGCAAAGCCACCTTTGAGAGCTGTTATCGCCGTGCGGCGAAAACTGGTAAATGGGTCTTTTCTACGAACGCTACTTATTGGATGGGAAAAGCAGGTATTCCGGCAATAGGCTTTGGCCCTGGTGAGGAGCATTGGGCACATACAACTCTCGACCAGGTGCCTGCTGCTGAAGTTGTGCAGTGCGCCGATTTCTATGCTATGTTGCCGCTTTTCCTGGAGGGTGCCAGATGAGCAAATTAGCTGTAGTCGCCATTGGCGGCAATTCTTTGATAAAAGATGAGGCTCATCAGAGCGTGCCTGACCAGTTTAATGCAGTACGCGAGACGGCGGTACATATTGCAGAGATGATCGAACAGGGTTGGAATGTGGTCGTCACGCATGGCAATGGGCCGCAGGTAGGGTTTATTCTGCTGCGCTCGGAACTAGCGAGTAAGGTAATGCATATTGTGCCTCTCGATTCTTGTGGGGCAGATACCCAGGGCGCAATTGGATACATGGTTCAGCAAGCTCTGTACAATGAATTTTTACGCCGGGGCATTCAGCGTCAAAGCGCAACGGTGGTCACGCAGGTGGTTGTGGATCGCAACGACCCGGCAATGCAGAATCCCAGCAAACCCATAGGCTCATTTTATAAAGAGGAAGAAGCACGTGCGAAGATGAGCAAAGAAGGTTGGATGATGGTTGAGGATGCCGGGCGTGGCTGGCGTCGAGTTGTGCCATCGCCCACGCCAAGAGAGATTGTCGAACGTGATGCTATAGATACTCTGATCAAAAACGGCTTTATTGTGGTCGCTGTCGGCGGAGGAGGTATCCCCGTGGTGCGCGATGATTCTGGTAATCTTTCAGGAGTAGAAGCTGTTATCGACAAAGATCTGGCTTCGAGTCTGCTGGCCAGTGAATTGAAAGCTGACCTCTTACTGATTTCTACTGCTGTAGAGAAAGCTGCTCTCAACTTCAAGAAGCCCAACCAGATTGATCTGGACCGTATAACGTTAAGCGAGGCTAAAGGGTATTTTGAGGAGGGTCATTTTGCTAAAGGCAGCATGGGACCAAAAGTCAAAGCTGTTATCAACTATCTTGAACGCGGTGGAAGCGCTGCTTTGATAACCATGCCCGAAACCATCGGCAAAGCTCTCGAAGGACAAACAGGAACGTGGATTGTACGCGAATAGTAAGGACTTTATGAAATGAAAACCAATTTGCGTGGTCGAGACTTTATCAGCACTCAGGAATGGACAAAAGAAGAATTAGAGACCGTGCTGAATCTCGCTTTTGACTTCAAAATGAAATGGGGTCTTGACCTACCCACCCGTTTACTTGAGGACAAAACGCTGTTTATGCTCTTCTTCTTCTCATCAACACGTACACGAAACTCTTTCGAAGCAGGTATGACGCGCCTGGGAGGGCATGCTATTTTCTTAGAGCCGGACAAGATGCAAATCTCACATGGCGATACCCCTAAAGAGATTGGCAAGATTCTCTCGGCATATGGTCATGGCATTGCAATTCGGCACTGTGATTGGGGTGAAGGAAATACATATTTGAGAAATGTGGCCGAACATGCAAGCGTGCCGGTCATTAACATGCAATGCGATATCTATCATCCATGCCAGGCTATGGCTGATCTCATGACAGTTATTGAGAAGAAGGGGAACGTTCGAGGAAAGAGGGTTGTGATGTCATGGGCATATGCAAAATCCTATACCAAGCCACTTTCATTGCCTCAATCAATAATTGAGCTTTTCACACAGTTTGGTGCTGAAGTTGTGCTGGCTCACCCACCTGAGTTCGAGTTGATGCCGGAGATCCTGGATAATGCCACCGAAAACGCACGTAAAACAGGTGGCAGTTTTAAGATTGTCCATGATATGGATGAGGCGTTTATAGGTGCTGATGTTGTGTACCCTAAGAGTTGGGGTCCTCTGGTCGCGGTTCAAGACCCGTCAAAG